>JAEEGJ010010939.1_pt1 | contig 23281 bp, 15 predicted proteins | sample 8958761 | NCBI WGS metagenome assembly JAEEGJ01 (sample SAMN16246546, study PRJNA631951) | gut metagenome | biome: gut microbiome; feature: rumen; material: RS-attached | host: Bos | place: Iran: Karaj | collected 2018-10 | reverse complement strand
GCTGAGTCCGTCCTTGATAGCCTTCTTCAGTTTGTCCTTGATGTCGGCACGCACGTTTCTGACCTCAACCTTAGCTTTCTCGGCAATCTTGTTGCACTGCTTGACCAGATCCTTACGGCGCTCCTCAGTAGGCTGCGGGATGTTCAGTCGGATGATCTCACCATTGTTCTCTGGGGTGATGCCCACATCGGAATCCATGATGGCCTTCTCAATGTTACGGATCTCCTTACGGTCCCAAGGCTTGATGGCGATGGTGCGGGGATCGGGCACACTGACGTTGGCCACCTGATTGAGGGGCACCTTACTACCATAGAGTTCTACTCGCACACCGTCGAGGATGGCCACATTAGCACGGCCTGCACGAACACGGCTGAGCTCCTCTTCCAGAAACATCGCAGCCATCTCCATGCGCTCTTCACTTTTCTTCAAAGTCTCTTTAACGTCTAACATAATCTTTAAGTTTTAGCTTTTTCTGTTGACAAAAGTAGTATTTTTCCGTCAATCCGCCAAATATTTCGCATTTTTTTTTTGCAGTTTCAAGAAAAATGATTAATTTCGCCACGTAAATACTGCCAATAATTAAAAGGTGCATCATTCAATATGATAAAAACAGCGAAACAACTGACTAAGTTTGTCGTCGATATGAAGCGAACCTATAGACTAAAACAATATATTACCTTATGTCTCCTTGCAATTGCCAACCCAGCTTTTGCACAGGAAGAGAACATGAACACCATCGCCGACATCCATCATATGGCGGCCTATATGGTTGCCGCGCTACTGATTGCTGTATTTGTCATGATCTTCTCCAACCGCGTGTACAATTACCGGCTGCGAGCCGCCAATATAGACGCACAACGCCAGAACACACAATTATCACTCGTACTCGACAATAGCAAGACACAAATATGGACCTATCATCCCAACAGGGAATACTTCACGCTGTTCCTGGAACATGGTGAGAAACGCACCAGCTACTCGGCCATCAACTTCTCCACATTCTACGACCACAATGACTTCAACAAGATGTTGCAAGTGATCAATGACGTCAAAGACAGGAAGCTGGAAAAGGGAGCCCTCACCATGAGAGGCAAGAAGCCCACAGACGGCGAGAAGGATAGCCCACAGAAGATCTTCGATGTCAATATCGCCATACTGAAGAAAAACATGGATGGCGAATTAGTGATATTAGGCATACAGAAGGACATCACCGAGGAGAAGCAGAAAGAGGAGTATGCCAGTAATCTGGCCCTACGCTACCATACCGTCTTCAATTCCTCACTCGTCGACATGATTTATTATAATGCCGAAGGTATTATGACTGACATCAACGAGAAAGCATGCGAGACGTTTGAGGTCAAAGACCGCGAGGCACTTCTCGCCTCAAAGCCCTGTATCAAAGACGTGCCGGCACTGAGAGACCTCGACCTGAAGACGATGGACTTGCTCCACAGCTCATCCATCACTCCTATACATGAAGTAGAACACCCCATCGGCACGCTATCCAAGAACGATTGGGGCAGTAGGAACACTTATTACGAGCAGATCGTCTCACCCGTTCACGACCAAGAAGGCAATCTAGACGGTGTCGTCATGGCAGGCATCAACATTACCGAGATGGTGGAATCACAGCACCATCAAAAATGGGCAAGCCAGCAACTGGCACAAAAGACAAAAGACATACAGGCCTATATCGACAACATCAATTACACTCTACGCGTCAGTAAAGTACAGATCGTGAACTATGACCCTGAACGTCACGAACTGGAAATCTACAGTGACCTGAACCAACTGCAATACAGGCTTCCGCAAGTGCGCTGCCTCACGTTACTTCGCCAATATGAGCGGCGGCGGGCCAAAGGCCTCATACGAAGAATGGATCTCCGCCATCCTAAGAACTTCAGTGCCAGATTTGAAACCATCTTCCGCGATACGGAAAGAAGGAACATCTTCCTTACCTTCAACATGGTGCCCGTCACAGAAAAGGATGGAACGGTTCACTACTTCGGGATGTGTCAGAACAGCACAGAAATGGTCTATACAGAGCACAAACTACAGGTCGAAACGGAGAAGGCACTTGAGGCAGAGTCGCTGAAGAGCACCTTCCTGAAGAACATGAGCCATGAGATCCGTACACCACTGAATGCCATACTCGGCTTTGCAGAGCTCTTCAACAATCCCCATGCCGAGGAGGACGAGCCCATCTTCGCCGAGGAAATCAAGCGCAACACGGGAGAACTGCTACAACTGGTGAACGACATACTCTACCTCTCCCGTCTGGATGCAAAGATGGAAGAGATGACCATCGAGGAATGTGACTTTGCAGCCCTCTTCGAAGGATACTGCTACATGGGCTGGACCAACATCAGCCCCAACGTCAAGATATCAGTAGAAAATCCGTATAACCATCTTATGATCGCTATCGACGCACAACATCTGGGAAAGGTGATCCAAATACTCTGCGAACATGCAGCATTCAACACCAACGACGGCTCTATCCGGGCGAAATACGAGTATCGACACGGGGAACTTAGCATCAGTATCGAAGATACAGGCCGCGGACTGAGCGAAGAAGAACAGAAACGTGTATTTGAGCGTTTCGCCAGAAGCGAAGTGGGCGGTGACTACTCTACTGGACTCGACATGCCCATCATCAAGGAACTGATAGAACAGATGGGCGGCAGCATCGAACTGCAGTCGGAACCAGGCAAGGGATGCACCGTCTATGTGATTATCCCCTGCAAGATGACCAATATGGAGAAAAAAACAGAAATAACCATCTAAGCGCCAATGATCATGTACTGTCTATCCTTTATCATATCTGCCGTCAGGTTCAATACCAATGACATGATTTCCTTCATTCTGGTGTTGCTGGTATTGGTGGTATTCTTTGCCACCTGGGCTATCAATCGCATCAGCGTGCTCCGCATCCGGAATACGGTGCGTACCACCAAGGAGATCTCTACCATCATGCAGCGCACACTTGAAATAAGCCACAACTATGTGATACGTATGAACATCAATGAGCAAAAAGCCTTCAACCTCTATGGTAACCTATTACCCGAGGATGGCCTCACTTACGAAGGCGGTTACGGCATCATCCACCCAGAAGACCATCAGACCTATCGACGATTCATAACAAGCCTTGTCGTTGGCGGCTTTCGCAATGCAGAATGCATCTTCCGTTGGGATGTTAGTGGCGAAAAGCATCTGGGAGAATGGCGCTACATGCGCGAACAGGGTATCGCGGAATTTGCCGACAAAGCTGACAAAAGGCCTGCAAACCTCATCTGCACATTGACGGATATTACCGACAAACTGGTAGCCGACAATGAAGAAAAGAAGATGACCAACAAATACCGCAAGATGTTTGAACAATCGATCGTCGGACTGGCATTCTATGACAGCGAAGGACACCTGCTTACAGCGAACCAGAAGTTACGCGAGATCCTCAATTTCCAATCCGAGGACGATCCTTTCTATTACGAGAGCACCCTCTACGACATGCCTACTTTCAGACAAGTCATAGAAAGGGAGATTGAGGGCGAGTATTACTTCTGCTCACATAGTATCATACCTGAACGTAACGTGCATTGCTATACAGAATTGCGTCTGCACCCAATCTATGATGTCAACGGTCAGCTGCAATATATCACGCTGGCCATACGCGATGTCACGCAAGAACGTGACCTATACCTGCAGAACCGGCAAAACGACATTCGTATCCGTCAGGCTAACGAGGCCATCCAGGACTATGAGAATGAGCTACAGTATCTCATGGACACCTGCGACATACGTTTTTTCCGCACGAGTCTTGCCAACCGCACCTGCACCTTCTACAAACAGATGAACACACCCGAGGTCACATATAGTATTGACGAGGTCATCTCACACTTCATCGACAGTCCTTTCAAAGAGGGTCTGAGGAACTTTGAAGACTACTTCAACGTGCCACGTACCGACCTCACACACATGTACTCCTTCTTCCATGAAGGTGATGAACTGTCATGGAACTATATCGACAGTGTACCATCATTCGACAGCGAAGGACATCTGGTAGGCACTTATGGTATCGTGCGCAACGTAACGCCACTCATCGAGAAACAGGAACAACTGAAACGCGAGACAGAACGTGCCAACCAGTCTGGTATGATGAAGAGTACCTTCATGGCCAATATGACCCACGAGATACGCACACCATTGAATGCTATTGTAGGTTTCTCTGACGTGCTGCCAATGCTGAGCACACCTGAAGAGAAAAAAGAGATTATCCATGTCATCATGAACAACTGTGATATGCTGCTACGACTGATCAACGACATGCTGGCCGTATCAGAACTCGACGAAAGCGGTATCAGCATACAGCCTGCAGATACAGACTTTGCGCAGGATTTCAACGACATCTGCACTACGCTTGCACAACGCGTGCAGTTGCCCAATGTGGCCTTCATCAAAGAGAACCCGTACACCACACTAAAGACACGACTCGACCGTGAGCGCATCAACCAAATCATCACCAACTTTGTGACCAACGCCATCAAATACACCCAACAGGGACATATCAAAGTAGGTTACGAATACCGCGAAGATGACGGAGGCGGACTCTATATCTATTGTGAAGATACTGGTACAGGCATCAAGCCCGAAGACCAGTCAAAGATTTTCGACCGATTTGTAAAACTGAACGATTACGTACAGGGCACAGGTCTCGGACTGAACATCTCCAAGGCCATCGCCGAAGGCTGTCACGGCAGAATCGGCATCAACTCAGAAGGAGAAGGAAAGGGTTCGACCTTCTGGGTATGGATACCCTGCCAAAGAAAATAGAAACAACTCCATTGTTTAATTGACGACTATACATCACATGAAGCAAAACATATTCCTGACAATGCTTTTCTGCCTGCTGACGGCACTGCCCCAATCAGCAGGAGCTAAAGGCGACAGCATCCGGACATTCACCGTCGAGCATCCGCTTGTCTATGAGGATTCCTGGGACCTATGGCCTTACGTGTTCCTCAACGAGAATGGCGAACCCGACGGTTATAATATCGACCTGCTGAAACTTATCTTCAAAGAGCTGGACATGCCCTACATCATCAAGTTGATGCCGACGCTCGATGCCCAAAACGACTTGAGAGAGGGCAAGTCGGACCTCATGCTCAGAATGGACGCCGAGTTCACTCATGGCAACTCCATCTTCGGCAACAACGTTGTACAACTCTTCACCCATAGCATCGTCACCCCCACCGACAAACCCGTAAAAATTGAGAATATCAGAAGCCTTGCCCGCTACACAGTTATCGTGCATGAAGGCAGTTTCAGTCACTATCTCATCAAGAAAAACAAGTGGGCGAAAAAGATTGAGCCTTTCGATGACATGAAGGAAGCCATCCAGAAAGTCAGCACACTCGATGATGGCATCATCGTCTGGAACACCATGTCACTGAAATGGCTCATGCAGAAATATCATACAGACAACCTCAGCATCACACCGATAGACCTGCCATACGGTGAATACAAATTCATGTCGAACAACCCCCGTCTGCTTCAGGTCATCGACAGCGTCTATACTTCATTAAAAGCAAACGACAAACTTCAACCTATCCAAAACAAGTGGTTCTACCCCGAACGCACTTACTCCGGTCTGCCCGGCTGGCTCACAAAGACGGCTTACGTGTTTGGTATCATGGCCCTGGCCGTGCTCCTATACTATCTTGTTTACCATTTCCGAGTACGCCAGATGACAAAAGCCGTACGTAAGCGCAACAACCGCCTGGCACTTATTCTTAGAACTGGTCAAGTGACCCTTTGGACCTGTGACGTACGGACGAGGACGTTAACATGGCTCGATCAACAAGGCAAGCCCATCAAGAACATCGCTCTTGACGACTTTGTACATCGCTATCGGCCAGAAGACGTACGGCACGTACAGCTCGCCCTTGACGATATTGCTGCCGGACGAAAGGATTCTGCCACCCTCGACGTACAGGTATTCGAGGAAGGCGGACGTGCTGAGACCAATAACTACATGCTGTCACTCTCCGTGCTGCGCCGAAACAGATACGGACGACCTGAGACCATCCTCTGCACACGCAGCAACGTCACTAAGGAACTGCTTCGCCAACTAAAGGTAAAAGACACCATGCTCCACTATCAAGCCATCTTCAATTCGGCAATGGTCGATATGGTGGCCTATTCACCTGAAGGAAAGGTCACTGACGTCAATCAAAAAGCGCTCGACAGCATGAAGGTCAGTCTTGACACGCTTCTCAAGATGAACATCTCCATTCAAGACGTACTCGGCATGCCCGATCTCGACCTTGAGCACATGGAGCCAATTTATGTCACACAGATCTACAAATCCGGCATACCCGACAGCCGTCCGCTGAACAACATCTTGAAACGTGGCGAGCTATATTACGAATTACAGGTTGTACCCGTACGCGACAGCCAGAATAAACTTATTGCCATCTTCGGCACAGGACGTAACGTCACAGAGGTTGCTATGTCATATTTGCAGGCACAGCGCAACTCACTTGAATTGGAGGCAGCCAATAAGGAGATCAGAGAGTATATCCACAATATGGACTACGTATTGGCTGTAGGCGGCATCCGTGTTGTCACATACAACCCTGACACGCATTTGCTCACAGTCTTCAATACCATAGAAGAGGGCAAGGGACTCAAACTCACCCAAAGCCGGATGCTCAACCTCGTCGCTCCTTCCTCGAAGAAAATGGCAGAACGCATTCTTAATGGTATGGACAGCCGCTCAGACATTTCAACCAACACAGACATTCTGACTGTGCTCCGCTCAAAAGACCAACAGCCCCTTTATCTGCAATTTCATTTCGTGCCAGTCCATGACCAAGAGGGCCATCTCAAGGAATATTTTGGAATGGCCAGAGACATCAGCGAGATCAAGGCTATTGAGATAAAGCTGGCTCAGGAGACCCTCCGTGCACAGGACGTCGAGGTGGTAAAGAATGCTTTCCTCCACAACATGAGCTTCGAGATCCGTACTCCTCTTACCGCAGTGGTAGGTTTCTCAGAACTCTTCCAGATGGAGCACACCCCCGAGGATGAGGCTGTCTTTATTCAGGAGATCAAAGATAACTCCGCGAAACTGCTGAAACTCATCAACGACATCTTGTTCCTCTCGCGTCTTGACGCCGGTATGATCACCATGAGGCCAAGCCCCATAGATTTTGCGGCTTCATTCCCATCAAGAGTAGAGGCGGCCTGGTCGCATGAGAAGGTGACAGGCGTAGATTATATCATTGGGAACCCATTCCGCAAACTAATCATAGAAATAGATGACACGAACGTCAGCATCATCATCGACAAAATCGTGCTCAATGCCGTGCAACATACTACGACAGGACAGGTGCGTGTGCGTTATGACTACGTGGGCAATCAACTCATCGTCGTCGTTGAAGACACAGGAAGCGGCATTCCCAATGAGACACTCGACCATATTTTTGAACGTTTCATCACTGGTGATGGTAATACCGAAAGAGCAGGTCTTGGACTCAGTATCTGCCACGACCTTATCCAGCAACTCGGTGGTAAAATCAATATCACTTCTACAGTCGGAAAGGGAACCAACGTATGGTTCTCGATACCCTGTAAGTTGATTGAAGCAGACAGAATTTAAAAACAGGTAACCACTACGACATGAGTAGACATTTCATCATATCCACCATCACATTCCTGCTGAGCATGACTGCCCTACAGCCTGCTGCAGGACAATCAGCAAGAGAATATACCAAAGACCGCCCTCTCATCATTGTCAGCGACTGGGAGTTTCCGCCCTATGAGTTCAGAAACGACAAGGGTGAGCCCGACGGTTTTAACATTGAAATCCTCAACATCATCCTTGACCAGCTGAAGATCCCCCATAAGTTTATCATGCAGGAGTGGTATCAGTGTACCAAGACATTTGAATCACGCGAAGCCGATCTGATCCATGCGTTGACCGTCAATTACAGAAAGCGCCCCTACATCATGACACAGAATTTGATCACCTATTATTCTGTGAAATCCGTGCGACGTCCAAGCCAGGAGCCGTTAAGGCTGGTTTCGCAAATCAAAGACGATGACACCATCATGGTAAAGAACAACGATTATGTTCCCCTCCGCTTGAAACAGGAATACGACCCACAATTCCATATGGAGTACCGTTCTCCTAAAGAGGCACTTTCCGCCATCCGCAGTGGCCGCAACTCCTACTACATCTGGGGAGCCATACCCCTGCAGATGAAAATCAAGGAGTATCACCTTGACAGTCTGGTGCTTGACGACATCAACATCCCTGCTGGAGAACTGCGTTTCATCGGTTACGACAAAGAACTTATCGAAGCCATTGACGATGCCTACGCCCGTATGGAACAATCAGGCGACATCAAACCTATCTATGACAAGTGGTTCTACCCTGAGCGCACAAAAGAACAGAGTTCACCAATGGCTCTCATCATTCTCGTCAGCGCCATCATTATCATCATCTTGAGCATCTTGCTGAGCATCCTTCTCCGCAACAGATTACGTCAGGCGGTAACTCGCTATGAGGATATCAACAATATCATGACCGAGGCTCTGAAGATTGGTACAAGTTTCGTATTAGAATACGACATTGCCACAGATCATTTCCGAAATGCCTATGGTCACATGCTTCCTGATGAAGGAATGACTCTAAAGCAGTTTGTAAGTCATTTCGAATCTTCTGCCGAAAAAGAGTTTATCAAACACCACCAGTCACTCATCAGAGGCAATAATAACGACCGCTATTTCATACGCCAATTCAATTTCGGCACCCGGCTTGAACCCAATTGGCATACACTTGAAGGTACAGCCATTGTCGAACGGGAGTCGAAAATAGCCCATCACATTGTCTATTCACTCAAGGACATCACAACCGACCTTGAAGATGAACGCATCAACCAAGAAACGGGCAACAAATTCGCACGTATGTTTGAAACCAATGTCATTGCCATGTCGTTCTACAATAAAGACGGATGGCTGCTTGACGTCAATAAAAAGATGAGAGAACTCTGTGGTTTCGACGGCGAGGCCGGACAATACTTCCGCGAAACAAATATGTTTGATACGGATATGGTGAAGGGCGTCTATGAACGCGGTTCCCGTTACACCCTCCACGTATGTAACCGTATGTATTACCCTGCCGTCAATATTGACCAACATATCGAGATCCGCATCCGTCCCGTCATTGACGAAAACGATGACCTGTGCTTCTATATCGTCACCGCACGCCTCCTTGATGCTGAACGTGACTATTATCTGAACCAGCGCGCCCATAATAGAGAATTGAGTAAGGCCACAGAAACCATTAATAACTATGAGCGCGACCTTGCCTATTTGCTTGAGAACAGTGATATGTTCGTATGGCGTTCCAACCTTGAGGAACAAACCCTTACCTACTCCCGTTCTCTCCGCAGTCCAGAATTTCAGGAAGACTTACAAGACTATTTCAAGCGCATACTGCCCGATGACGAGAAGGATTCTGCAGCAGCCATCAAAGACCCTATCGCAATGAGCAAGCCATTCAACGTGATACATCATTTCAAATTCACGCATTATAAAAAGCAACCTAGCTGGTTGGCCATCAGTGGTATCCCCACTTTCGACGAAAATGGCAAACGCTTGGGCTATTTCGGTGTGGCTCGTGACGTTACCAAACTCATACTTGCCCAACAGAAACTGAAGATGGAGACTGAGCGAGCCGAGAATTCCGGCAAAATGAAAAGTGCGTTCCTGGCGAATATGACTCACGAGATCCGTACGCCACTAAATGCCATTGTCGGATTCTCAGATCTGCTGCCTGTTGTCGATACCGCTGAGGAGCGCATGGAGTTCATCCGCATCATACGAAATAACTGCGATATGCTCATGCGCCTGATCAATGACATCCTTGCAGCCTCAAACATGGAGCAGGCACTAGCTATCAAGCCAAAAGAGGAAGATATGTCGAAGGTCTTCGACGACATCTGTCAGACCCTGTCTCAACGTGTACAGGAGCCTGGTGTTGAATTCCTGAAGGACAACCCATATCCATCGTGTATCACAGAACTGGACAAAGGACGTGTACAACAAGTACTTACCAACTTTGTTACCAATGCCGTCAAATACACCCACGAAGGCCATATCAAAGTCGGCTACCACTGGGAACGGCGCCTCACGCTCGACGAAGCTGGAGAAAAAGATGGACTGTATTTCTACTGCGAGGATACGGGTGCTGGCATCCCTAAGGAAAAACAGGCGAGCGTATTTGAGCGTTTTGTCAAACTCAACGACTTCGTACAAGGTACAGGTCTTGGCCTCAGCATCTGCCAAGCCATTACTGACCGCTGTAATGGTTTTATCGGTGTCACGTCAGAGGGAGAAGGACATGGATCCACTTTCTGGATGTGGCTGCCTTGTGAAAACAAAAGCAACAGAAGCTAAATCATTTATAAACTATGCAAATCAGTAAATATATGCTGGCTAATGAACGGGATGCCCTCTGGGGACTCACGATTAGCACCGTAGGATATGAAGAAATCGCGCCCAATGATCCTTATCCCACAAAAGGACACGCGGACGGCTATTATTTCAATGTAGAAAAAGGAAGACAGCTCAATGAATACCAACTGCTCTATAACCCCGATGGTGAGGGGTGGTTCCAAAGTGAACATTGTCCACGCACACGACTGAAAGCAGGTGATATGTTCCTGCTCTTTCCTGGTGAGTGGCACACCTACTATCCAGATCCGCGCATTGGTTGGAAGAGCTATTGGGTAGGCTTCAAAGGAAGAAATATCGACGATCGCGTCAATGCAGGTTTCCTGACGCCAGAGAAGCCCATCTACCATATCGGCTATTCTTCGGTCATTGAGAGTCTTTACCGCAAGGCATATGACACTGCTGTCGAAGAAGCAGCCTATTGTCAGCAGCTCATGGCAGGACTGGTGAATCTCCTGATTGGCGAGATGTATTCGCTCGAGCGTAACATCGAATTCAACAAAAACCATGCACAAGTAGCGATGATAGGCAAGGCTCGTCTTCGCATCAGCGACACCCTTGAGTCGAATGTAACGATTCAGCAAATAGCAGAAGAGCTTGGCGTCAGCTACTCCAACTTCCGTAAACTCTTCAAGGAATATACAGGTCTTTCACCTGCTACTTACCAGCAGGAACTACGTCTGCGACGTGCCAAGGAGCTACTCACGACGACAGACCTCAGCGTGAAGGAAATTGCCTACCGGCTTAACTTTGAAAGCCCAGACTATTTCTCCGCAAAGTTTAAGGCGAAGATGGGATGCAAGCCCAGCGATATCAAACAGAAATAAAGAAATGGCAACCATTTGGGTTGCCATTTCCTATGATGATCCTTTTTGATTAGAACAAGAACGTCTTCTCCAGCCAGTAGCAGAGAATACCTGCGAGATAACCGACGAAAGCTATCCATGTGATCTTCTTCATATACCAGCCGAAAGTAATCTTCTCAAGTCCCATAACGACCACACCTGCTGCCGAACCGATAATCAGCATCGAGCCACCAACACCTGCGCAATAGGCAAGCAACTGCCAGAAGATGCCGTCAACCGCCATATCACCTGCTGCGGCAACAGGATACATACCCATACAACCAGCAACAAGGGGAACATTATCCACGATGGATGAAAGTACGCCGATGATACCTGTTACAAGGTAATGGTTACCCTCAAAGGTGGCATCAAGCGTCTGTCCTAACAAAGTGAGCGCACCAATGGTCTCCAGACAGCCAACAGCCATGAGGATACCGAGGAAGAAGAGAATAGTGTCCATGTCGATGCGCGAAAGCATCTTGGAGACACGCTTCTGGGTGTTGGTATTATTGGCCGTATCCTCACACTCCTGATGGATACGGGTATAGAAGATCTCCGTAGTCGTCCACAGCACGCCCAAGACGAGCAGAATACCCACAAACGGCGGGAGATGGGTGATCGTCTTGAAGATAGGTACGAAGATGAGACCGCCAACACCCAAGAAGAATATAATCTTACGCTGACGAGGCGAAAGACAGTCTGTCTCCTCAACCACGGCTGTATCCTGCTGTATCTCAAGGTTGCCCTTCAGCGAGAGAGAGAGAATATAGGCCGGAATAACCATCGACACCACAGAGGGGATGAATATCTCCATGATAACACCAGCTGCTGTAATCACACCCTTGTTCCACAACATGATGGTAGTAACATCACCTATCGGCGAGAAGGCACCACCCGAATTAGCGGCAATCACAACCAGTGCAGCATAGATGAGACGATCCTTCTTGTCAGCGACAAGTTTACGCAGAATCATAATCATCACAATCGAAGTCGTCAAGTTATCGAGGATAGCCGACAAGATGAATGTCATGAAGGCAATACGCCAAAGCAAGGCCCGTTTCGACTTCGTCTGAAGCGTGTCACGCACAAAATTGAAACCGCCATTCTGATCCACCAATTCAACAATGGTCATGGCACCCATCAGGAAGAAAAGGGTCGTGGAGGTAGAACCAAGATGATGTTCGATGGCCTCCGCTACGGCCGAAGCTTTCATTTCGCCGACAGCTGCAGCAATATAACTGCCTGGATCAATCATGAAGAGCGTCCAAGTGGCAACGAACATAAGCAGTGCGATAGCTGCCTTGTTGATTTTCGTCACACTCTCGATGGCTATACAGAAATAGCCAATACAGAAGACAATGATAATCGCAATAGATAAAGTTGACATATCAAACTATTTTTTTAATTGTTTTAGAGTTTCGGGTGCAAAGGTAGCACAAAAAAGACGAATAATCAAATATTTAAGAGAGAAAATCAGATTTTAGGGGCAAGGGTGGATATTAATATGTAATTTTGCAGCATCAATTTTCGAACTGCTTTACAAGCTAAAACTAATGGAGAAGAAAGAATATTACTTTGCTGTTGATTTGGGTGCTACCAGTGGCCGCACCATTATCGGCAGTATCGAAGACGGACGCTTCACTTTGGAGGAAGTGACTCGCTTTCCAAACAATCTCATTGAGCAAGGCGGACATTTCTACTGGGATATCCATGCCCTGTATTTCGAGATCATCAGAGGTCTGAAAGAAGTGGCCAGCCGCGGACTGACCATCACAAGCATCGGTATCGACACCTGGGGCGTCGATTTCGTCATGATTGGTGATGATGGTGCTATATTAAGGAATCCGCGCGCGTATCGAGACCCCATCACTTTCGAAGCGATGGACGATTATCTGAAGCACGTCATTTCAAAGAAAGAAGTGTATGACATCACAGGCATCCAGTTCCTGAATTTCAATACGATCTTCCAACTCTATGCTATGCAGAAGGAAGGCAACTCAGCGTTAAAGGCAGCCCAGAAATTTTTGTTCGTGCCAGATGCGCTGTCGTGGATGCTTACAGGCAAAGAGGTGTGCGAATATACCATAGCCTCTACGTCGCAGCTGTTGGACCCCCGGACAAAGCAGCTTGACGAGCGCCTCTTAGCTTCCGTAGGACTGACACGTTCGATGTTCGGGAAGATGGTGAACCCAGGTAACGTCATCGGTGTACTCACAGACGAGGTTCAGAAGATGACTGGGCTGGGAGCTATACCAGTCATTGCCGTTGCTGGTCATGACACAGCTTCTGCCGTTGCAGCCGTACCGGCCAAGAATGAGCAGTTTGCATACCTGTCCAGTGGCACATGGAGCCTGATGGGCATAGAGACCAAAGACGCCATCATCAACGACCTGAGTTACGAGCGTAACTTTACGAATGAGGGAGGAGTTGAGGGAACGACCCGTTTCCTGAAGAATATCTGCGGCATGTGGCTCTATGAGCGTTGCCGTAAGGAGTGGGCAGTCAGCAAGGCTGAAGCAGATAGGCAGGCGGCAGCAATGCCACACCCCGAACTCCAAGGCTCTGCCATGCAGGTGGAGGCTTTTCGCTCTATCATCAATCCTGATGATGCCCTCTTTGCCAATCCATCAAGCATGATAGATGCTATCCAGCAGTACTGCCGCAAGACCAACCAGAAAATACCAGAGAGCCCCGCAGAGATCTGCCGCTGTATCTTTGATTCGCTGGCACTCCGCTACCGTCAGGTATTCCAGTGGATGCAGGAGTTTGCGCCATTCAAGTTGGAAGTTCTCCATATCATAGGCGGCGGATCACTGAACAAGTATCTGAATCAGTTCACGGCCAATGCCACGGGTGCTACCGTACTGGCTGGACCGCAGGAAGGAACCGCTATCGGCAATATCATGCTGCAAGCAGAAAGTGCCGGAAGTGTGAAAGACATCTGGGAGATGCGTCGAATTATAGCCAACAGCCTAAAACTCGTGAAATACGAGCCGACGGACCAGGCCGCATGGGATGCAGCCTTTGACAGGTATCTGGAAATCACTAAGCAATAATCACTAATTAAAAATAAGAACTATTATGAGCAAGCCATTAGTTGAAACAAAAGCAAGAATAGGCGTATTCTCTATCGCCTTACAGGCATATCTGCCACAGTTCCCACAACTCGTTCCAGAGTTCGAGGCTCAATATAAGGCATTCAAGGAGACATTGCCTTCCACCATCGAGATCATCGACGGTGGTATGGTAACCACCAAGGAGCAGTCGATGGCTGCCGGCGACAAATTCCGCGCTGCAGATGTCGATCTCGTCATCTTGCAGATGCTGACTTATTGTACCTCTTATAATATGCTACCCGCCGTACGCGACCTAGACGTGCCTGTCGTCATCGTCAACGTACAGAAAAAACTGGCACCAGACTACGCCAAGACCGACATCCCGACCTGGCTGGGTGAGCTCTATGCCTGTGGTGCCATTGGTGAGATGGTAGCCGATCTGAACCGTGCCGGCAAGCGCTCTGCTGTCATCACTGGCGTTGTGGAAGGTGGCGACCCTGAGGTGCAGGCCGAAATCGAAGACTGGTGCCGTGCTGCCCAAGTGCGCCGTCGTTTCCGTGATACCAATATCGCCCAGATTGGTCGTCCCTATCCAGGCATGATGGACCTCTACATCGACGAGACCAACCTCTACCACCGTATGTTTGTCTATACCAAGCAGTTCGACTGGGAGCAGATGTGGGCTATCGCCGACGATATCACCGACGAAGCTGCCATTAAGGCTAAGGCTCAGGACATCCTCGACACCTTCGAGATTGAAGGTGGCGGCACGATTGAAAAGGTATGGGATATGGCCAAGTACGTTGTTGCCTTTGAACAATGGGTAAAAGACGAGAAACTGGGTATGATAGCTTCCCACTATGCAGGTTTTGCTCAAGGTGTAGCTGGCAAGCTCGACTCCATGTTGATTCCAGCATTCTCGATGCTCATCAAACAGCACACTGCCTGTGCCGTTGAGGGAGACATGAAGGTGGCTATGGCTATGAGTATTCTGAAGACCATCTCCGGCACAGGTACACTGGCCGAGATGTACTCTATAGACTTCCCGAAGGATATCTGCATCATCGGCCATTCTGGCTCCGGCGACTTCGACATCTCACAGGCTCACAAGCCAACAATGAAGATTGTTCCCGTATTCCACGGAAAGACTGGTGGTGGCTATCTGACACAGTTCTATCCTCCCACAGGTCCTGTCACCTATCTCGCCATCACTCAAGACAAGAATGGTGTATTCAAGTTTGTTGCCGCCGAAGGCATTAACGAGGAAGGTCCTATCTTCATGTTCGGCGATACCAACATGCGAACCAAGTTCTCACTCCCATGCCGAGAGTTCGTCAACAAATGGAGTGAGGCCGGTCCTACCCACCACATGGCAGCAGCCGTTGGTCACCATATCGACACCATCCTGAAGGTGGCTAAGATCCTGAATATCGAATGTGACGTAGTTTGCAGATAAGACGATGGCAAAATCAAGTTCACTGAAGAGCACCCTTGCGGTGTCTCTCAACAATTACCTCGACGCAGGTGCCATCGTGGCAGGTGCCAGTGGTGTCACACTTTGGCAAAACTACCTCGGACTGACCGAGATGCACCTGGGATGGCTCAATGCTCTGAGCGCCAATGCACTAGGAGCCGCCATCGGTGCCATCATCGGCGGATTTCTGGCCGACAAGTTCGGACGTAAGTTCATCTTCACTTACAACCTGCTGGTCTATATGATGGGCGTGATGATCATCATGCTTTCATGCAACTTCCCCATGTTACTTGCAGGTTTCCTCGTAACGGGTATTTCCGTAGGTATTGGTGTACCTGCCTCATGGACATATATTTCCGAGTCATCAGAGATTCACAACCGTGGCCGCAATATCTGCATCTCGCAGATGTCGTGGGGGTTGGGCCCGATGTTCATCCTGTTCTTCGGCATGCTGTTGGCACCAGGAGGTCTTCTCTATACACCAGTAGAGTCGTTGGCTCATGCTTTCCTTGGGGAGGATGCAGCTCAGGCTGCCATTGAGGTATTCTCCTCACGCGTCGTGTTCCTGACGCTCTTCATCGTAGCGTTTATCGCATGGACGCTTCAGCGACAGCTAGAAGAGAGCGCCGAATTTACGGCCCAGAAGTCGAGCGAGAAATCCAGCAGTATCGTAGATAACATCAAGTTGCTGTTCACCAACAAAATCGCTGTCAAGACGGTGGCATTCTTAGCCGTGATCTATCTGACGTGGAACCTCGTAGCCTCGGTCATGGGTTTCTTCATGCCTCACATCTATGAGACGGCAGGCGGTCTGAGCAATGAGACTGCCAACATGCTGAGCTGCGTCAGCTGGGTGTTCGTGGTGGTAACTACATTCATCATCTCGTTCTTCGTTGACAAGGTCGCACACCGTTTCTTTTATATCTTCGGTCTGGCAGCTGCCCTCACCGCGTGGATTCTCATCATCGGTGGCGGCGTATCGACCATCGGTGGCATCTGGCTCTTCACAATACTCTGGGGTGTCAACAATGGTAGTTCCGTACAGGTGTTCTACGCACTATGGGGTTCAGAGTTGTTTCCCGCCAAGTTCCGTGCTGGTGCCCAGGGACTGATGTTCTTCATCGTCCGTGGTCTGTCAGCAGTCTGGGGACTGGTGTTCACCTTCATCTATGGCGACAATGGCGAAGGCTTCACACTCGCCGCTTATTGCATGATTACCCTGTTGCTCATCTCGCTGGTCGTAGGTCTTGTCGGCATGCCCAATACCCGTGGGAAGTCGTTGGAACAGATCACGAAAGAGCGCTATGGAGAGAACATTTAAGTGTTGAGAATTTAGTATTTAGATTTTTTTTGATATGGCAAGTATTTTAGAAGGCCGCGAAGAATTGAAAGCGGTTGTATATCAGATTGCAGAGGTAACCAGTTACCTCTGGCAGAAAGGTTGGGCTGAGCGTAACGGCGGCAACATCACCGTTAACGTCACCGAGTATATGGACGATGAGTGCAAGGCGATGAAGGCTATTGCCCCCGTTAAGCAGATTGGCATGACGCTGCCGCAACTGAAAGGAAAGTATTTCTACTGCAAAGGTACAGGCAAGCGCATGCGTGATCTGGCAAAGGAACCGATGCAGAACGGCTCAATCATCCGCATCTGCGACGACTGCGCCTCCTATGAGGTCATTGCCGACGAACCCGTGGTGCCCACATCCGAACTGCCAACCCACCTGGCCTTGCAGAACTACCTGCTTGAGACAGGTTCTTGCTACAAGGCCACACTCCACACCCACCCCATCGAGTTGGTTGCCATGAGTCACATACAGCGTTTCCTTAAGGGTGACGAGATGACTCGCGTACTGTGGTCAATGATTCCCGAGACTCTGGCATTTGCGCCACTCGGCATCGGCATCGTACCCTACGCCCTGCCCTCTTCAGTAGATCTGGCAGAAGCAACGCTTGAGCAGATTAAGACCCACGATGTCGTCATGTGGGAGAAGCATGGCACCGTTGCCGTAGGACAGGATATCATGGATGCTTTCGACCAGACTGACGTACTCTGCAAGGCAGCCAATATCTACATGTGTGCACGCGCAATGGGATCCGAACCTGACGGCATGACAGAAGCACAAATGAAAGAAGTGCAGGACGTCTTCAAACTACCGAAGAAACGCCCTTGCTAATACAGCAAATCCCCGAGCCAACGAAAGGCCCGGGGATTTTTCTTGTAAAAAAGGTAAAAAGTTTGCTACTTCAAGAAATAATTTGTATATTTGCACCTCAGATATGAACAACAACAATCAGAAAGCAGAGTGGCATGCGAATGTGATACTTGTCGATGCAGACTATATCGATAAGGTCGCATTCGACCTCATTGTGAATTTCGAGCGGATGCTGGGAAGACCCATCGACAAAGCCGACATGGCCCGATGGGCAGACTGCGTAGCACTCGACGGAGGCATCAGACCAGGTGAGAACCCCGTACAGGTGATCCTCATCCATACCAATAGCAAGCAGCAGATGGACAACTTCGAGCCCTCACGCTTCGCCACCGACCTGACCAACAAAGCTTTTAAGGATCACATAGGAGAATTTATCTTCGACGCATATACCACAGAGGAAGAACTGGTCAGCCCTGGTGATTTCTTCATAGACGCTCTACAATTGATTGTAAGTCAAAAAGACGTAAAACGCATCATGGTGATTCCAAATGCCGAGGATGACTATATATATAATAAGGTACGCGAAACCTTCAAACGCCTCGACGATGATAGCAAACATATCACCGTCTTTGCCATGCAGCCTATGCCCGGTGGCAATTTCCGGCAGGAGATACTTGGCTATTCGCTGATGGCTGCACTTGGCATCAAATCTGATGAAATTAATAATAAAATGAAATAAGAAATATGGCAAAAGTACTTATGATTGGCGCCGGAGGCGTCGCTACGGTGGCCGCATTCAAGATAGCCCAGAATGCAGACGTATTTACCGATTTTATGATTGCCAGCCGCCGCAAGGAGAAATGCGACAAGATTGTTGCTGACATCCATAAGGCAGGTTACAAGATGAACATCCAGACAGCCCAGGTGGACGCTGATGATGTAGAGCAGCTGAAAGCGCTATTTTCAAGCTATCAGCCAGAACTGGTCATCAACCTCGCTCTGCCCTATCAGGACCTGACGATTATGGATGCTTGTCTGGCATGTGGCTGTAACTATCTCGACACTGCCAACTATGAGCCAAAAGACGAGGCTCATTTCGAATACAGTTGGCAGTGGGCCTACAAGGACCGTTTCGAGCAGGCTGGCCTTACGGCTATCCTTGGCTGCGGATTCGATCCAGGGGTCAGTGGTGTCTATACCGCCTACGCCGCTAAGCATCACTTCGACGAGATCCACTATCTCGACATTGTCGATTGTAATGCAGGTGACCATCATCATGCCTTCGCCACAAACTTCAATCCCGAAATCAATATCCGCGAGATTACTCAGAAAGGACTTTACTATAAAGACGGGCAATGGATTGAGACAGAACCGCTGGAAATCCACAAACCACTCACCTACCCCAATATCGGTCCCCGAGAGAGCTATCTGCTCCACCATGAGGAGCTGGAGTCGCTGGTGAAGAACTACCCGACCATCAAGCAGGGACGTTTCTGGATGACCTTCGGTGAACAGTATCTCAAGCATCTTGATGTGATCCAGAATATCGGCATGAGCCGCATCGACGAAATCGAGTACGAGGCTCCATTGGCCGACGGAAGCGGTACGGCAAAGGTGAAGATTGTACCCCTACAGTTCCTGAAGGCCGTTCTGCCTAACCCACAAGACCTTGGCGAGAACTACGAAGGCGAGACCAGTATTGGCTGCCGCATTCGTGGTATCAAGGACGGGAAGGAACATACCTACTACGTCTACAACAACTGTAAGCACCAGGAAGCCTACAAGGAGACTGGCATGCAGGGCGTGAGCTATACCACTGGCGTACCTGCCATGATCGGTGCCATGATGTTTGTCAAAGGCATCTGGAAGAAACCCGGTGTTTGGAACGTAGAGGATTTCGATCCCGATCCATTCATGGAACAACTGAACAAACAAGGTCTCCCCTGGCACGAAGTGTTCGACGGAGACTTGGAATTATAATTATTAACTCTTAAATTTCTAAAGCTATGGCAAAGAAAGAAGAAAACGCGGAGCAGCTGACTCCGCAACAGGAAAAGATGAAAGCTCTGCAGGCGGCTCTTGCAAAAATCGAGAAAGACTTTGGCAAGGGAAGTATCATGCGTATGGGCGATGAACAGGTGGTGAAAGTAGACGTAGTTCCTACGGGAAGTATCGGACTAGATGTTGCACTTGGTGTCGGTGGCTACCCCAAAGGACGTATCATCGAGATCTATGGTCCTGAGTCGTCTGGTAAAACCACATTAGCTATACATGCTATTGCTGAGGCCCAGAAAAACGGAGGAACAGCTGCCTTTATCGACGCTGAGCATGCATTCGACCGTTTCTATGCAGAGAAACTGGGTGTAGATATCAGCAATCTGCTCATTTCGCAACCAGACAATGGAGAACAGGCGTTGGAAATTGCTGAACAACTGATTCGTTCTAGTGCTATCGACATTATTGTCATCGACTCCGTCGCTGCCCTGACACCGAAGAAGGAAATCGAGGGCGATATGGGCGACTCCGCAGTTGGCCTTCAGGCTCGTCTGATGAGTCAGGCATTGCGCAAGCTCACTTCGACTATCGCTAAGACCAACACTACCTGTATCTTCATCAACCAGCTGAGAGAGAAGATCGGCGTGATGTTTGGCAACCCTGAAACCACGACTGGTGGTAACGCCCTGAAATTCTATTCATCCGTGCGTATCGACGTTCGTAAGTCAACACCCATCAAGGACGGTGACGACGTCATTGGCAGCTTGACGAAAGTGAAAGTGGTAAAGAACAAGGTTGCGCCTCCTTTCCGTCGCTGTGAATTCGAGATTCTCTTTGGCGAAGGCATTTCTAAATTGGGCGAGATCGTTGATCTTGGAGTCGAATATGGCATTATCAAGAAGAGTGGCTCATGGTTCTCTTATGGCGAGTCAAAACTGGCTCAAGGTCGTGATGGTGTAAAAGCATTGCTGAAAGACAATCCAGAACTCTGTGAAGAGCTTGAGGCAAAGATCAGACAGGCCATTGCGGAAAAGCAGTAGCGCGCTGATATTACACATACAGAAAATCCCCAGCCAAGTTGGCTGGGGATTTTCTGTATCTCAACAACTGCTCGTTTAGAGCGGTGTACCCTTATGTGACTTCCAGTTGCTCTTGCTGGTCTTACCAACTCTGCTGCGTGAGCGTGCTTTAGCACTACCAGTCTTTGGAGCATCACCCGTTCTGGTCTTCGTCACAACACCACTACCGTCGAAGTCAACAAACAACAGCTTGTTGTTCGAGCGATTGAAAGTCCATGTATAAAGACCATTCTCGCGATGTTCAACCTTGTCAGGCTCGCCGGCTGCCAGCATCACCTCATCCTCTGAGAAGCCAATAGCCACGTGGCCATTACGAATCATAGCACGGCTACCCTCTGAAGTCTGAATCTTCTTACCAGGACCAAGTGCGAAGACATATCCGAAATATTCCTCCTGGTTTTCTGCACGATGTTCATCCAAAACCATATCCACATAGAAATAGGTACCCAGAATCGTATTCTTCAGCTTCAGCGTGAACTTATCATCATTCTTATGAGGATTCATGCCCTCAATCTGATATTCGATCATACGGGGGATAGACTGCATTTTCTTCGTAGTCTCGTTCAACAGCTTCGTGGGGAACTTGGTGTGAATAATCTTACCAATAAATGTCTTGTAATTATAGCTATTGATTGCCATAATGTCATCCACCAGCTCGAAAGAATTACCGAAGAGATACTTGGCCTCGTCCATGATGAACTCATCGTCACGCATACCACAGTTGGTCTTCGAAATAGCAACGTTCTGGAAGAACTCGTTACCATCCTTATCTTCCACGATAATCTTAACAGGATAGGAACGAGTACCAACACCTACAGCTGTGACCTTCACCTCCATATCCTTATCGACTACCACGTCCTGATAGCCGTCGCTGTCGTAATCAGTATCAATGCGGTAGAACGCCGTCTTCGTGTAGAGCGTCTTTCCCATCAGTTTCTCGCGAGCTATATCCACATCGCCAAGATAAGCCAACGTAGGCACGCCAGTCTTCGTATAGCAATAGTCCTCGAAAGAACCACTGGGAATTTCATAATAATACATTCGACCATTGTCCTGACACTCAAAGTTGATACGTGAATGACCGTCAGAACTCTCTGTATGGCCCTTGTAGATCATAATCTTGTACTTCAGGGGCATACTGCTGACTTCCTTACCTGTGGCAGCATCTGCAAAGGTCTTCACCACCAGGTCATACTTTTCAGGTATCACCATGAACTTCATACCCTCCTGCCAGTCACAGAGGCTATAAAACTTGAAGTTCTGGCTAATAAAATCGGTTGCGGTCTCTTCTTCTGGCACAATTCCTTGAGCGCTCGAAGACTCAGTAAGGACGCTCTTCTTAGCGCCGCGCGTCTTAACGATGTAAGAATTCTCCTGAGCAGTGGCCACCATAAACAATAGGGCCGCGCAGGTTGACAAAATAGTTCTTTTCATGACTATCGATAGTTTAAAATACGTATTTCTGCCTGCAAAGATAAAAGATTTTTGAGACATGACAAAATAATTTGTGCCAAAATGACGTAACGAGGCACATTTTTTTTTGAAATAGCCATTTTGGCACATCGTTTGCTTACAAATATGTGACATTTGAATAAAAATAACATTAAAAATATAAGAATTATGGGAAAAATTATTGGAATTGACTTAGGAACTACAAACAGCTGCGTTGCTGTGTTTGAAGGTAACGAGCCTGTAGTGATTGCCAACAGCGAAGGCAAGCGTACAACGCCTTCTGTCGTTGGTTTTGTTGAGAATGGTGAGCGTAAGATTGGTGATCCTGCCAAGCGTCAGGCCATCACCAACCCGAAGAACACCGTTTACTCTATCAAGCGTTTCATGGGTGAGAACTGGCAGCAGACCGAGAAGGAAATCTCTCGCGTACCTTATTCTGTTGTCAACGAGGGAGGCTATCCCCGTGTAGATATCAATGGCCGTAAGTACACTCCGCAGGAGATTTCTGCTATGGTACTTCAGAAGATGAAGAAGACAGCTGAGGACTACCTCGGACAAGAGGTAACGGATGCCGTTATCACCGTTCCTGCCTACTTCTCTGACTCTCAGCGTCAAGCTACAAAGGAGGCTGGCCAGATTGCTGGTCTGAACGTTAAGCGTATCGTCAATGAGCCGACAGCTGCCGCTCTGGCATACGGTGTCGATA
>JAEEGJ010010938.1_pt1 | contig 23284 bp, 20 predicted proteins | sample 8958761 | NCBI WGS metagenome assembly JAEEGJ01 (sample SAMN16246546, study PRJNA631951) | gut metagenome | biome: gut microbiome; feature: rumen; material: RS-attached | host: Bos | place: Iran: Karaj | collected 2018-10 | reverse complement strand
GGGGCTATTTGTCGGCGAAAACAAGATAATAGTGATTGAACATAAGAATTATATCAATGGCGAAAGCCTAGACATTAAATAACATCATTATCATACATAAAATATGGCTATATCAATTGAGGAACTAAGAATTAATGACATAGTATTATCTACAAAGAATGATACTGTGAGAAGATGCATAGTGAGGGCAATCCATAACGATAGTGTTTCTGTAGAAATCCTAAATATGCAAACGGGTAAGATGGAGTGTGAGGAATTAGATTGTAGTGAATTGGAACCTGTGCTTTTGATGGAATCCACATTGTATACATTTGGATTTAGAAAAGCCGAAAACATATATTATGGATCTCCTACTAACATTAGCTATATTCTGAAAAGGGAAGGAATTAATGACATTATTGCTATCAAGACCAGTCAATGGCATCTTCTCGTCCATAGTAATAATGGCTTGTTTCTTGATAAACATGAATTATACTTGCATAAACTTCAGAACTTTTTGTCACACAATGAAGAGATTGCTGATGAAGTCAGCTATAATAAGTTCGTTGAATTGACGAATCCATATTGTGTTTTACCTTTTGAACCAAAAGAAGAATAATGCAACATCTACAACCTAACACCACCTTACAAGGCGGAAAATATAAAATAGAGCGAGTGCTGGGGCAGGGAGGTTTTGGCATCACGTATTTGGCGACTTTGGTTTCATCTAATCGCCAAGTTGCTATAAAAGAGTTATTCCTTAATGGTGTTAATGAAAGAGCAGGGAACACCATTCGAGTTTCCAACTCTGTAAATGACTCTCTGTTTGAGAAACAAAAAGAGAAGTTCAAAAAAGAGGCCAAACGCATAATGTCATTGGACAATGAGCACATTGTGAAGGTCTATGATTTGTTTGAAGAGAATAATACCGTGTATTATGTCATGGACTATCTTGAAGGAGAGTCTTTAGCTACAAAGATGAAACGAGAGGGTCATCCATTGACAGAATCAGAAGTTATGGATATTCTCCCACAACTATTAGATGCACTTTCCGAAATACATAAGTTGCAAATATGGCATTTAGACATAAAGCCTGCCAACATCATGCTAATTGACAAGACTGTTGTGTTGATTGACTTTGGAGCCAGTAAGCAGATTACGCCAAGTGAAATGACCTCAACTGCTTTATATTTCACTCCAGGCTATGCTCCTGCGGAACAAACTGGTATGCTTTTCAATCAGTTTGGTCCTTGGACTGATCTGTATGCAGTTGGTGCAACAATATTCAATTTGCTAACAGGGAAGAGTCCATTAGAATTTGATATAGAAGAATTCAAAGAAGATGATCTCCCAGAAAGCAATCTGGGCTTGATGTATAAGATGATAAACTGGATGATGCAGCCCAGACGCAAAGAGAGACCACAAAAAGCTGAAGATGTAAAGCAAAAATACTATGTTGATTTAGTTAGTATTGGTGTTATCTCTATTGCAAAAGAAGTTTTTAATAAAGAAATCGTTAAGACGAAAGGCGAAGACATAGATTTTGTTAAAGATTTAGGAGCGACAAAAAATCAAATTGAAGTAATTCAGAAAGAAATAAAAGATTTGTTTGGAGCAGATGTAGAAGGCTATCCAATGACTCACGACTGTATTGTTGTCGCTATCTTACAACAATTAGGTTGGTTATTTGATTTTAGCGGTAGGGGCGAAGAAGAAGCTACAGATGAAGATGCTGAAGAACTGGAGAATCTTGTAAAAGAACAAAATAAGATTTTGGAAGATCAGAATGATGGAACAGTTGTCAGCGGAGGTGGTAAGGTGGATAATAACATGACCTTAGAAGAGATGGTCTCACTAATAAACTCCGACAATCAAAAAGGCTTGGAAACTGTTCGGGGTATTGCAAATTCTGGAAATGCTGACGCACAACTATTGGTAGGCATCATGTACCATATGGGGATTGCTGGAGAAGAGCATCAATCTGATGCTGCCTACTATTTCCGTATGGCAGCAGAACAAGGGCTTGCTTCTGCTCAAACTAATCTTGGAAAATGCTATTTGGCAGGTGACGGAGTCCCTGAGGATGACAAAAAAGCATTTGAGTGGTTTGAAAAAGCAGCCAGACAAGGTGATGCCGAAGGACAATTCCAATTGGGAAGATGTTATGAAGAAGGATGGGGAACAGAAAAAATAGAGAACTTAGCATATCAGTATTATAGCAAGTCAGCTAACCAGGGATATGTGAATGCTCAGATACAAGTAGGCTTTTGCTATTTAGACGGCATTGGGGTATCTGCTAATGATAGCGGTGCATTTGAGTGGTTCAAAAAAGCAGCTGAACAAGATAATCCTGATGGACAGTACCTTTTAGGGGAATGTTATTCAGAAGGGACTGGCGTTGTAAAGAATCAGCATGAGGCAGTAAAATGGTACAAAAAGGCTGCAGAACAAGGTGTTGCAGGAGCTCTGTATAATTTAGGAGTTTGTTATTTGGAAGGTGATGGCGTACCCCAAAACAGGTCTGAAGCAAAGAGATTATTTCAAAAGGCAGTTGAACAAGGACATGAGGATGCCAAGAAAGCCTTGCAGTATATAGAACAACAAACGAATCAGAATTCAAGCGACTCCATCAACTTGAGTGGGGACGAAAGTACAATCATAGATAGAAGCCCCCAAAATGAAAAGGTATATATTCCTGACCCTCAATCTTATGTTACTTCGCCTGTTGAAAATACGTCAGCAGTAAATGTCTCAACTTCTCAGGAAGGTAACAGTTCGAATCTCTTTTGGATTATCGTTATAGTGGTTGCTGTAATCATAGGGTTATATTATCTGTTTACGAATAAGTCATTATCTCATGATGATGAAACCGTTGATAATTCAATGCAAGTTGAGCAAGTGGTGGGAGATATGCCAAATGCCACATATGAAAATGCAACGAATCCTGTAGAAGCTGAAAATGGTAATGAAATCGAAAATGAAAGTGAAACAGGAAAGATGTCATCGATATTTCAAATTTGTAATATTAGTGAAATGGAAGGGACCTGTGAAATTTCATCACTCTCAAAATCTGTTACAGGCGAATTGATTATACCTGATTTTATCAATGGCTATAGGGTTATTGGTATTGTTGATTATGCTTTTCGCAATTGTCAGAATATATCTTCTGTAGTTATTCCCCCTTCTATAGACAAAATAAGAGAAGGGACATTCTATGGATGTACTCAGTTAACTTCTGTTTCTATTCCAAATAGCATTAGTAGTATAGGTGCATGGGCCTTTGCTGATTGTAAATCTCTAAAAAACATTTCTATTCCTGGAAGTGTCAATAAAATAGGTGTGAGATGTTTCTCTGGTTGTTCATCTCTTATAGCACTATCTTTGCCTAATAGTATAAACGCTTTAGCCCCCAACACATTTGATGGCTGTACTAGTTTGACTTCTCTTACTATTCCTGAGGGGGTCCAGACTTTGACTTCTGAGGTGTTTAATGGCTGTATCGGGCTTAGAACAATCATTTTGCCTAGCAGCCTTAATGGAATTGGTAACTCAAATTTTAAAGGTTGTACTAGTCTTGAAAAAGTTATATCCAAAATGGAATCGCCCTGCAATTATTATGAGAATGAGTTTAATAATTGCTATTTGGTTGTCCCATATGGAACAAAAGAAATGTATGAAGAAAAAGGCTACAACAAACATTTTTCGGCAATAGTTGAGCAATAACTTTATATATAAAAACATATGCAGCAATCTGAAATGAAACAAATAGAATTATTAAGATCTGTAATATATCAAATCATTGGTGAAAACAGACTTTTGTTGGATGCAATAGAATTTGTTACGGATAATTCGAATTATTATAATGTCCAGATAGAAATCGTTTATTATAGAGATTTTGAAGGTTCTTCTAAAGATGGAAAAATAATTATGGGAATTCCAGATATTGTCGATTTCTATTCTGTCGCTAAAGAGTTATTTCCCTGTTTGTTAGGGAATTCCAATTATGTTATAGAAACCAAATATTCAGACCTTGGTAATAAGGATAAAATTCGGAATAAGGTTTGTGTGTGTATAGCTGATGCAGAAAAAGAACTCGTTTCTAATGAACTTGGCAAATCCTATTTCTTTCAAACAGAAGATTTCTCAATATATGATGAATTGGCTATATATGCACTAGCATATTCTTTATGCCATGAGTTAGGACACGTTTTACATGATAGATATATTCTTCGGACCGAGTTTAATACAAGAGAACGTGCAGTTGATTACTTTGCATTTGAAGCTATTAAACACATCGCCAGCAATAATAATAGTGATTCCAGATTAAAAGGGGCTATTATTGGAATTGCCCAAATGCTTTTACATAGATCTCCTCAAGAAGAAGTTGACGATATAAAGCATCCTCATAGTATAGAACGCCTATATGCTTTACTGGATTTCTGGGGAATAGAAAATGATTCTCCTTATTGGCATTTAGCGTATAATATTGTTATTATATGGTGTAGTAGAAATCAAAAGCCAGCAACATGGGAAAGAACGTCTTCTATCTCTCCCAAAGATAAATTCATAGATGCTTACGTACATTTTCGGAAAAATCCAAAACAAATAGAATAAATGCAACACTTACAACCAGGAACCACCTTACAAGGTGGAAAATACAGAATAGAGCAAGTGCTGGGGCAAGGAGGCTTCGGCATAACGTACTTGGCTACTCAGGTTTCATCAAATCGTCAAGTTGCCATAAAAGAGTTATTCATTGGTGGCAGTGGTCAGGCTATCAATGACCGTAGAGGTGATCAGGTGGTTGTGACCAACTCTGCTAACCAGCAAAGTTTCAATCAACAAAAGGCAAAGTTCAAGAAAGAGGCATTGCGCCTTGCAAACCTCAATCATCCAAATCTGGTAAAGGTTCATGAGTTCTTTGAAGAAAACGGAACAGCCTACTATGTGATGGACTTTATTGATGGTGAATCTTTACGCACAAAAATTAATCGAGAAGGTAAACTATCTGAAAGCCTTGTTTTGAAATACATTAATCAGATTCTTCCTGCCCTTGATGCTGCACATAAGCAAAGTATTTGGCATCTGGATATCAAACCAGAGAACATTATGGTTGACAGATACGGTCATGCATACATGATTGATTTTGGAGCCAGCAAGCATGTTGAGCGCACAGGAACGCTGACCACTTCTTTGGCATTGGCTTACACTCCAGGTTATTGTGCTACAGAATTAACCGATCTTCTTAACGAAAGCGAAGAAGGCTTTGCTGAAGCAATGAGAGAAATAGGTCCTTGGACTGACATTTATTCCGTTGGTGCTACAATGTACAATCTGCTTACAGATAACATTCCGCCTTCCTCAAAAAGAATTGAAAGAAATGGTCGTAACGCCTTCACGTTTTCAAGTGACGTGTCATCATCCACCAAAGATTTGATTATATGGATGATGAAGCCAAATAGGGAAGAGAGGCCGCAAAGCATAAATGAAATAGCAAGGCGATCTTTTTGTTCATCATGTAGGGATGGCGAGAATACTATTATTGAAAGAAAGAGAGATACAGAAGAAAAGAAGAAAAAAGATGAAGAAAAAAATAGAAATGAAGCCTATGTTCTCAGAGTTCAGTTGGATGAAAATTTATATGATGGAAAATATTTTGTACTCGGAGCAATAGGCGGTGCTCTTGGAATCATTGCGGGAATAAAAATATTAGGTACGAATGATCCTGGACTTATACCAGGTTTAGTTGTTGCCTTCATTTCTGGTTTCTTGGCTGTTTGGTATCCTGTACGGATTTATGTCCATTTCAAAGGGAAAGACAATATCAAAAAATGGAAGGAACAACATCCTAATGACCCAAGGAGCAAATATCTCTAATAATCTGTTTTTATTATGATTTCTGTAGAAAAGTACCGTCAAATTAGTTCGATTCTCGAAAAGAGAACGAAAAAGATATGGGAATATGAGAATCAATATGGGCAACATAAAGAAGAAAAAGAAGTTGAGATGTATCAATATGGCTTCTCGATAGCTGACTGTTATAATGTAACTGATGATGATGGAATCGTTCTCTATTTTGTTTTTAATTATTCTTTTCTAAATATAGTGTTGAATATATTATTGTCTGCAATTGATAAATGCCCTAACCAGTTTGGTACAGGAAATGCTCAAGATGTAATAGACGCATTATACGATTTGTCAAACATGGGTTGTTCCCTAGATAATTTTATTTCGTATTTACAAGATTTTGCATGTTGTTACGTCTTATATGAAGAAGAACAATGCTTGAGTCCCAATATTCTACGAGTAGATTTACTACGATATATGAAAGATAATAAACAACACATAAAAAAGATATATTTTAAATTAATATAGGAGTATGAATACGAAAACTTTTGGCGCAGATTTGCGTGGAGAATAATTGTCAAGGAAGCTGTTTGAGATAATAGTAAGATTCATTTCGTACATTAATCGGAGTGTTTTGTACAAATAACAACTCTATGCATTGTAAATATCAATGAAATGGAGTATCTTTGCAAGGAAATCAAATAAATGTGGGGATATGGAAATGTTATTATACTTGTTCCTAAGAAGATTTGTACGAAAAGACTATACAGAAAATAAAAAACAAGCACTCCAAGCCTATGCCTCACATGGATATGGAAACAACAAAGGAGACCCTAAAAAGAAATCTCCCGAAGAATAAATAATGTAAAATAGATACAAATATGAAAACAAAAATGAAGAAACCGTCATTACTGACAAAAAAAGACATTAACAATATTTGTGGCGTTGAGATTATTAGTGATTCTGACGAAACCTTTTCTCAGACTTGTGTACGCTATGGCGATTTATTACGTAACGATGAGGAGAATGGCATGACTCCTCAACAATATGAAGAGGATTATATAACTTCAGTACAATTAGCCCTTCAATCGTTTTGTGAGGATAATCCTAAAATAACAGAAGAATCATTCAAAGCATGGTATCAGGGACTGATCGATGATGAAGAACTGTTCAGGCTTGATAAGCATACAGATGCACTATTGAAAGATGTCCGTCCAGTGTTTGACGCCAAGATGGACGAATGGATCGCTGAGGGCATTCTAAATGCCGACTATTCTACAGAATGCATATTCTGGAGCATAATAATAATGGCTATCAAGAGTATATATGAGAAGATGGGGTGTTACAAGTTGGATAATAACATGTTCTTCAAAGACCCCATATTTGGGAAATATAAGATTATCGCTCTTGATTATGCTGATAATACGGCACTTAATGATTTCGATAATCCTCACTCCTATAATCGCTATGATGTAGAATCTCTGATAATATATGCTATGGGAAGTTTTGATGAATATGAAGATTATAAAAAGACGCGTGATATATACCAAGAAGTGAAGGACGTCGTTTATAAAGATCCTAACCGCTTACTAAGTGAAACTAAGATAATACTGGAGCAAAAAGCGAAACATGACAAGATAAAGAAAAGGCAATATGCGGTTCTATACGCCAGTGCAGTTATTGAGTGGTACTTGAACAATCACTAATTGCTAAAACAGCAAGAGTACATAAGAGTGATGGAGAAACGATATCTGTTATTTTATTTTCTCATTGCATTGTTGCTGGCTGCCTGTTCAGACAAGGAGCAGGTGAAGATAAAGAAAGGTTCTATCTACCTGCAACCATACGACAACTTCACGCAGCAAGAAGCAATGAAGTTGAAAAAGGAGCTGGACTTTCATCTTCAGGAGGTGTTGGCTGACTCGTTTGTAGTGGAAGTGTTGCCAAACAAGCCATTAACAAAGGACTTACTGAATGATGCACAAACCAGATACAAGGGTGAAAGAATGATCAGTTCACTTAAAGACAGCCCCTCCACCACTATTGCATTAACGCATAAGGACATCAGCATCGAGTACAATGGCAAGAAGGACTGGGGTGTTTTGGGTGTCTCGTTTCGCAAGACTCCACCATGTAATGCCTGTGCTGTCTCTGACTACAGACTGAAAAACAAGAAACGTGACTTCTGGAAGGTAGTGGTGCATGAATTCATACATACTCATTACGCATATTCGCATTGTCCCAAGGACAGTACACATTGCATTATGAAGGACGCCAAAGGTCATGCAGACTTCAGTAACAAGAACGGCTTATGTGGATATTGTAAAAACAGAATATGAAAAAGACGAAATTTGTGCTTATCGTGTTGGGCGTTATGTTGGGATTACTCGCAATCAACATGCTACTTCCAACTAAGATCCAGAACCCCGTGGAGGGATGTGGCAAGGAGAGCTATCACCCCAAGTCGTTCTGGCATCCATGGGGCGACCATCACCATCGTGGCGTTGACATCTTTGCCAAGAAGGGGACGCCCGTTCATCCGGCCATCGGGGGTGTGGTGATATCAACAACCTACAACTTGGGGGCTGGGGGCAACACGGTGGCGGTGTTCAGCAGCGGGCTGCGTCTTCACTACTATGCTCACCTTAGCGAGATTGACACACACATAGGTGCCATCGTCACACAAAAGTCGGTGATTGGCAAGGTGGGGAATACGGGCAATGCCAAGGGCAAACCGGCACACCTGCACTACAGCATCTCAAGCATTGTGCCACAGGGAGACTGGCACCAGGACCCCAAGTTCCTGCTGTTCTTCATCAACCCTATCAAGGAAATGGAAAGATAAGGCAATCCGGAGTTACTCCTTCTTCAGCAGCCCATACATCAAAGACGCTGCATGGTCAGGGGCATTACCGCTGCCCAAACGGCGACGAACCTCTTCGTAGTCGCTGAGCATCTGCTCACGACGAGAGCCGCCAGGCAGCACCTGCTCCAGTTCATGACGGATGGACGCTACGCTGAACTTGTCGGCCACCAATTCTGTCACGACTTCGCAGTCGGCAATCAGGTTGACCAGCGAGACATACTTGACGCTGAGGATATGGCGCTTCAGGAAGCCAAAAAGTGTTGCGAGCTTGGTATTGTAGCAGACCACCTGCGGCACACCAAACATGCAGGTCTCCAGGGTTGCCGTGCCGCTGGTGACGAGTGCCGCCGAAGCATTGTAGAGCAGCTGGTAGGTCTGACCGGAGCGTAGCACCTGAACCTGATAGCCCTGTGTAAACTGCTGATAGTAGTCATGGTCAATGGCAGGAGCACCAGCCACCACGAGCTGGTAGGCTTCGGTCAAATGGCGTGTTGCCTCGAGCATGCCAGGCAGGTTGTCCTTGATTTCCTGACGGCGGCTGCCACAGAGTATGGCAATGATGGGTTTGTCGGCCAACAGGTTGTTGCGATGCAGGAAATGGTCGTTGTCGGGAGGGGCTGTAGCGATGAACTCATCAACCTCGGCTTTCGTGGGATTGCCTACATAGTGTATGGGGTACTGGTGTTTCTTCTCGAAGAAATCAACTTCGAAGGGCAGTATGCTGAACAACTCATCGACATCGCGCTTGATGTTCTTGATGCGGTATTCCTTCCACGCCCATATCTTCGGGGAGATGTAGTAATAGACCTTAGGAGGATGAGATAAGTGGTGAGTGGTAAGCAGCGAATGGACATACTTGGCAATCTTGAGGTTGAAGCCCGGATAGTCGATGAGGATGACGGCATGGGGCTGCCACTCGCGGATATCTTCTTTGCACATGCGCATATTCCTTAAAATGGTCGGAAGATGGAGCAGCACAGGGATAAAACCCATGTAGGCCAAGTCACGGTAGTGCTTGACCAGCGTGCCGCCGACACTGGCCATCTGGTCGCCGCCAAAGAAGCGGAACTCAGCCTCGGGGTCTTCCCTTTTCAACGATTCCATGAGGCACGAAGCGTGAAGGTCGCCGCTGGCCTCGCCGGCTATCAGGTAGTATTTCATTTTTTGGGGGAGTTAAGAGGAGTTAGGGGGAGTTAAGGGACATATGACAGAGCCGTCAGGTCTTGCAGCTGTTCCATAGCCTCGTATGCCGTGACGTCGATGCGTGTCGGTGTGATGGCTACATAGCCATGCTGCAGTGCCCAGTTGTCGGTGTCTTCGGCTTCTGGCTCATCGTTTGTATAGCTGCCCACCATCCACCAGTAGTCGTAGCCGCGGGGATGATGGCACTTGTAAATCTCATTACCCCACGTGCCACAGGCCATGCGACAAATGCGGACACCCTTATAGGTGGAAGGTGGAAGGGGAAGGGTGGAGAGAAGCGGGAAGTTCACATTCAGACACACGCCTTTGGGCAGTCCTTCACGCAGCACCCGGGTGGTAATAGCCTTGACATAAGGCTCTAACGGGCTGAAGTCGGCATCGTCACGATGGTCGCACAACGAGTAGGCCACGGAGGGGATGTACTTCATGCAGCCTTCCATAACCACACCCATAGTACCAGAATAGTGGGTGTTGACCGACCCATTGTCGCCGTGGTTGATACCGCCGAGCACTATGTCCGGACGCCGACCGTCGCAAAGTTCACCCAGGGCCATCTTCACACAATCGACGGGTGTGCCATTGCATGACCAAATCTGTAGGCCCGGCTCTTCATGACGCTTGACCAGCGTGAGAGGCTGGGTAGCAGAGAAGGCGCAGGCCATGCCGCTACGGGCACCCTCGGGGGCACAGACAATGATGTCGCCAAGGTGACGCACCATCTCCACCAGACTGCGTATTCCCTTTGCCTGATACCCATCGTCGTTGGATATGAGTATCAAAGGTTTCTTGTTTTCCATCAATAAATATAGTTTAATTTGGTGCAAAAGTACAAAAAAATATGAATTATGAATTATGAATTATGAATTATTTAGTAACTTTGCACCCTATATAGCTGATTAGAAAGAAAGAAATGGGTAAAATCATAGCATTAGCAAACCAAAAAGGAGGTGTGGGCAAAACCACCACAACCATCAACTTAGCAGCTTCGCTGGCTACGCTGGAGAAGACTGTACTGGTGGTTGATGCCGACCCGCAGGCCAACGCTTCAAGCGGTCTGGGTGTCGATATTCAGGAGGTGGACTGCTCACTCTACGAATGTATCATTGACAAGGCTGACGTACGCGATGCCATCTATACCACCGATATTGAAGGGCTCGACATCATTCCGAGCCACATCGACCTGGTAGGTGCCGAGATTGAGATGCTGAATCTGGAAAACCGTGAGAAGGTGATGAAGCAGCTGCTCGACCCCATCCGTCAGGAATATGACTATATCCTCATTGACTGTTCGCCATCGCTGGGACTGATTACGGTCAACTCACTGACGGCAGCCGACTCGGTCATCATCCCCGTACAATGCGAATACTTTGCACTCGAAGGTATCTCAAAACTCCTCAATACCATCCGCATCATCAAGCAGAAACTGAACCCGAAACTCGAGATTGAGGGTTTCCTGCTGACAATGTACGACAAGCGTCTGCGACTGGCCAACCAGATTTACGATGAGGTGAAACGCCACTTCCAGGAACTGGTGTTCAAGACGGTCATCCAGCGTAACGTAAAACTCTCAGAGAGTCCCAGTCACGGTCTGCCCGTCATCCTGTACGATGCAGACTCCATGGGAAGCAAGAACCATTTGGCACTGGCAAAGGAGATTATTAACCGTCAAAGCCACCTCTGAAAATATGGCAGTAAAGAAGAAATACAATAAGGCCGTGTTAGGACGCGGACTGGACGACATCGGCAGCGGACGAGGACTGGATGCCCTGATTGATACCGGAGAGGTACACACTCAGGGATCATCGAACCTCAGCGAGATTGACATCGTCCAGATAGAACCAAACCCCAACCAGCCACGAAGGGAGTTTGACCAGAATGCGCTGCAAGAACTGGCCACCAGCATCAAGGAACTGGGCATTATTCAGCCCATCACGCTCCGTCAGGCAGACAATGGTAAATACCAGATTATTGCCGGAGAGCGCCGCTGGCGTGCGTCACAGTTGGCTGGGCTGACAAAAATCCCGGCATACATCGTGACAGTGGAAGACGAGAGTGCCATGGAGATGGCTCTCGTTGAGAATATCCAGCGTGAAGACCTGAACGCCATAGAAATAGCGCTGGCCTACCAGCACTTGGCAGAGACCACCGGCATGACACAGGCCAAGATTTCTGAACGTGTCGGCAAGAGCCGTGCCGCCGTCACCAACTACATGAGACTGTTGAAGTTGCCGGCACAGGTCCAGATGGCATTGAAAAACAAGGAGATAGACATGGGGCATGCCCGTGCATTGCTATCCATTGACAGTCCGTCACAGCAAATCAAGCTTTTCAAGGAAGTACAAAAGCAAGGCTACTCCGTACGTCGCGTAGAGGAGATTGCACAGATGCTGAAAAACGGAGAGAACATCAGCAGCAAAGAAAAAGGCCAAGGTGTAAAAAGCAAGGGACTTCCCGAGGAGTTCAGTGAACTACGCGACCGACTGTCCAACTTCTTCCACGCCAAGGTGCAAATGACCTGCTCGCCCAAAGGAAAGGGCAAGATAAACATTCTCTTTGACAATGAGGAGGAGCTGGAGCTCATTATGAATGCGCTTGACAGAGTGAATGGCGAAAGGTAAAAGGTTAAAAAGTAAAAAGGCAAAGTGATGTGCATCATTAACAGGACAATAAAAGGGCTGGTAAAGGTATTACCTTTTTACCTGCTTACTTTTTTACCTTTAGACGTGGTGGCGCAAAACATTGACCCTGTCCCGATGGACAGCATCGCAATCCTGGAGGCAAAGGTTGACTCCATGCTGGCAGAGACGGACTCGCTGACCAGCCTTGACGAACTGCAGCCTCTGGTGGCAAACGACACGGTAAAGATTAAGATGAAACGCGACTGGGCTACATGGGCGCCCAACCCGCAGAAGGCTCTCTGGCTGGCATTGGTACTGCCTGGTGCCGGACAAATATACAACCGCAAGTACTGGAAACTGCCCATTATCTATGGAGGTTTTGTGGGATGTATCTATGCCATGACATGGAACAACATGATGTACAAGGACTACTCACAAGCCTATTTGGACATTTCGGACTCAGACCCGACGACAGAGAGTTATAATAAGTTCCTGCACCTAGGAGCCAAGATAGACGATTCGAACAAAGAGCGATACAAGACCATCTTCAAGAACAGAAAAGACAAATACCGCCGATGGCGCGACCTGAGTTTCTTTGTCATGATTGGCGTATATGCCCTGTCGGTCATCGATGCATACGTGGATGCAGAGCTCTCACAGTTTGACATTTCAAAAGACCTGAGCCTGCGGGTTTCTCCAGCGGTCATCAACAACCGCTCATCCTCCAACCCTATTGATTCGTCGTCTTTTGGCGTTAACTGTAGCCTGAACTTCTGAGCTTGCCCCTGATCAGGGGGATGGAGGTATGAACAGGCTAAGTACAGAAAGATTATAGTGACTAAATAACAAGAGTATTAACAAATAAAAGGGGCGGTCGCTCAGACCCCCAACCCCCTGACTTAGGGGGCTTAAATGAATATGAAGAATAAAAAGAACTTGGTAATGGGTGTTGTGAAAAGGGTTTTGCCTTTTTGCCTTCTTGCCTTTTTACCCTTAGGTGTGTGTGCACAGGAAGATATTGACATTGACGAAGACGACATCATCGTAACTGACGAAGACGGAGAAGAGGAAATCATAGAATTTCCCGAGGCCATGACATATGACCTCGACAGTCTGCTGAACCTTTACATGTCGAAGACGTACCTTGACGAGGATAACAGCTGCCGCATGAAGGACGAGAACCCCATCTTCACCGATGAGGAGTATATTGACCGGCTGAGCCGGCTGCCCAACATCATGGAGATGTCATACAACGACGTGGTGAAGAGCTGCATTGAGCGTTATAGCGGACGTCTGCGCAGGTCTGTCAGCTACATGCTTGGAGCAAGCAATTTCTACATGCCAATCTTCGAGGAGGCACTGGAGACTTACGACGTGCCCCTGGAGTTGAGATACCTGCCCATCATTGAGTCGGCACTTAACCCCCGTGCCGTGTCACGCGTCGGAGCAACTGGCCTGTGGCAGTTCATGCTCAGTACTGGCAAACAGTACGGACTGAAAATCAACTCCCTGGTTGACGAGCGCCGTGACCCCATCAAAGCCTCGTATGCTGCCGCCAACCTGCTGAGCGACCTCTACAAGGTCTATGGCGACTGGAACCTGGTGATAGCAGCTTATAACTGCGGTCCTGGAAACATCAACAAGGCCATTGCCCGTTCGGGAGGCAAGCGCGACTACTGGGAAATATATCCCTATCTGCCAGCTGAGACACGTGGATACGTGCCGGCCTTCATTGCTGCCAACTACATCATGAACTACTATTGCGACCATAATATCTGCCCCATGCGCTCAAGACTGCCAGAGCGTACTGACACCGTGATGGTCAGCAAGAACATTCACCTGCAACAGATAGCTGCCGTTTGCGGCATCGACATCGAAGAGCTGCGTACACTGAACCCCTCATACCGCCGCGACATTGTGCCCGGTGCCAACGAACCATCGGCCATCCGGATGAGCCAGGCCGACGTCACGAAGTTCCTGGAAATGGAGGACTCCGTCTATCGCTACAGAGCCGACGAGTTGCTGACACGCCGTGCAGTAGTGGAAATCAACGATGACGTGCCCACCTTCGTACACCATAAGAAGAAAGGACGTCATGGACGTGGAGTCGCCAAGCGCGGAAAGCGTGGACGTGGGGCCAAGATAGGAACCACCAAACGGGGAAAGCGTGGAGCTGCCGCCCGTCATGGAGGCGCGAAGAAGAAGCGCGGAGCAGCCACTTCGAAGAAAAAGAAAGGTGGCCGCAAGAGGAGGAGATAAGTATTTAGTTTTTGTCACCATTAACGAAGCAGTGGCCTATGGACGACGAACATAAAAAACAAGAAGCAACCGACGAGCAATTGATTAACGACGCTTTCCAGCACTTGTTGGATAGCTACCTTGCGTCACGCCATCGGAAAAAAGTAGATATTATCACCAAGGCATTCAACTTTGCCAAGCAGGCACACAAAGGCGTGCGCCGACTTAGCGGAGAACCTTATATCATGCACCCCATCGCCGTTGCGCAGATTGCCTGCGAGGAAGTGGGACTGGGTTCCACCAGTATTTGTGCTGCATTGCTACACGACGTGGTGGAGGATACGGAATACACCACTGAGGACATCGAGAATATTTTCGGTGCGAAAATAGCCCAGATTGTTGACGGACTGACCAAAATATCAGGTGGCATCTTCGGTGAACAGGCATCGGCGCAGGCCGAGAACTTCAAGAAGCTGCTGCTCACCATGAGCGATGACATTCGCGTGATTCTCATCAAAATCTGCGACCGACTTCACAATATGCGTACCCTGCAGAGCCAACCCGCCAACAAACAATACAAAATAGCCGGCGAGACGCTCTACATCTATGCCCCCTTAGCCAATCGCCTGGGACTCTATAAGGTAAAAGGCGAACTGGAAAACCTCAGTTTCAGTTATGAACACCCCGAGGAGTACCAAGCCATCAAAGACAAACTGGCATCTACCGAGGCATCGCGTCATGAGCTGTTCGGCCAGTTTACAGCACCCATCGAAGAGTCGCTCAACAAGATGGGTATCAAGTACAAAATCAAGGAACGCGTAAAAAGCCCCTACTCCATTTGGAGTAAGATGCAGAACAAGCACATCCCCTTTGAGGAAGTTTTCGACATTCTAGCCGTACGCATCATCTTCACCCCTGACAAACGCGAGGAAGAGGTAAACGAGTGCTTTAACATCTACGTGGCCATTTCCAAAATATACAAGAGCCATCCCGACCGTCTGCGCGACTGGTTGAACCACCCGAAAGCCAATGGCTATCAGGCTCTGCACGTCACACTGATGTCCAAGCAAGGACGATGGATTGAGGTGCAGATACGTTCCGACCGCATGGACGAAATTGCAGAACAGGGATTTGCCGCTCACTGGAAATACAAGGATGGTGAACAAAGCGAGTTTACCGAGGACGAGAGTGAGCTGAACGAATGGCTGCGTACCATCAAGGAAATCCTCGACGACCCTCAGCCAGACGCAATGGACTTCCTCGATGCCATCAAGCTCAACCTCTTTGCCAGTGAGATTTTCGTATTCACCCCTAAGGGAGAAATAAAGACCATGCCTGCAGGCTGTACGGCACTGGATTTTGCCTTCAGCATCCACACCTTCCTCGGTTCTCACTGTATCGGTGCGAAGGTCAACCACAAACTGGTTCCCCTGAGTCATAAGCTCCAGAGCGGCGACCAGGTGGAGATTCTAACTTCCAAGTCTCAGCATGTGCAGCCATCATGGATCAACTTCGTTTCGACAGCCAAGGGAAAGGGTAAGATTCAAGCTATTCTGCGACGGAAGAACCGTGAAAGCCAGAAGAAAGGCGAAGACCTGTTGATTGCCTTTGCAAAGAAAAACGATATAGAATACAACAGCAACATTGCCGACCAACTGGCGGCCTTCCACGAAAGCAAAAAACGCGAGGATTTCTTCCAGGCATTAGCCGAAAAGACCATTATCCTCGGCAATGAGGACATTGACGAACTGAACGGCAAACACAAAAACAAGAATGGTAAAAGTGGATGGCTCCGCTACGTGCCTTTCATTGGTTCCAACAAAGCAAAGGAGGACGAGGAGAAGCAGCCAGACTTGTTCATCGTACCGGAAAAGTTCAATCGCAAGAAGCCTATCTACATCACCGATGAGAATATCCGCCAATTCAAGTTTACCAACTGCTGTCATCCCATTCCTGGCGATGATGTCTTAGGATTCATTGACAACAAGAACCGTATTGAGATACACAAACGCTCATGTCCCGTTGCCAACCGCCTCAAGACCAGCTATGGCAACCGCATTCTCGATGCCAAGTGGGACATGCACAAGAAGCTCTTCTTCGGTGCTACCGTCCGCATTGAGGGCATAGACCGTATGGGCATCCTTGTCGATATGTCTCGTGTCATCACGTCTCAGATGAATGTCAACATCCGACGTCTGACCATCGAGGCCGACGACGGTGTATTCGACGGAACCATCGAAATGCGCGTCCACGACCGCGACGACGTCAAACTCATTATGGACAACCTCAAGAAGATAGAGGGAGTACAAAACGTGAACCAGATTCTTTGAAATAATATAAGGACCCAAGTATTAAAAGGTAAAAATCATCCAGCTATGAAACAAGAAACAAACAAGAAAAAAGGTGGAAACAAACTTTTCACTTTTCACAATCCACTTTTACTTTTTTGCCTGTTTACTTTTTTACCTTTAACTGCTGACGCAGCCAACCCCTTCGACAATCCAGACACTATTGTCGTAGCACGCGATGGAACAGGACAGTTCCGTACCATTGGACAGGCCATCGAGGTGTGTCGGGCCTTCATGGACTACCATAAGGTCATCTACATCAAACGAGGAACCTATAAAGAGAAACTTATCATCCCCGAGTGGCTCACTAATATCGAGCTGTGTGGCGAAGACCGCGATGCAACCATCATCACCTACGACGACCATGCCAACATTCCCATGGACGCCACACTATGGCCAACAGAGATGAGCCAGCAGTTACTGGCTATGGACAATCGTCCGAAGCTCAGCACCTTCCGGACCTTCACTCTACATGTGGCAGGCAGCGACATCACTATCAAGAACATCACCATCGAAAATAACGCTGCCAAACTGGGACAGGCTGTCGCCCTTCACACCACAGGCGATCGCTTGCAGTTTGTCAATTGTCGCATTCTTGGCAATCAGGACACGGTATATACCTGTACTGCCAACACACGCATCTATTTCAAGGACTGCTATATTGAAGGCACCACCGACTTCATTTTCGGTGCTGCTACGGCATGGTTTGAACACTGTGACATCTACTGCAAGCAGGATTCCTACATCACCGCAGCCTCCACCACCAAAGAACAGCCCTTCGGCTATGTATTTAACGACTGCCGCATCACTGCCGCTCCTGGTGTCACCAAAGTCTATTTGGGTCGTCCCTGGCGCGACTATGGTTACACGCTATTCATGAATTGCGATTTATGCAAGGAGATTTGTCCTGAGGGCTGGCATAATTGGGAGAAGCATCGCGAGCAGACCGCCCGTTACCTGGAGTATAACAACCGTGGAGCGGGAGCCGATACCTCACAGCGCGTTGCCTGGAGCCGCCAGCTAACCAAGAAAGAAGCAAAGGAAATAACTATTGAACGGGTGTTCTCCATACAATCAACATGGGCCCCCCAATAACTAAAAGACAAAATGGTGTCAACAGGTTGACACCATTTTACATATCAGTGATGCTGAAAAGAACACTACTGTAACCCATCCAGTTCCCGCTTCAGCGCCTGCAAGTCTTCACGAATGCTTGTCAGGCGTTCAATCATTTCTGCTGTCTTGTCTGCCCCATCGCGGTTGTTGCTGATAATCTTCTTGGCAGCAGCCAATTTAAACCCCCTGACCTTGACAAGATTATGAATCAATCGTATCTGCTCAATATCCTTTTCCGTATATTGACGTACCTTGGCAGGGCCGCTGGTTTTCGGTTTGAGAAAGGGAAACTCCGTCTCCCAATAACGCAACGTGCTCTCATTCAGTCCGAACATCTCGGCAACCTCCTTGATGGAGTAATACAACTTCAGGTTCTTGTTCAGATTCAGTGCCATAATCGTAACATTCATTGATTTGTTTGCAAAGGTACGAAAAAGTTTATAGTTTATAATTGAAAGTTGGAAGTTTTTTAGGCCTCAGAATGAAAATTTTTATTCTTTCATCTTTAATCTTTAATCTTTTTACTACCTTTGTGCACAAAATATAACTATAAAGCCTCATCATAAAACTTATGAAAAAGAAACTGATTAGCTTAACCATCATTGCCATTGGCTTACTGACAGCGGTCGCCAGTTGTCAGAAATCAAAAAAGCCGACTGACGGTGCGACACCTGTTGACTCGACAGCGACAGCAGCAACCTTAACCGACGAAGAATCCGCAGTACCTGACTATGACACCACCGATGCTGTAGCCTTCGGACTGAAAGGTTTTGTCAAGCAGGTCATCACCACCCACTACGAAGCTACACCACGCGGTGAGAAGCTTCTCAGAGGAAAACCTCTCGGAGGCTATGCCGACAGCCTGATGACCTTTAACGAGCATGGTCTCGTGACATGTGACAGCTACGCTAACCCCTATACCTATGACGTCAGCGGCAACTTCACTGCAGGACGTTCCAAGACCACGAAGATGACTCGCGACAAGAAAGGCCGCATCACCAAGTACGACCATCAAATTCAGGGCGATGGACACTGGAACAGCTATAACTACCAGTTCGAATACGATACCGTAGGCCGCATCCAGGAGGTAGGCTACGTCGGTTGGGAGGAGATCTTCGGCTATAAGTTCATCTTCGAGAACGACGAAGACCTTTGGCCCATCAAGGAGACCATGGAGGGACAGGCCTGTGCCGACCTCTTCCAGTCGGAGACCCTCTATCGCTACCTGAAGTTTGACGACGAGGGTAACTGGACGGAGCGCGAGGTATGGACGACGGAAAAGCAAGGTGTTGAGAACGGAGACGAAGAGCCCGAGATGACCGCCACAAATTCCTACACCGTCGAGAAACGGGAAATCACCTACTATGGAGAATGAGGGATAAAGCAGAAAAAAATTAACATAAGAACAATCATTAAAAACTAAAACATTATGAGATTAGACGGAAGACGCGAAAGCTCAAACGTAGATGACCGCCGCAGAATGAGTGGTGGTGCAAAGGCTGGCATCGGTGGCATCGGAGCCATTCTGCTGGCAGCAGTGATTGGTTATTTCAGTGGTGGAACGCAGGGTGCCCTCAATGCTGTTGTCAATGAGGTGACACAGTCAGCGAACCAGACGACAGCCACCAACAACCGTGAGTTCACCCAGGAGGAGCAGGAGTTGGCAACCTTCTCCAGCCAGATTCTCGGTGGCACGGAGGATGTATGGACCACTATTTTCCAGGAACAGGGATGGGGCGAATACAAGAAACCCACCATGGTACTTTACACAGACGGTGTTCAGACAGCCTGCGGACAAGGTTCTGCACAGATGGGGCCATTCTACTGTTCAGGTGACGAGAAGTTGTACATTGACCTGTCATTCTTCACTACCATGAAACGCCAGTTGGGTGCTGATGGTGACTTTGCATACGCCTACGTTATTGCCCACGAGGTTGGTCACCATGTGGAGTACTTGACAGGAACCCTCCAGAAGGCTCACGAACAGATGCAGCGTCTGCCACAGGCCGAGGCCAACAAGGTCAGCGTACGTCTGGAGTTGCTGGCTGACTTCTATGCCGGTGTCTGGGCACATTACGACAACAAGATGTTCGGTTCGTTGGAGGATGGTGACATTGAGGAAGCAATACAATGTGCACAGGTTATCGGCGACGACTACCTGCAGAAGAAGGCACAGGGCTATGCCGTTCCTGAATCGTTTAACCACGGTACATCGAAGCAACGCATGAAGTGGTTCAAGCTGGGATTGCAAACCGGCGACGTACGCCGCGGCACTACCTTCCAGTGCTCTGACGCAGAGCTATAATTAAAAAGTAAATAGTATAACGAAAAAACTGCCGCTACGATGGTATAACCATCAGAGCGGCAGTTTTTTCGTTATTCACTTCATATGATTCACTTACAAGTTGGCCAATTCAATGACCTTATCAACGGCTACGGAGAGCCCGTCAACATTCTTACCGCCAGCCTGGGCAAAGTGGGGTTGTCCACCACCGCCGCCCTGGATGAGCTTAGCCGCCTCGCGTACCATCTGACCAGCATTCAAACCATGTTCGCTAACCATGTCATCAGAAAGCATAATGGTAAGCTGTGGCTTCTGGTTGTCGTGCGAACCAATGACGCAGAGCAATGAGCTATCGACAGCTGCACGAATCTTGAAGGCAAGATCCTTGGCAGCTGCAGGTGCCATGGGAGTAACAGCAGTGATGACCTTGACACCGTTGACCTCGCGAGCCTTCTCCACCAGTCGCTGTGCGGCACGCTCAACGGCCTGTGCCTGGAAGCCCTCAATCTCCTTCTTCATGGCATCGTGCTCCTCGATATACTTGCGGAGAACACCCTGTAAGTCCTTGGCATTGTTGAAGAACGACCTGACAGCCTTCAGCACATCCTCCATCTGGTAGAGCAGTTCTTCACACTCTTTGCCAGTCTTTGCCTCGATACGGCGGATGCCAGCAGCCACGCTACTCTCAGAAAGTATCTTGAAGAAACCGATACGGCCTGTGGAGGAAGCGTGGATACCACCGCAGAACTCACACGAAGGACCGAAGCGTACCACACGTACCTTGTCGCCATACTTCTCGCCAAAGAGGGCGATGGCACCGAGTTTCTTAGCTTCATCGAAGGGTACGTCACGATGCTCGTCAATATGGATATCCTGACGAATCATGTCGTTCACCATACGCTCCACCTCGCGCAGTTGCTCTTCGCTGACCTTCTCGAAGTGTGAGAAGTCGAAGCGCAGCGTGTCAGGGCTGACAAACGAGCCCTTTTGTTCCACATGGTCACCCAGAACCTGCTTCAAGGCATAGTCGAGCAGATGGGTAGCGGTATGGTTGGCAGCCGAAGCGTTACGCTTGTCAGTATCTACACAGGCCATGAACTCCGCCGTGGGGTCCTTGGGCAACTGTTTGACGATGTGAACGCTCTGGTTGTTCTCGCGCTTGGTGTCGATGATGTCGATGGTCTCGTTCTCGTTGCAGAGCACACCGCAATCACCTACCTGTCCACCCATCTCGCCGTAGAACGGGGTGTAGTCGAGTACCAGTTCGTAATATTCGTTCTTCTTCTGGGTCACCTTACGGTAGCGCAGAATGTGACAGTTGTATTCGGTATAGTCGTAGCCTACAAACTGCTGTTCGCCAGCCTGCAGCTCAACCCAGTCAGAGTTCTCAACCTGTGCGGCATTACGGGCACGCTCCTTCTGCTTCTGCATCTCCACGTTGAACTGCTCCTCATCAACGGTAAAGCCGTTCTCACGACAGATGAGCTCCGTGAGGTCGAGGGGGAAGCCGTAGGTATCGAACAGGCGGAAAGCCTGGACACCATCCAACTGGTTCTTGCCCTGAGCCTTCAGTTCCTCCATCGCCTTGTCGAGCATCGAGATACCCTTATCAAGGGTGCGCAGGAAGCTGTCTTCCTCCTCCTTGATCACCTTGGTAATCAACTGCTGCTGAGCCTTCAACTCAGGGAAGGCGTCGCCCATCTCATGAACCAATGTAGGTACGAGCTTGTAGAGGAATCCCTCCTTCTGTCCGAGGAAGGTATAGGCATAGCGTACGGCACGGCGCAGGATGCGACGGATGACGTAGCCAGCCTTGGCATTGCTGGGCAGCTGACCATCAGCAATAGAGAACGATACGGCACGCAGGTGGTCGGCACAGACGCGCATAGCCACGTTAATGTCATCCTGTTCCTTGCTGATAGGAGTCTCTGTCTCTTCCTCAAAAGTGAAGTACTTCAGACCGGTAATATCCTGTTCGGCCTTGATGATAGGCTGGAAAACATCGGTATCGTAGTTGGAGTGCTTGCCCTGCATCATGCGAACCAAGCGCTCGAAGCCCATACCGGTGTCGATGACGTTCATCGACAGCTTCTCCAGACTGCCGTCAGCCTTGCGATTGAACTGCATGAACACAAGGTTCCAGATTTCGATGACCTGTGGATCGTCCTGATTGACGAGCTCACGACCCGTCTTGCCTGAGGCGGCTTTCTGCTCTGGGGTACGGCTGTCCACGTGAATCTCTGAGCAGGGACCACAGGGACCCGTATCGCCCATTTCCCAGAAGTTGTCGTGCTTGTTACCATTGATGATGTGGTCTTCGGGCACGTGCTTAGCCCAATATTTAGCAGCCTCGTCGTCGCGGGGGATATTCTCCTCAGGAGAACCCTCGAAGACGGTAACATAGAGGTCAGCAGGATTCAGCTTGAGCACATCAACGAGATACTCCCAAGCCATGTCGATGGCGCCCTCCTTGAAGTAGTCGCCAAACGACCAGTTGCCGAGCATCTCGAACATGGTGTGATGGTAGGTGTCATGACCTACTTCCTCCAGGTCGTTGTGCTTACCGCTGACGCGCAGACACTTCTGAGTGTCCGCACGACGGCGTGGCTCTGGGTCGCGCGTACCTAATATAATATCTTTCCACTGGTTCATACCCGCGTTGGTGAACATCAGCGTGGGGTCGTCCTTGATAACCATCGGTGCTGAAGGCACGATGGCGTGTTGCTTAGACTCGAAGAATTTCTTGAAAGAGTCACGAATCTCGTTAGCTGTCATCATATTTATA
>JAEEGJ010010937.1_pt1 | contig 23285 bp, 21 predicted proteins | sample 8958761 | NCBI WGS metagenome assembly JAEEGJ01 (sample SAMN16246546, study PRJNA631951) | gut metagenome | biome: gut microbiome; feature: rumen; material: RS-attached | host: Bos | place: Iran: Karaj | collected 2018-10 | reverse complement strand
GTTGAGTTTGGGATGTATGCTCAGATTGCCAAACAATTCCTTGCTTCATTGCCTGACGAACCTGTTATAGTATCAAATAGTGGTCAGGCCATTTGCACATTGAACAGCTTGTGCAAGGAGATGGAAGCTCGTTATGATTTGCTGAAAATGGCATATGTTAGGAACGTCCAAGAATATAACAACAAATTTGTAAATCGGCAGTTAAATCCTGCTGTTGGGCATAGATTCATGTCTTATATCGTTGTTGTTATTGACGAATACGGAGACTTTATTGAAGAGAAAGGACAAGATTTCGAGACTCCAATAGTTCAATTAGCTCAATATGCTCGTGCTGTTGGTATTCACATGATTATTTCGACGAAACGGCCTACTAACGATGTTATCACAGGAGCAATCAAGACTAATTTCCCAACACGTATCGCTTTTAGGCTGCCAGAGCGCATAGATTCTCAGGTTATTCTTGATTGTGATGGAGCAGAAGAATTGTTAGGAAATGGTGATATGTTGTTTAGAGCAGGTAAAAGCATTGATTGTATAAGAGTCCAATGTGCTTTTGTGGATACACCAGAAGTGAATCGTATATGTCAATTCGTTTCCCAACAACAAGGCTACATTAGTCCATTTGAATTACCTGATCCATATTTTGATGATACTGAATACGGAGAATCACATGACGTAGATATGCAACATCTTGACCCATTGTTTGAAGATGCAGCACGTTTAATTGTCATGACTCAAGAAGGCTCGACAAGTTTAATCCAAAGAAAGTTTGCAATTGGTTATAATCGAGCAGGCAGACTAATGGATCAGTTAGAAAAGGCTGGCATCGTAGGTGCTGCTCATGGTAGCAAGCCTCGTGACGTGTTAATTATGGACGATACGAGTCTTGAAAATCTACTATCACAGTGGAAATAGGCATATGTATTATTATTGAATAACGAAAATATCATTATGAAAAAAGCAATATTATCTATTACAATAGTAGCCGTTTGTTTTTCATGTAATAACAGAGGAATAAGCAAAATAGGAAACAGCGATCAAACTATAGAAGATTCTGTCAAGCAGTTAAGCCTTATTAGGCAACAAGACTCAATAGAACGAGAACGAATATTTGCCGCATTAGGTGATACAGTTTTTGGTACAGTTCGCTATGGGATGAGACAAGTTCAAGCGCATTTGGCTATTAGTAATTTTGAGAAATCGTTAAAAGAAAAGAAAGGATTGGGCTTTGTTTTTGACGGATATCACTTCCAATCAATGGACGATTTCGTTGATATTGAAAATTTGCGTAAAGAATATATTAAGTCTTATCCATATGGTTATACTCCGGGATGTGAGCCTTTCATGAGTTATATGGAAGAATTTAAATATAACAATAAAAATAAGTTTTACAAAGGAGGATTATATTCATTAAGTTGGAAATCCTTTAATGAGTATGGAAAAGATGGTGATGCTATATTTGAGAAAGTTAGCCATTTAATCAAACTTTTTGAGAAGAAATACGGGAAGTGCACGGAAAAGGATTTACAATTGTGCAACAACTTTGGCAGAATTATTAATGGTCAAAAAGTTATCGTCATGGGATGCCTCGCATATTGGGAGGCAAACAACAAAACAATTGGAATTTACTTGGAAGAAATTGAAAATGAAGAAAGAGTGTTTGACAAAGAACTACCTTTCAAATACACAATTACCATTCAATTTCGTGATATAATCAAAAATACAGAAGCCAATAGTTTTATTGATGATGTTATGAAAGCGGATAAAGATTTGAAAAGAGATTTCTTACAAAAAGACAGCAGCCAATCTGCAAATGCATTATAATAACTCATCTTGCCTTTTAAGAAATATTTTGGTGTTTTGATTTCAAAGATAATGGAAATTACAAATACATACATAAAGGAAATAATCGAAGAAGTAATATCTCTGCATTATCTCCAAAAAGATAAAGAAGCCTTTCCTATTTTGGATGGTATAGTTCGGGAACTGAATCTCTTGGACCTTAATGGTTATATAAACGATAAATATATATTGCAGATTCTTTTTTCCAGTGGTATCATTACTATTGACAAATTCTATTTGCTCGTAGGAGATGTTTACACGAATGTCGGAGAGTATGGTAAAGCTTTAGAAGCATATAAATTATGTCATTTCTGGAAGCAGCAAGTTAAGCCATATAAGAGTTTGAGAGATAAAAGTAGCGCTATTGTGTACTCATATCGTTCGTATAATGAGTTTTTTATTGAAGACTTAATAAATCAAACAATAACGTTATCGCCGCCTACTGAAATGAATGACCCATTTGATAATATTCTGTCATTTTGGAGTGAAAAGGGAAATTTGGATTTTTTAAGTAAAAACAGAAAGGATAGCGAAATTTATTCTCGCTCCTTCGATTATTATCGTATTCGAAGTTTTGTTGCGAATAAGAGTACCTTTGAAACAGATAACGACCTTTTAAAAAATGTCCAGATGTGGTCTCACTACGCTGATGCCCACAAAGGACTTTGTGTGAAATACAGACTTTCTCGGCATTTCATAAAATCAGAAACACCTTTTGACAACAGTGAAGATGATGTTTATAAAGTATTTCGTTTACATCCAGTGATTTATAAACCCAGTTATTCATTGGAAGGCATTAAAGCAGTTGACTCAACAGAACTTATTTGTAGGAAGCAATCAGCATGGGAAATAGAAAATGAAGTACGTTTAATTTGTTACAATCCATATATAAACGAAAAATGGATTACAGAACCTCTGAAAGATTCTATAATAGAAGAAATTATATTTGGTTTTAGATGCACTGAAAGACATAAGACGACAATATACCAAATTGCAAAAATGCTATATCCAAACATTCTATTCTCTGAAATGTATATAGACGAGACTAAGAGTCTTTACGATTTAATCAAGAAGGAATATCGACCACGTGCTAAAAGTTGAAGGTTTGTATAATTATTTGTTTAATAGTTAAATATAGTAGTAATATGAAGAAAATACTTTTCCTATTTACCCTCGCGTTGTTTAGTTGTTCAAATAGGGTCATTATCATTAATGAGTCCACTTTCCCTGATTATAGTTTTAGGAGTTTTGTTTTAAGTAAATGGTATGGTAAAGATGGTAAATTAACAAGTTCTGAAATTAAAGAAATTACAGAGATTGATGTTGACAATTTGAATATTAAGGACCTAAAGGGAATAGAATATTTTACATCCCTTGGCACCCTAAGCTGTAAAAGGAATTATCTTACCTCCATTGATTTATCTAATAACACCGAGATATGGAGACTATTTTGCTCTGAAAATAAAATCGCGTCACTTGACATAACTAAGAATAGAGAATTGCAGACGATAGATTGCGGTTGTAATCAGATAAGCAATCTGGATATATCTCAAAATACTAAATTGAGAAATCTGAGTTGTTATTACAATCAATTAAAAACACTTAATGTTACGTTTAATCCAAATTTAGAATCGCTTGAATGTAATCACAATCAATTATCTCAGCTTGATGTGTCTAAAAATAATAAACTGGAGGAACTTTGGTGCGGTGATAATCATCTGACTACATTAGATATTTCAAATAATACAGAGCTTATTGCCTTATACTGCGATAAGAATCAACTGGCATCATTAAAATTGTTATATAACAAAAGCTTAGAAACATTACATTGTGGGGAAAACAATATTACGACACTTGACGTCTCAAATAATAGAAAGTTAAAATCACTGGCATTTGATCATAATAAAATAAGTTCTATTGATTTGTCTAAAAATACTGCATTAACAGAACTGTGGTGCTATAACAATTTACTGAAAGAATTGGATTTATCTAAGAACACAGCACTTAAGGTTTTATGGTGTTACGATAACTTGCTGCCAGATCTTGATTTATCAAATAATAAGGAAATAGTTAATTTAAGAATAAATAAAGAAACAAATTAGTCAAAATCACATTTTCAATTCTTCTGATTAGTGAGCAGAACAATTAGGGTCGGTTCCGCTGTGCACTTACTTTAGCAAGTGGAGGAGGATACCGAGGGCATTGCCCAGCAGGACGCCTAGGCTGTCGGCCCAGAAGTCGAGCCACTCGCCAGAGCGGGTGGTGGTGCAGTAGGCCTGGAGGAGTTCCATGAGGCCACCCAGCAAGATCATACCCACCACGGCCAGGAGGAGGACCTTTCGCCATTCGATGACCTTGTGATGGCGCAGGTACTCAAACCAGATAACGCTGCACGTGCCACCATACATGACGAGGTGCGTCCACTTATCGATGAACTGGACATCGTCGAGGGGTGTCTCAGGAAAAAATGGTGTCAGTGAAAGCACCCAGATAAGCACGATGCAGAACACGGAAAATGGGTATTTTCTTACAAATTGGATAAAAAAGTGCATCTTTTCTTTGATTTTTGCTGCAAAAGTACGAATTATTTAGTATTTTTGCAAACGATATGAGTAATAATGTGAACGAAAGAGATAATTTCAGCAGTAAGCTGGGCGTGATACTGGCTACGGCTGGCTCGGCTGTGGGACTGGGCAACGTGTGGCGCTTCCCCTATATGGCTGGCGAGAACGGTGGCGCCGTGTTTATCATCATCTACATAGCGTGTGTGCTGCTGTTAGGCATTCCCTGCATGATCAGCGAATTCATTGTGGGTCGCCATGCACAGGCCAATACGGCACGCGCCTACCGACTGTTGGCAGGTAAGACGCCATGGGCTGCAATAGGCTATATGGGTGTGCTTACGGGATTCCTCATCACGAGCTACTATGCGGTGGTCAGCGGTTGGTGTCTGCAGTATGTGTGGGCCTCGCTGATAGGCCATCTGCAGGGCGACCCAGAGTATTTCCGCACCTACTTTGCCGAGCTGAGCACCGACCCTGTGAAACCCGTCTTGTGGACGGTGATTATCCTCGTGATGACCTACCTGATTATAGAACACGGTGTGAGAGCGGGCATTGAGCGTGCGTCGAAACTGCTGATGCCCACCCTATTCATCCTGTTGCTCATCATCGTGGTGGCAGCATGCCTGTTGCCTGGAGCAGGAAAAGGCATCGAGTTCCTGTTCAAGCCCGACACCTCAAAGATTACAGGCGATGTGTTCCTGGGGGCCTTAGGACAGGCGTTCTACTCGCTGAGCATCGCGATGGGGTGTCTGTGTACCTATGCCAGCTACTTCTCAAAGTATACCGACCTGACGAAATCAGCGTCACAAATAGCCGTCATCGACTGTCTGGTAGCCATCCTGGCAGGACTCATGATATTCCCTGCGGCCTTCTCCGTAGGTGTGAACCCAGACTCTGGACCCTCGCTCATCTTCATCACCCTGCCCAACGTGTTCCAGCAGGCCTTTGCAGCTGTCCCCATCGTGGGCTATATCGTCGCCCTGCTGTTCTTCGTGCTGTTGTCGCTGGCAGCCTTGACGTCGCTGATGTCGCTGCACGAGGTATCCACGGCCTTCATTCAGGAGGAGTTGCACACCACCCGCAAGCGTGCAGCCCTATGGGTGACCATCCTGACCAGCATCATCGGCGCATTCTGTTCACTATCACTAGGAGCTGTCGACGGACTCGCTCTCTTCGGACGGTCGCTGTTCGACTGGTTCGACTTCATCACGGGTCAGATATTCCTGCCCATAGTCGGTTTCCTAACCTGCATCTTCATTGGCTGGGTAGTACCCCACAAGGTGGTCCACGACGAGTTCACCAACTGGGGCGAGCTGCGCGGACGCTTCTTCCACTGCTTCATCTTCCTGGTTAAGTACGTCTGTCCGCTAGCCATATTAATTATTTTCCTTCATCAATTAGGACTATTGCATGACTGAACGCGGTAATTTTGGCAGTAAACTGGGCATGGTGCTTGCAACGGCAGGCTCGGCAGTGGGACTGGGCAACATCTGGCGTTTCCCCTACATGACGGGACAGAACGGTGGTGCAGCCTTCCTATTGATGTATGTAGGCTGTATCCTGCTGTTGGGTGTTCCTGGCATGATCAGCGAATTCATTGTGGGTCGCCATGCACAGACCAATGCCGCCAGGGCCTATGACAAGCTGTCGGAAGGACGTCCCTGGAAGCTGGTAGGTCATCTGGGCATCCTCACCTCAACCATCATTCTGGGCTTCTATGCCGTTGTGGCCGGCTGGTGCCTGCAGTATCTCTTTGCCTCCATCAGCGGGCAGATACAGGGCGACAGCCAATATGTGCAGCAGTACTTCGTCGACTTCTCCAGCAATGTGTGGAAACCCGTCCTCTTCGGACTGCTCTTCATACTGATGACCCACCTCATCGTTGTGCGTGGTGTGCGTGGTGGCATTGAGAAAGCATCCAAATTGCTGATGCCCATCCTACTGATTCTGCTCGTCATACTGGTCATTGCCTCCTGCATGCTGCCAGGTGCCATAGAGGGTGTGAAGTTCCTGTTGTATCCCGACTTCTCGAAGATTAACGGCAACGTCGCGCTGGAAGCCCTCGGTCAGGCCTTCTTCTCGCTGTCGCTGGGAACAGCCTGTCTGTGTACCTATGCCAGCTACTTCTCCCCGAAGACCAATCTGCTGTACTCAGCAGGACAGATAGCCTTGCTCGACACCATAATAGCCATCCTCTCCGGTCTGCTCATCTTCCCTGCAGCAGCTGCAGTAGGCATCAGTGCCGACTCAGGGCCCTCGCTCGTCTTCATCACCCTGCCCAACGTGTTCCAACAGGCCTTTGGCAGTCTGCCCGTGGTGGGCTATGTGGTCAGCATCATGTTCTATGCCCTGCTGGTATTCGCCGCCCTGACATCGACCATCTCCATGCACGAGATAGGCACCGCCTTCTTTACGGAAGAGTTCCACATGCCTCGCAAATACGCTGCTTGGGTGCTTACCATCATCGCCAGCGTGCTCTGTGTGCTCTGCTCGTGGTCGGTAGGCGCTATCGATATCAAGGTCTTGGGAGTGTCGCTCATGGACTTCTGCGACCAGCTGACAGCCAACGTCATGCTGCCCTTGGGTGGTATGCTGGCCTGTCTGTTTGTAGGCTGGTATATTCCGCGTCAGCTGGTCTTCGACGAGTTCACCAACAACGGACAACATAATCAGATGTTCTATCGCGTATTCCTCTTTGCTGTACGCTACGTCTGTCCTGTCTGCATCATACTGGTATTCCTCCATCAACTGGGTATCCTATGAACCGTAACGACCGTCGCACAGTCCTCACTGCCATTATCATCGGTACATTGGCTTTGATTGGCCTGTGGCTGACAAACGGAGGAGAACAGACACCTGTGGTTGAACAGCAGCACAAAGACAGCCTGCAACAGCAACGCAACGGTATTTACGGTAAAGGCAATTACTACGGTAAAGGCAACTATGGGAAACACGCTTCAGCATCGATGACTGTCGGCGAAGTGCCCGTGCGTCATACTGAAGAGTTCTACTTCGACCCCAATACGGCAGACTCCACCCAACTGATGCGTCTGGGCCTGCCCGCCTGGATGATTCGTAACATTTACCGCTATAGGGCCCGAGGCGGTGTCTATCGCAGCAAGCGCGACTTTGCCCAGACCTATGGACTCACCAAAAAAGACTTTCTGCGTCTGGAACCCTATATCCGTATCTCTGACGATTACCAGTCGGCAGCCACACTCTTTCCCAAGGAAGAGCACGATACCGTTCGTCACACTATCAAACTAAAAGAAGGCGAACGTATTGCACTGAATACCGCAGACACCACTCAACTGATGAAGGTACCTGGCATTGGCAGCTACTATGCCAAGGAGATTGTGCGCCACGGCAAGTGGATTGGCGGCTACGTCAGTGTGGACCAACTGGACGAGATAGAGGGTTTCCCACAGTCTGCCAAACAGTATTTCGTCATCAACAACCCTACCCCACAGCGGATTGCCATCAACAAGCTTTCGTTGCAGCAGTTGCGCCGCCACCCCTATATCAACTACTACATGGCCAAGGCGATTGTGGACTATCGCCAACTGCATGGCGATATTAAGAGCCTGCAAGACCTGCGCTTCTCGAAAGACTTCACAGCGGATGTTATCCAGCGTCTGGAACCCTATGTTGAGTACTAGGCAGAGAACCCTGTTTTTGAACCCAGAATCAGCAGTTTTTGCTATCCCCTACTTGACATAAATCAATAAGTTGCATGTTTTAGTGTAAAAATTACAAGAATATTTTGTTGTGTGCGCACACATTCGTACCTTTGCATCGTCTTCAGAGGAAGTCTTAAAGGTAAAGTAAAGATTGTTTGAAGGATTAATAGTAAGATCATTCATATTTTGTTTTAGGTTAGTAGTTTTGGTTATGTAGTAAATTATGTTTCGAGGAAAATGATGAAACATACATGAAGAAGGACATCCGTGAGGGTGTCCTCTTTTTGTGATTAGAGGTGAGAAGTAAGGGGTGAGAGGTTAGCAATCGGAATCCATGGGGTCTAGGACATGCTCTTCACGCAGAACACGGTCTACGCTGCCTGCGTCGAGCAAACGGTGTTGGGCTTCTTCATAGTCCAAGCCCAGGAACTCCTGAAGCATACGCGTACCACGGTCTACGAGCTTGGCATTCTTCAGTTGCATTCTTACCATGCGATTGCCACGTACGCGTCCCATCCGAATCATCAACGCCGTAGAAATCATATTGAGCACCATCTTCTGTGCCGTACCACTCTTCATGCGACTGGAACCCGTCACAAACTCAGGACCGACAATCGTCTCAATAGGATGGTCCACGGCAGCAGCCAGCGGTGTATCAGGATTGCTGGTGATACAGCCCGTCAGCAGGCCCTGTCTCCTGGCTTCCTCGACAGCCCCAATGACATAAGGTGTCGTACCCGATGCCGCAATGCCGATAACAGTATCGTCTGCTTCAGGATGAAAAGCCTGTAGGTCGCGCCATCCGTGTGCTGCAACATCCTCAGCACGTTCCACAGCGTGGCGCAAAGCCTCATCGCCACCGGCAATGATACCCACCACCCACTCTTCAGAGACACCAAAGGTGGGAGGCAGTTCGCTAGCATCGAGAACACCCAGACGACCACTGGTTCCCGCACCGATATAAAACAGACGGCCACCACGTTTCATCCTGGGTTCGATAGCGGCTACCAATGCCTCTATCTGCGGCAGTGCTTTGTTGACTGCCTCAGCCACCAGACGGTCTTCATCGTTGATGTGCTGCAACAGTTCACCTACGGTCATATGCTCCAGGTGATTGTAGCGTGACGGCTGCTCGGTAATCTTTCGTTGTACTGACTTGCTGACCATATCGGAAAATAGACGCTATTTGTAGTTGTCTTCTTGCGACGTCTTTCTTTTGCGGGTGCAAAAGTACGAATAATTTCTTAATTCTGCATTCTTTTCTACAGAAAAAGTGTGATGATACTGTCTTAATTCTCAATTATTTTGTACCTTTGCAACAGAAAAATCTTGCTAAACAACCAATGATGATGCAAACGAGGAGAAAACCAATACTGACAGAATACCATTTGGGCGAGGGTGTGACCGCATTCAGCACCACGCGTCAAGGAGGATTTAGCAAGGGGAAGTATGGCGAGTTCAACATCAACCGCTATTGCGGCGATGAGGAAGAAGCCATCAGTAAAAACCGTCAGGCACTCTGCACACTATTAGGAATCAGCGACAACCTTCTGCTGATGCCCCACCAAGTACATCTGACGGAGATAGCCGTCATCAACGAACAACTGGATGCCAATCTGGAGGGCGTGGATGCACTGATGACCAATGTCCCAGGTGTATGCATCGGTGTCTCTACGGCCGACTGTATTCCCGTACTGCTCTACGACCCTGTGCAGCGCGCTGTCTGTGCCATTCATGCCGGATGGCGTGGTACCGTGCAACGCATTGTAGAAAAAGCTGTCAGTAAGATGAGCACCGTCTATGGCTCTCGTCCTTCAGACTTCGTGGCACAGATAGGTCCTGGCATCCATCTAGAGAGTTTCGAGGTGGGTGACGAGGTCTACGATGCTTTCGCCCAAGCAGGTTTCGATATGGAATCCATCAGCAAGAAATATGAGAAGTGGCACATCGACCTGCCTGAGTGCAATCGTCAACAGCTGATGAATCAAGGCGTCCCTGCCGACCATATCGCAGTCTCTTCTGTCTGCACCTTTGTGCAGTCCGACTCTTTCTTCTCTGCCCGCCGACTGGGTATCCAGTCTGGACGCATCTTCACAGCCATTATAATAGTTTCTTCGAGAAAATAATGAGAAATCCTTCCGAATAATTGGTTTTTATGGGGAAAAAGTGTATCTTTGCACCCATAAACCATAAATAGCATTTAATAGGAAGGAAAGTGGAACAGACTATATATCGATTAGCATTACTCCTGACAGGCATTATCAACCTCATAATGGCTGGCATGATTTTTGGGGGAAACAAGTCCTATAAACAGTATGACGTTTACCTCCGTACACGATTGCTTACCACGTTGTGGATAGCAGCTTTCGGAATCGGATACTTGCTGCATGCTACTTTTATGTGGCGCTTCACATGGCCTACGGCAGCATCGGCACTGACAGCCTCGTATTTCCACCTAGGGGGCATCTGCTTCAGTTGGGGATTCACGTCACTGCTTAATCCAAAGTATCTGACACGATTCGTTTTCTGGCGCGACATTCTATACTTTCTGTTCAGTCTGGTCATCTACTGGATGGTCGCCCTTCAGTGGAAAGAGGCATCTACCTACACATTCCTGTCGTTCTGCCTCTACTTCTTCTACGCAGCATGGGTTATCTTTATTTTCTACCAGACCTATAATCGAGTGAGCTTCCGATTGCTACGACTATCGTATGGCAATGTCATGAGCTTTGTACGCTGGATGCAAGTGTGCTGCGACCTCATCGTACTCTTCGGCATCAGCAGCGTAGCCATTACTGGCATCTTCCCCACCGACTTCTGGCCATACACCCTGCTGTTGATAGCTGGCGTGGGCATGTTTGCATACATCGCCTACTCGCTGAACAAATATGGCAAAACAATAGAAACAACCACTGAGGCAACCAAAAAACTAACACGATGAAAACTCTACGACTCCTTAACCTTCTGCAGGTGGCGGTACTGACTGCTACGCTGTTGCTGTCGTGTGGCGATAAAGAAGAAACAGTAACACAGAGGACCGAGGCCGACAGCCTGCTCAATATTGCACACAAGAACCACGACTACAAACGACTGTTGGAATTGGCCGACCAGTACCAAACCTCTGGTGACATTACGGATATCCAGGCTGACTATTGGCGAGGCTATGCCTATTCGGGTCAGCGCTTGATGCGTCTGTCAGAAAAATATTGGAAGCAGGCTGTCAATGGAGAGATACACAACCAGGAAGAACTGAAATACTACGCCAAGTCTGCCAACCGCCTATCAGGCGCCTTGCTGCTGAAAGGTGAGTATGAGGCAACGATGAAGGTGGCTGCTCCTGCCCTCGACAAGATGCGCAAGGAGAACTACCGTGACAACAGCGACTTCGCCTACTTGTTGGCTGCCGTGGGTTGTTGTCAGTTGAAGTTGAGCAGTCCTAACGATGCTGCAGAGAACTTCGAAAAATCCATGGACCTGTTCCACAAGGTGGTAGATGCAGACCCCACCAAGTCGAACTTCACCACAGCCATTGTGGCTGTTATCACCATTACTGACAACTATCTGCAGCTTAAACGTTTCCAAGAAGCTTACAACTGGACACAGAAATACAGGGAGCTACTCGACATCTATAAGCAACTGCCCAACCCTGATCCTGGTTTCATCGACAAGCAGCGAGCCCGTTTGGACATCTACTATGCCAGCGTTCTGCAGGGCTTCGGCAACCAAACCGAGGCGGAACAGGTGTTCAACGATGCTCTTAAGTCGCACTATATCCACACCAACGAAGGCAAGCTGGAGGCTATCAACTACCTCATGTCTGCCCACCGTTGGGATGAAGCGGCTGAAAACTTCGAGGTGCTCGACAAACAGATGCAGAAATATGGCATAACACCCTCTATGGACATCATCCAGCATTATCTGTTGCCCAAATTCCGTGCCAACAGGGGTGCTAACCGCATGGAGACAGCCAACAATGTGAGCTATCAGATTTGTGACGAACTGGATAGCGCCATTGTACGCATGCAACGTGATGCTGCCCTTGAGCTTACAACTATCTATAATACCCAGCAGAAAGAAAAGGAACTCGTCGAACAGAAGTCCGATCTCGTACGTCAACGCTACTTTGCCACCGTCCTGGCATTGGTGCTGGTCATCTTCTGTTTCGTGCTCATCATCTATTTCCGCCATCAGGCATCATTGCGTCTGGAGAAGGCGTACAGCAAACTGGAGATTGCCAACGAACGCACCAAAGAGTCGTCGCGCATGAAGACCTCGTTCATCCAACAGATGTCGCACGAGATACGTACGCCGCTGAACGTTCTCTGTGGCTTTACCCAGATACTCACCAATACTGATTTGGAAATTGACAGAAAGACACGGCATGAAATCAACGATAAAATCATCGAGAATACTAACCGCATCACAGAACTGGTCAACAAGATGCTGGAGCTGAGCGACATCAACAGCAAGACCATTATTGAGCGCAACGACCATACCCCTGCTGTAGACATCGCCTCGAAGGCTATCAGCACTATAACAGCCAGAAAGGAATCCAAGATTCCCATTACCCTAAAAGCTAATGAAGACATCAAGCAACTTTCGTTAGAGACCAACGAACAGTCTGCTATACATGCCCTCGTCATGCTGCTCGACAATGCCGAACGCTTCACCAAGAAAGGCACCATCACGCTGACCATAGACCAGCAGGACAACATGGTAAGATACATCGTCGAGGACACTGGCATTGGCGTTCCTGCCAGCGAGGCAGAGCATATCTTCGAGGAGTTCGTACAACTCAACGAATACGAGGTGGGTACTGGCATCGGCTTAACCGTAGCCCGCAGCATCTGTCATCGTCTGGGTGGCGACGTTGTACTCGACCCCAGCTATACGAATGGTGCCCGCTTTGTGATGACGCTACCTGTCTGCTAATTGTCTATATAAAATAGCTAAATAGACATAACTAACTATCAACACTATGAAACAAATGAAATCGTTATTACTTCTGGCACTTGCTGCCTGCCCGGTAAGCATCTCTGCAGAAGCAGGAAATTATCGGAATGTATTCGTTGAGATGGGCTATCAGCCTGCTGAGGTGGAAGCAAAGGTGAAAGAGGTGTTCAACGATGTGTTCCGTGGCCCCAACAAAGTCTATTTTGAGGTGGGCGACACGCTGGGCTACGTCTCTGACATCAAGAACCACGATGCCCGTACGGAGGGTATGTCGTATGGCATGATGATAGCCGTGCAGTTTGGCGAGAAAGACATCTTCGACCGGCTATGGCGTTGGAGCAAGAAATATATGCAGCATCAGGAAGGACCACGTGAGGGATATTTTGCCTGGAGTTGTAAGACCGATGGCACGCGCAATGCTGAGGGGGCTGCCAGCGATGGCGAGCTGTATTACATTACAGCCCTCTTGTTTGCCTCTAACCGCTGGGGTGACGAGACTGGCATCAACTATAAGGCAGAAGCACAGCATATCCTGAACTGCATACAGCCGCGAGACTTCAAGGAAGAAGGTTCGTTCAGACGACAGATGCCAGGCATGCCGCCATCGTCAGGAAAGATTTTCCTCATTGACCCTGAGACGCGCCTGATTACTTTTACTCCTGATGGTTTCGGACAGCGCTTCACTGATCCCAGCTATCACATTCCTGCTTTCTACGAGGTATGGGCAAAGTATGCAGATGACGGACGTGCAGACTACTGGCTGGACTGTGCGGAGAAGAGTCGTGCATTCCTGCATAAGTGCACCAACGAGAAGACGGGCCTGAATCCAGATATGTGTAACTACGACGGCACGCTGATGCAGGGCTTTGGTGGTCGTCGTAATGGTGGTTCCTGCTTCCGCTATGACTCTTGGCGCGTACCCATGAACATTACGCTCGACTATGAGTGGAGCGGTAAGGATGCCGACTGGCAACGCCAATACGGTGAGAAGATTCAGAACTTCTTCTATAATCAAGGGGTTGACACGTTTGTTGACCAGTATCGCGTAGATGGCACATTGCCAGAGGATGATGAAATTCTGCAGGCTGGCGGCTTCCGCAAACTACGCCACAGCATTGGACTCGTTGGTACAATGGCTGCTGCATCTATCCTGTGTCAACACGAGAAGAAAAAAGAGTTCGTAGATGCCCTGTGGAAGGCACGCCACGAACCCTTTGAGGATGGCTACTTCGATGCCTACTATGATGGTTTGCTGCGCCTCTTTGCCTTCATGCACCTAAGCGGCAAATATCGCATGATTGAGAAATAGCTATCATGCTTCGTTCTCAGCTGTAATATCTTCTATCTGGTCGATGATGTCCTGATACTGGCGCTGGGTCTGGAAGTGCATCTTGAATCCACAGATAGCGCCGATGACACCTCCGCAACAACCACCCCAGAAAAGAGGATTACTCAAGTCGTAACCGTTAGCGAGATATACCTCGTAAACAAACCAGCCAAACCATAGGATGACTGCAGGGACGCCGAAGAACAGCCAGTCGGCATCGAACTTCTTGGCGCGAGCCATACGGCGACGAACATCTACGAGATTGTTGGTCATCATGTTCGAATCATTCAAGTTACGGCTATTATAATAAGTAGCACCTACGCATACAAGCATAAAGATGCTGGAGCCAATCCAGAAGGTCATAGAGAAACTACACAGTTTGATAAATACCCAGTAGAAATAAGGTACCATGAGTATGCCTAAAACCATAATAACATTGTATCTGCGGCTGATATTGCTTGCGGTCTTTTCCATCGAATGACGGATAAGGCGGTCGTTCACTATCTCCTGCTGGTCCAGCTTCTTCTTCAGGGTTTCCATCTGCTGGCGCATATTCTCTAATTCGAAATTCTCGTTGTTCATAATGGGGCGTTTTTAATTGTTTGACATGTTCTTTAGCTGTTCACGGATTCTAAACAGACGGACGCTGACGTTCTTAGCTGTGATACCGACAATCTGGCCGATTTCATCGTAGCTGAGGTTCTCGAGCCAGAGCAGGACAATTGCTCTGTCGAAGGGCTGCAACTTGGAGATGCGCTTGTGGAGCATGTCCACCTGCTTGGTGTCCTCGTCGCGGTCTTCAAAGAGGTTGATGTCCATTGTCAGCCGGACCTCGGATTGGCGTCGCTTCTTCTTCCTGTCAATAGATATACAGGTATTCAGGGCGACGCGATAAATCCACGTCTTGATGTCACTACGATGCTCGAAGCTCTCGAAACCTTTCCAAAGATTGACTAGTACCTCCTGGAACAGGTCGTTCACCTCGTCGGCATCCTGCGAGAACATGTAGCACACCGTGTAGATGGTGCTCTTCTGCTCCGCTACGGTTTGCGCAAACTGTCTTTCTAATGCATTCATTGTCTCGTCTGATTTTAAATCCTTTTGCCCATTAGACGCAGCAACGTTTCGAAAAACTACACGCTTTTCTTCTTTTTTTTAGTTTTTGTTTCGAATGATAGAATTATTTCTGCAGAATCTGCTCGGCATGCTCCTTGGTCTTCACCTGCTTACCAGCATAGATCTGCTCGATGATGCCCTCCTCATTAATAATAAACGTGGTGCGGATGGTGCCCTCAGTTTTCTTGCCATACATCACCTTCTCACCCCAGGCACCCATCGCCTGCAACAGCGTCTTGTCAACGTCAGCAATCAACGGGAAAGGCAGTTCATACTTCTCCTTGAACTTCACATGCGAAGCAGCAGAGTCCTTGCTGACACCCACTACTTCATAGCCTGCCCCTTGCAGTTCACTATAATGGTCGCGCAGACTGCAAGCCTCAGCGGTACAGCCACTAGTATTGTCCTTCGGATAGAAATACAGCACCAGCTTACGTCCCTTGTAATCACTCAGACGGATTTCCCGTCCCTGTTCGTCCTTGCCCAAAATCTCAGGCGCTTTGTCTCCAATGTTCATAGTCAATTAAGTTCTATTATTCACCTCGATTAATTTTCATTCTCTCTTCATCTTCCCTTCGCTTTTCAAATTTCCGATGTTCTTCGGCAAAATCAGTGTGCTTCATATACCAAAGAACAAAGCCACCAAAAACAGCCCAGATCAACATCTGCCAGAACACCTTAAGCAACACAATGATGAAAGCATATGCTGCCAATAATAAGCCGATGATATAGACTACTGCAAAAAATGTGAGAAGCGTACCATTTATCACACCAAACTCCTCAAAATTATATGAGCCGAAAATGATAAAAAGCACCAAAACGGTTATGAGCCCTACGGTCATATTTAGCGTATTGCCTTTAAGACCCATACGGTCAGCCACACCAGCGGCAACAACAACTAAAAAGAGCCACCAAAAACGTTTGAATTTTGGCCTCAATGAAATAGATGCACCTGGTTCGTCCATCAACTGGGGGCCAAACACAAAATTCTGATAGGCAAAAAAACTATGAATCTGTAAAAACAATACCAATACAAATGGGAAGAGGCGCAACAAGGCACTGAAAAAACCAACATGGTCCAAGTCACACCACCATACTACATTGTCTGCACCTAACTTGCTGAAAAGTACAATTTCCATATAGCCGGCAATCAGTAACATAGCTGGTACCACGATTGCTGAACACCATCGCAGCAGTTTACTGCGAATAGGAATATAGCATGCCACAGTAGCAACAATCAACAACAGGGCTATGACATAATATGGTGTCATTGTTCCCCAAAAGTCATTTGGTAATACATTTACTGTCGTTTCCATAATCATTAATTTTTAGTTGATTTTAGGATAGTAATTAGCGTAAATTTGGGGCAAAGATACGAAATATTGTCTGAAATACATAATGAAAAGGACTCTTTTTTGTTAATCTTTGACAATATGACGTTTCAATGATCACCTTCTCCAACCCCAATGATCGATTCATGTCTCAATCGATATTTAATGCTTTCTTGATAATCGGCTCCAGTTCCTCGGCATCGGTGGAAGTGGAGAGAATGGTGCCGTCGCGGTCTATGAGGTACATGGCACCTCCAGCATTGTCGGCTCCGTTCTTGCGCCACACACCGTTCTCGTCGTTCAGTTCCAAGAGGCTCGGCCAGGGGTAGCCGTCACGCTCCATAGCCTTCTTCATGGCTTCGGCTTTTTGCTCACGGGCTATGGCAATGACGGTGAAGCCTTTGTCCTTATACTTCTCGTAGACGGGAATCATGGCGATGCTGTGGCGACGGCAAGGGCCACACCACGATGCCCAAAGATCGATGAGGGCTACCTTGCCTTTCGTGAGGGTGGAAATAGGAACGAGTTGTCCATCAGTATTGCGAACCGTGTAGTCGATGTAGGGCTTGCCTGGCTGTAGGCGGTAGGCCGTCTCGGCAGTGGCAATCTGCTCGTGAATGGGATGACCAGGGTAGTAATTGTTGAGTTTGTCATGATAGAGCGTCAAGTACGGCTCAAACTGCGACGGATTGAATTTCACATAGATATGCGCCCGTTTGAGTACGCGGATAGCATCGAGCACGTCGTAGAGTGTCCAAAGCATGGGGTGCTCTGCGTCGTAGGCGAAACGGAAGGGAACCAAGTCGGCGGTAATGCTGTCGCGACGCTGTTTCAACTGCCAGCCAGCGTCGGTATATCTTGCGCGTTCATTCTGCATATAGTAATCGTACACTTGACGGATAGAATCGACATACGTCTGCGGCAGACTATCCACATTCAAAGATCGTGCCTTGGTAACAGTGGATATGAAGTCCGCATTGTAGAACTCCGCCCTGCGGCTCTCGTCGTCTATCTGATTGTCTATAACCTCGACGGGGTTCCAGAAACGCACATCCTCAATGCTGTCCTTCACCGCATGCTTACGTCCTTCCTCGCCGCTGGTAACAATACGTGGCCTCTTGTCTTTATACATCGTGACGTCCACGCTGCAATTCTCGGCGATGAACTTGCCCGTGAATACGCGTCCCGTCTCGTGTTGCTTCAGGAAGAATACCTCATAGAGTCTTGGGAAGTCGGTCTCGATGTCGTAGGTGAAGTGTCCATCCTTGGCTTTCACGTGAAAGCGCGGTTCGTCCACCACGCGCAGGTCGGTCCCTGCCTCGCAGATGATGATTTCATCGCCCCACGCCTCGGTCTCCAATGTACCTTCGACGTGGCATTTTACTTGTGCCTGCCCCGCCATTGCGACGAGGGCGAGGAGGATGGTGGTGATGATTTTCTTGTTCATTGTTGTTCTTATTGTTTAGAGGGGCAAATTTACAAAATAATTAATGCGGAGCACTATTCTGTTTTAATTGTATGACGATAATGTCTGGATCTGTTCGTTTCGTTCTGTAGAAATCAAGTTGCTTGATATCGCTGGGTGATATGGAAATGGGTGGAATGGGGTCAATCTCTCCTCTGTCGTCAACAACAACTATCTGTGCGTAGAAGTGAAACTGTCCATACCCGTCAGAATGGCGCTTTACACCGATGTTGTTCAACAACATGTTGAGGTCGCGAAATGCATTTAGTTTCGGATGATTCTCTGTAAACATAAACGAGGGTAATCCCATGCTGTGGGAAATGGTAGATTTGATGGGACGCTTCATTCCTGACACTGTAACCTCAGGCAGGTTAAATGTGGCATTTTCCAAATTGATGGTGGTGTCGCAACGTGCAATGACTTCATCGGTTTCTTTCGTGCGGATAGATATTGTTGCGGCTCCCCTGTTAAGCAGAGTGCCGCTAACCTTGAGCACTTTCTCTGGATCAAAGTCAGCCTCCAGATTGTTGCCGCTGCCTTGAATGAGACATACAAGTGAAGTAGTATCACTGTAGTTGTGCAGTTTTACCAGCATATTCCCTTTGCGTTGCTTCACCTCAAGCTGTGGCAACTTGTCGTTGCTGTAACTTGATAGCGTGCAAAGAAAATACAGCATCAGCACTGTCATTCCTTGAATGATATGATGGGTCGTATGGTTGTTTGTCTGCAGTTTCATGGATGCAAAGTTAAACAATATATTTGAGAATACAAAAAGAAAAACGGTTTTCGGTTTGTATTTCGCTCGCTTATTCGTATCTTTGCCGCATGAAATCTGTTTGACACTCAAAAACTGATCAACTTACAATATGAATAAACTGATATTAACTATTGCGCTCATGGCTGCCGTGATGGAAACAGCGGCTCAAACCATTCCTACGCTCGACGAACACCACCTGTTGCTTGACGGCTCGCTCACTCATGACGAAGCACAGGCCCAGCCCTTTGTTTTCAATGACTTCCGCGAGGCCGTCGCCCACCTCAGCGACACTACCACACTCTACATCCGTCCGTGGGTGTATTGGGTGGACAATCCCGATGAGCCGGAAGTGGTCAAAGGTGAAAACGGGCGAGAGCCATTTGGCATCGTTATTCGTGCCAAGAAACTTGACTTCATCGGACTAGCCGAGCGACCAGAGGATGTGGTGCTCGCTGCTCAGCGCGGACAGACGCAAGGGGCTATCGGCAACTTCACGATGTTCGACATGCACGTTGACGAGTTGAGGGTAGAGAATATGACGCTGGGCAACTACTGTAATGTAGACCTGGACTATCCCCGTCGCCCAGAACTCAGCCGGAAGAAACGCAGCGATGCCATCACTCAGGCACATGTGGGCTATGTTCACGGACGTAGCCTTCATGCCAAAAAGGTGCGTTTTATAAGCCGGCTGAACCTGAACCCGCTGAACGGTGCCAGAGAGAGCGTCTACGACAGTTGCCACTTTGAGTGTACTGACGACGCTCTGAACGGCACGGCTCTCTATCGCCACTGCGACTTCGACCTCTACGGACAGAAACCCTTCTGGAGCACTTTCGAGCGTGGGGCGATGTTCGTAGATTGCGACTTCAACGTGAAGAGCGACAATCGCGAGATATACTTCTGCAAGCAGGGGGGCCCTGTGACGGTGGTCAACTGCCGGTATCATGCCCCCTCCGATAGCCTATACATTGGCTGGACAGCTTATCCGCAGCGCTGGCTCCGCTGCTATCAGAAGAACTTCACGCTCAACGGCAAACCCTATCTGATTGGCAACCGCCAACAGGAAAACACTATCGTGATGGACTCCATAGCGATGGATATGACCGAGCCACCCTATCTCTCCATCAGCCGTCGGGAAGCAGAGATGCAGGTGGGTAGCGAACCAGTCACGCTTTCTGTCAAAGCCAATGGGCGTGAGGTGGCTTGGCGAATCCAACCACCTTACGACCAAATTGTCACGCTGAGCAACATGAAGGGCGACTCCACCAGCATTAGCATAGCATGCGACGATATTGAAGAACCTGTCACCATCCCTGTTACGGCCTATACCATTGGCGACTATCCTGCCGTAGCCGTATGCATGGTAACGATAAAGCCTTCCCTGCTGCCTCCGCCCTCATTCAAGAAAGAACCTCGTATCATCGTGAAGAAAGGTGTGGCCTACCTCAACTACGAACTCGACCTGCAGGGCCGACGTGACGAATCACACATCATTTGGAGCCGACTAGACACTGACGACTGCCACAAAGAGACGATTCTGGCCTGTAGCAACGACGGACCAACGACTCACTATCGCCTACGGCCTGGCGATATAGGCCGAAGACTGATGGCGACCATACGTCCTGCTCATCATCGCAGCGAGTTGGGCAATATGGTAGAGACTGTCAGCCAGCCCATCCGTTTCAAAGACATCGAAGACACGAGGACATACGAAACCGACTTCAGCGACTTCTGGACAGGCTGGAGTCTCTCTTTGCTGCCAGACACTTGGCAAGTAGACGGATACAAGCCGCTCGACACATCGGAATACGACTGGAAGTTTGACCCTCAGAAGCGCATGTGGGAGTATGGCGAGGGCTTCAACGGAGCCGTTGGAAAGGGACTTTTGCAGGCCCAGAGAGGTGCCCGACTGATGTACACACCCATTGAACGCGACTATGACGACATGTCGCTGACGCTGCAAGTCGATCCTACCAAGACCGCCGGACAGGGCTTCGGCTCGGCCACTGGGCAGTATATGGACATCTGTCTGAAGTTCGATACGCAGACGCTTACTGGCTACGGGCTCCGAATTATCCGCACTGTGAAGCATGCCAAAGCTGTCGATTTCTACCTGGTAGCATATCAAAACGGAGTCGTTACCCCCCTGACAGAACCCATCTCCTCCACCTGCTATCGCACAGGCTGCACCATCAGCCTCAACTACGCCAATGGTCTACTCACGGCTCATGTCGAGACCAAGACGCCCAAGCCTACCGACTCGACCCTTCCTCATCAGGTAGATCTACAGGCTCATGTCGATGCCAATCCCTTTGGCGGCATCCATATCCAGCATACGGGCTCGTGTGGCGAAAGCACAACGATGCTTCACTATCTGAAAGCAACGTGGTAGCCTTCATCCTAAAAAGAACAGGCTGACGCCAACGACGGAGATGAAGGCGCCAATAATAGCTTTCCAGGTTATCTTCTCATGGAAGAGCCAATAGGAAGGCAGAAGGATGATGATGGGCGTCATAGCCATCAGTGTGGAGGCGATGCCAGCTGCCGTATATTGCACAGCCATCAGCGAAAAACCAACACCCACGAAGGGACCAAAGATGGTGGTGGCAGTAGCAACGGTAAGTCCTTTCCTGTCGTGCATAGCCTCGCATAAAGGGGCAATTCCATCGCGAAAATAGAGCAATAGCGAAAAGCCGACGATGCCAGCAATACAACGGTAGAAATTGGCGCTGAAGGGCACCAGCCAGTCAGGCATCGCAGCTGACACTTCGTAATGGTCCATACCAATCTTGCTCAGCACTAGGCCCACGCCTTGACAGACAGCAGCTCCAATGGCGTAGAGAACGCCATTGAGAGGTAGTTTCAAGGAAAAGCCTCCCCCTAACCCCCTCCAAAAGGAGGGAGAACTTCGATGAGCTGTAACCCCCTCTCCCTTTGGAGAGGGCTGGGGAGAGGCTCTTCCTATCACGGAAATACTGATTCCAGCTAACGTCACCAGCATCGCTATGATGCTCATAGCCGTCATCTGCTGACCCAGCGTCACCCAAGCCATCAGAGCTGCTGACAGCGGAGCCAGCGTCATGAAAAGCTGGCCATAGCGCGAACCTATAATAATATAGCATTGAAAGAGACAGAAGTCGCCAATGACATAGCCCACCAGTCCGGATAACAGCATCCATCCGGCTGCCTCTGTCGATACGCCTGTGGGTAACGGCTCTCCTGTTACCACCAGAAACAACACTAGCGAGAACACCAGCGCCAACGCCATTCGCAACACATTCAGCGTCAGGTTGCCCAGCCGCTTCGAGCCAAACTCGCTCAGTAGCGCCGTCGCCGTCCACGAAAACGCCACGCCTATTGATATCAGTTCACCTAAATAAGTCATTGGGTATGATTAGAAAAACCACCAGTTAATACTGCAAGTTATCGTTTTTGTGTCTTATAAAAGCGCCGCAGGTTACTCTCTGCGGCGCTTACAATAATAAATAAGGTGTAATCCTTAGTCGGCGAGTTTAGCCTTGATCATCTCGCGGTTCAGGCGAGCGATGTTGGCGATAGTCTCGTTCTTCGGGCAGACAGCCTCGCAGGCGCGAGTGTTGGTGCAGTTACCGAAGCCGAGTTCATCCATCTTGGCAATCATGTTCTTCACACGACGGGCAGCCTCTACACGACCCTGTGGGAGCAGGGCAAGCTGAGATACCTTAGATGATACGAAGAGCATAGCAGAGCCGTTCTTACAAGCAGCAACGCAAGCGCCACAGCCGATGCAAGAAGCGCAGTCCATAGCCTCGTCAGCATCCTCCTTAGGAATGAGGATAGCGTTGGCATCCTGAGCCTGACCTGTGCGGATAGTGGTGTAACCACCGGCCTGGATAATCTTATCGAAGGCACCGCGGTCAACCATACAGTCTTTAATCACAGGGAAGGCTGCTGAGCGCCAAGGCTCAACGGTAATCACGTCGCCATCGTTGAAGCGACGCATGTAGAGCTGACAGGTAGTAGCTCCACGCTCGGTGAGTCCGTGAGGAGTACCATTGATGTAGAGCGAGCACATACCGCAGATACCCTCGCGGCAGTCGTGATCGAATACGAAGGGCTCCTTGCCTTCGTTGATCAGTTCCTCGTTCAGGATGTCGAGCATCTCGAGGAACGAGGTATCATCGGGAATATCGTGCATCTCGTGGGTGTCGAAATGTCCCTGGTCCTTTGGGCCGTTCTGGCGCCAGAACTTTATTGTAAAGCTGATATTT
>JAEEGJ010010936.1_pt1 | contig 23287 bp, 19 predicted proteins | sample 8958761 | NCBI WGS metagenome assembly JAEEGJ01 (sample SAMN16246546, study PRJNA631951) | gut metagenome | biome: gut microbiome; feature: rumen; material: RS-attached | host: Bos | place: Iran: Karaj | collected 2018-10 | reverse complement strand
TGCTCGCAGATGACCAGCTTGGTGCCGGATGCGATGTCTACCAGACGCTGGGGAGTGATGGTGTTGAAGCATCCTCCGCAAGCCTCTCCGTTGTAGACGGGAACCACTGCGAGGTGATTGTGGGTGCTGTTCTTGATGCGCTCGTATGCGCTCATGGTGCGGGCGTCCAGCTTGGCTGCAAGGGCGTCGCGCTTGTCGGTGTAGGTCTTTTCTTCGTCTGCGGTCGAGTTGACGATTGAAGCGAGCTCCTCGTTCTTTGCGGCGAGGTCTTCGTTGCGCACGGAGATGCGCTCTTCAAGCTCTTCTATCTGCTTCTTGTCTTCTACGATGCGGTCCTTTGCTTCGCCGATGAACTTGTCGGCAATGCGGAGCAGGAGGTTTTCGTTCTCGAGCTCCTTGCTGATCGAGTCGTATTCACGGCTGTTGGCGATGTTCTCGAGCTGGGCCTTGTACTTCTCGATGTCGCCTTCGTGCTCCACGATCTTGGCCTTGTTCACCTCGATGGCGGCCTCTTCGCCCTTGATGGCCTCGTTCAGGCGCTCGATCTTGGCCTTGAAACCTGCGATCTCGCTTTCGAGTGCTTCCACTTCTGCGGGAAGTTCGCCCCTGAGCTGCACCAGTTTGCCGATCTCATTGTCGGCGGCCTGGAGCTGATAGAGGACTTTGAGCTTCTCGGTTACGGAAAGATCGGAGTCTGCAAATGATTTCTGCAGACTGACGAAGGTCTCGCGCGAATCGTTCGGGGTTTCGACTTTCTTTACTGTTTTCTTGGTTGCCATATTGTAATTACAAATAATTTACCGGATTAGCCTTCCCGATATTTTCGGATATAAGGGATACAAAGGTAGGAAATTTTTTCCGTATAACGGAAAGCAGGACCTTTGTTATTTCAACTTCTGTTTCAAAATGTCCGGCATCCACCACCATGAAGCCTTCCGGCTGGAAGAAATAGTGGTAGGAAATGTCGCCGCAGACATACATCTGGGCGCCGGCTTTCATTGCCGCCGGGATGAGCGACGTGCCGGAGCCTCCGCATACCGCAATCCTGCTCACAGGACCTTCTACGGGGGCTGAGCAGCGCACGGCGGGCGTGCCGAGGGCCTTCTTCACCAGAGCCACGGCCTCAAGTGCGGGAAGCGCCTCGGGCAGGTCGCCGACCGCTCCGAAACCGACTCCGCCATCTTCCGGATCCAGCACCTTCACATTCTGCAGGCCCAGCTTCCCGGCCAGCGCGAAACTCACTCCACCGGGGGTCTTGTCCACACTGGTGTGGCAGCCATACACCGCCACCCCGTTGCGCACGGCGGCAATCACGGCAGCAGCTCCCGGATCCTCCGGATAGAGGTTACGCAGGGGATGATAGATGAGGGGATGGTGCGTGAGGATCATGTCGCAGCCACGGCGTACGGCCTCCTCAACCAGCGCGGCGGTGCAGTCGAAGCCTATCAGAAGCCCATGCACCTCCTGCTCGGGAGAGCCCACCTGCAGGCCTGTGTTGTCGTATTCCGCCTGGATGTTCGCAGGTGCGAACTCCTCGATCGCAGCGATGATATCCTTTACTTTCATAGGCCTTTGCGGATTTCTACAAGTTGCTCGCGGATGGTCTTGAGAGACTCCAGCGCACGCACGCGTCTGTCGACCGACGCCCTGTCGGCGGCAAGCTGCTTCGCCGTGCCTTCGAGGGTGAGGCCCCTCTCCTTCAGGAGAAAGTGGATCTGCTTGAAGGTTTCTATGTCCTCCGGGGTGAAGCGGCGGTCGCCGCGGGTAGTGCGGGAAGTCTTCAGGAACTTCTCGAAGTACCCCGACCAATAGCGCACTGCGGAAACATTCTCTCCCAGAATCTCCGCGGTCTCTCCGATGGTGTAGAACAGTTTACTCATATGTTAATCCATTGATTGTCTGGTATTTATAGACATGAACAGGTAGTTGGGATATTCGTCCGGGGCCACGGATCCGAAGAGGTAGTTCACCGGGTCGCGGAAGGCTCCGCCGAACTTGACCTCGTAGTGCAGGTGCGGGGCGTATGCGTTTCCGGACATGCCCACGGTGGCAATCTTCCCTCCCCTACGCACACGCTGTCCGTCCGTCACGAAAATCTCGTCCAGATGCATGTATCGTGTGACGTATCCGCCTGAATGCCTGATGGTTACAGTATTGCCGTCGCCCTTGGACGTGCGCACCACCTTCTCTACCGTCCCGTCGGCCGGAGCGAACACCGGCGAGCCCTGCGGCACTATGAAATCCAACCCGTGGTGGGCCACTTCCGTCTTGTAGAACGGGTTCAGGCGCGGGCCCGTGGAAGCCCCGATCTGCGGATAGGAAACATCCTTCACCGGAATGGCCATGGGCGGCATCACGAAGCCCTTCTCCCCCATCGTGCGGTATATCTTCTCGAACGCGGCATCCACCTCCGAGGCTGTCTTCAGCAGGGCATCCGCTTTGCGGGTGGTGTAGGTCACGATCTTCGTATCCGGGATGGTATCCGCTCCGAAGAGGAAGTTCAGGGACCCAACCGGATCCACCGGCGGAGCCACGGTATGGAACACCTCATCGTAGATGCGGCTGTCCTTCAGGGCCAGTATGTCGATGGACTCGGACAGCAGCTGCTGCTTCTCCGGGATGGTGGCGAACACCTTCTCGTACTGGCGGTTCTCCCGGCGCAGGCGCTTCTCCACATCGGTGCTGAGCACCAGGGAGAGGATGAGATAGATCACCACGAACAGCGACACCGACACCAGGATCACCCTGACGACAGACCACACCGTAGTCCACACCGACTTGGTAATCTTGCGAACCGTTATGGCGGCCGCGTCGAAAGTATATAACTTCTTCTTACTCATCGGCCGTGTTCTTTAAGCAGTTCGAGGGTGGATTTCTTCCGGGTACCGGATTCCTCCCTGCGGCGGGTTATCATCGCTATGTATTCCTCGACCGTCATGTCGAGGTTCATGTAGCTGTACGGGTTGATGGCGTTGCCCTTGTAGATCACCTCATAATGCAGGTGCGGGCCCGTAGCCTTGCCTGTCTTGCCTATGGCGCCGATCTGGTCGCCGCGCGTCACCTTCATCCCCTTTGCAACATCGATGCGGCTGAGGTGGGCGTACCGCGTGCGATACCCAAAGCCATGGTCTACGATTATCTCGTTGCCGTAGCCGGTGAAACCGTAATCCACCTTCTCCACCACGCCGTCTCCGGTAACATAGACCGGATATCCCACGTCTGCGGCAAAGTCCTGCCCGGCATGGAAGCGGGTGCCTCCGTAAACAGGGTCCGTTCGGTAGCCAAAGGGGCTTGCCATGCGGTAGGAGCCGGATTTGGGCAGGATGGGAGGCACGGCCGGGATGTGGGAGACCATGTCACCCGCATTCAGCGCAATGCCGTAAACTTCGTCCAAGGCCATGCTCTGCACATATGCCCTCTTGGTCAGCGAATTGATTCGCGCGGTAAGCGGATCGGCCTGAGGATCGGGCTTGGCGGCCTTAACCTCTTCCGGAATCACGTTCAAGCCGAAAATGGACCGGTATACATTGTCGTCGCGCTCCTCGATTCCCTGCAGCGTTTCCTCGCAGATATCCAGCTGACGTTCCGCCAGGGCGATCTTGGACTGCCACATCGCGTTTTCTTTCTTGAGGCGGGCGGTTTTTGGCAGATCCATTCCCAAAACCGAAGTGAAAAGCCAGAAGTACAGGAAGCACAGCCCTCCGACCACCAGTATGCTCAACCCCGTTCGCACATACTTCGCGTAACGGGGTTCCTCGCGAACCTCGTACTGCAAAGTAATCGGATTGAACACATAATTCGCCATCCTACACGAACTTGTAACTTTCTATTTCCCTGAATCCCCTCAGGAATGCATCCGCGCTCATCCGCTTCTTCCCCGCCAGCTGCAATTCCTTCACCTCCAGCCATTTGTCGCCTGCTGCAACATACAAGGCCTTGCCGTCGGTACGTATGGTACCGGCAACTGCTGTTGCGGAATCCGCAACAGCAGTTGCGAATACCTTGACATCAGTAGCCTTGCCATCCCGGACCAGGGTAGTCCAGGCGGTGGGATAAGGATTGAGGCCGCGCACCAGATTGCGTATGGTTTCGGCAGGAGCCGACCAGTCGATACGCGTATTCTCCTTGGTGAGCTTCGGCGCCGGCTTCAGCACCTCCGAACCCTGGATGAACGATTTCTGCACGCGCAACTCCACATTATGCTGGATAATCCCCTCGGTAGTCTCCACCACCAGCTTCGCACCAAGCGCCATCAGTCGGTCGTGCACATCCCCAGCGGTATCCTCGGGCCCGATACGGAGCCCATGGCGCAGGATGATGCCGCCGGTATCTATATCCTTGTCTATCATGAAGGTGGTCGCACCCGTCATGCGCTCGCCATTGATAACCGCCCAGTTGATAGGAGCGGCACCGCGGTACTGAGGCAGGAGGGCGGCATGCAGGTTGAACGAACCGAGCTTGGGCATGCGCCAAACCTCTTCCGGCAGCATGCGGAACGCCACCACCACGAACAGGTCTGCCTTCCATGCCGCAAGCTGCTCCAGGAACTCGGGATCCTTAAGCTTGACAGGCTGCAACACCGGCAGGCCATGCTCCACGGCATACTTTTTCACCGCGCTCTCATGCACCTCCAGGCCACGCCCGCTGGGCTTGTCGGCCACCGTAACCACGCCGACTACATTGTAGCGGGCCTTGATGAGCGCATCCAGCGAAGCAACGGCAAACTCCGGCGTGCCCATGAAAACTATGCGCTTGCGGTGGAACAGGCCGGCGATGCGGCTCTTGAGCTTGCGCCAGTAGTTAAGCAGCGAGTCGTTGCTGAAGAGGGTGGCATCCTTGATGGCGCGCGATGTGAGGTAAGCCCCGATCGGCGCCAGCACTACGGCTGAGATGAACGCCCCCAACGTGGCTCCAACGGCTCCGTCGCGGGCAAGCTTGGTGCCGGTGATATCCACCACCCAGTAGAGCACGAAGAACAGTACCGAGATGATGGCGCTCACGCCAAGCGCGCCCTTCCGCACGAAAGCTCCCAGCGGAGCGCCGATGAAGAACAGCAGCAGGCATGCGAGGGCCTGCGCGAACTTCTTCAAAAGCTCGATGTTGGTGCGTCGGAGATAGAAGTAATATTCATAAACCTCGCTGGTGTAGGCCATGATGCTGGTACCCATCCTCTCGGCAGAGGAAGCAGCCTTCTCGTAGGCCTTCTTTTTCTTGGAAACCTTGTCCCAGCGGAGATAATTGTTGTCAGAAAAATAGTTCTTGTAACGGGCCCTGGCCTCAAGCTTGGCCGTATCCAGCTGGTCCTTGAGGGAGAAACTGCCATACTGGGTAATCTGCATGTAACGGTTCTCCAGGGCCTTCGTAGCCAGCTTGTCCAGCGAATCCTTCTGCTCTTTAAGCTGACGGAGGCGCATGGATTTCACCTGGTCCCCGTAACGGCTGCTGTCGGATTTCTGGAAGCTGTAGTTCTTGAGAGGGATTATCAGCTCCTGCTTCTCGAAGTCGATGTGCTGAAGTTCCAGAGTAGTGTCCCTGTACTTGCGCACGTTGTTCTCCTGATAGTTGGTGCCGTTGTAGAGGGTGAAGGTGAGATAATCTTTGTTCTTGCTCATCTTCATCACCGCGGAATCGGCCAGGGAAAGGGATGTGTTGCCCTTGTTGGAAGTGTGGTCGTACACCATCACCCCGTGCATCATGCCTTGCTCGTCCTGGGTTTCGGTGCGGAGCACATAGCCGTCGATGCCGTCGTAGAAGGTGCCTGCAGGGATCTTGATTTCGTTCTTGGTATGGCTGATGTCGTCCCGCAGGGTGTAAATCTCGTTCCAGGCCACCGGCACCAGGTTGTTGCCTATCCAGAAGGCCCCGATGCTGATGAACACGGATGCGATAATGAGCGGGAGCATGACCCTGGCGAGCGATATGCCTGCGGCCTTGATGGCCATCAGCTCGTTATGGTCTCCCATCTGCCCCAGGACCATCATGGACGACAGCAGGGTGGCCAGAGGGAGGGCCAGAGGGAGGATGGTGCATCCGCCCAGAAGCATGAATTCCAGCACGACGCCCAGGCCGAGGCCTTTACCCACGAGCTCGTCGATATACACCCAGAGGAACTGCATCATCAGGATGAATATGACGAGCACAAGGATTGCGACGAACGGTCCTATGAATGCCGTGAGTATGAAGCGGTCGAGCTTTTTCAAATCTTTTCAATCATTTTGTCCAGGGCATCGGAAAGACCTGCAATATCCTTGCCGCCAGCGGTTGCGAGACCGGGCTGGCCTCCACCTCCTCCCTGAATGAGTTTTGCGGCTTCGCGGATGTCGGCGCCGGCATTCTTGCCAGCGGCAACCAGATCCTGCGAATACATGAGCAGCAGCTGGGGCTTGCCACCGGTCTCGAACGCGGCGGCAATCACCAGATTCTCAGCTTCTCTCTGCAACATGGTAGCAGCGTCACGAAGCATGGTCAGGTCGCGGGACTCGTTGATTTTCACCACGTTGTGGCCATTGATCACTACCGCCTTCTCGAGCAGGGCCTTCTTGAGCTGCAAGGTCTTCTCCTTGGCGATTTCGGCGATCTGCTTCTTGAAGCTGTCGTTCTCGTCTATCATGCGCTGGATGGCGTCGGTGAGACCGGGCACGCCGCCTAACATGGCACGGGCCGTGCGGATGGTCTCCTGCATTGTGCAGAACATCTTCTCCGCCTCTTCGCCGGTGACGGCTTCGATGCGGCGTATGCCGGCCGCGATGGCGGATTCGGATGTAATCTTGAAGAGGCCTATGTTGCCGGTGCGGGAAGTGTGGCATCCGCCGCAGAGCTCAACGCTGGGGCCGAACTTCACCACGCGAACCACGTCACCGTACTTCTCGCCGAAGAGGGCGATGGCGCCCATCTCCTGGGCCTCCGCCATGGTGGCGGTGCGGTTTTCCACGAGCGGGAAGTTGCTGCGTATCAGGGTGTTGACGCGAGCCTCTACGGCATGTATCTGTTCATCGGAAAGCTTCTCGAAGTGAGAGAAGTCGAAGCGGAAATACTTGTCGCACACGAAGGAGCCCTTCTGCTCCACGTGCGTGCCCACGATCTCGCGCAGGGCCTGGTCCAGCAGGTGGGTGCAGGTATGGTTGTTCGCAATGCACTGCCTGCGAGCGGCATCCACCTTCAGAGTGAAGGCTCCGGCCGGATCGGCGGGCAGTTTGTCCGCTATATGGATGGTGAGGTTGTTCTCCTTGACGGTGTTGAGGATCTTTATCTCCTCGCCGTCGGCGGCAATCGCCACGCCGGTGTCACCTACCTCGCCGCCCATCTCTCCGTAGAAGGGAGTGCGGTCGAATACGAGCTGGAGCATCTCCTTGTTCTTCTGCACCACCTTGCGGCTCTTGAGGAGCAGGGCGCCGGGCTGTTCGACGGTGTCGTAGCCGGTGAATTCCACATCCTCACCCTCATGGTAGACGGTCCAGTCGCCGAATTCATTGGCGGTGGCGTTGCGGGCGCGTTCCTTCTGCTTGCCGAGTTCCACCTGGAAGCCTTCGAGGTCCACGGTGTAACCCTTTTCGGTGGCGATGAGTTCGGTCAGGTCGATCGGGAAGCCGTAGGTGTCGTACAGGACGAACGCATCGACTCCGGAGATGACCTTGGTGTCCGCGCTGCGGTCCATCGTGTCCTCGAGGAGACGGATACCGCGGTCCAGCGTGCGCAGGAAGGCGTTCTCCTCCTCACGGATGACGCTTTCCACCAGTTTCTGCTGAGCCTTGAGTTCCGGGTAGGCCTCGCCCATGTCTTCCACCAACTGGGGAACCAGGCGGGTGAGGAACGGCTCGTTGAAGCCCAGGAAAGTGTAGCCGTAACGGACGGCGCGGCGGAGGATCCGGCGGATCACGTAGCCGGCCTTCACGTTGGACGGCAACTGGCCGTCGGCGATGGAGAAGGCGATGGCGCGGATGTGGTCGGCGCAGACGCGCATCGCGACGTCCACCTTTCCGTTCTCGTGGTATTTGTGTCCGGAGAGTTCTTCCAACTTGGCGATGAGTCCGCTGAAGACGTCGGTGTCATAGTTGGTTTCCTTGCCCTGGAGCACCATGCACAGGCGCTCGAAGCCCATGCCGGTGTCGATGCTCTTGGCGGGCAGCGGCTCCAGATGGCCGTCGGCCTTGCGGTTGTACTGCATGAACACGAGGTTCCAGATCTCGATGACGTCGTCATTGTCCGTGTTCACCAGTTCCCGGCCGGGAACCTTGGCGATTTCCTCGTCGGGACGGAGGTCGATGTGGATCTCCGAGCAGGGGCCGCAGGGACCCGTGTCTCCCATTTCCCAGAAATTGTCGTGCTTGTTGCCCGTGAGGACGTGGTCCGCCGGCAGGTGCCTGAGCCAGGCCTGCTGCGCCTCGGTGTCCAGTTCGGTGCCTTCTTCGGGGCATCCCTCGAAGACCGTCGCATAGAGTTTGGTCTTGTCAATCCCGTACACTTCGGTGAGCAGTTCCCAGGCCCAGTCGATGGCCTCGTTCTTGAAATAGTCCCCGAAACTCCAGTTGCCCAGCATCTCGAACATGGTGTGGTGGCGGCCGTCATGGCCCACCGCCTCCAGGTCATTGTGCTTGCCGCTCACGCGGAGGCACTTCTGGCTGTCGGTGGCACGGGGGAACTTGGGCGCGGCATTGCCCAGGAAGATATCCTTGAACTGGTTCATTCCCGCATTCGTGAACATCAGCGTAGGGTCGTTCTTGATCACCATAGGGGCACTCGGAACGATGGTGTGTCCTTTGGAAGCGAAGAATTCCAGGTACTTCTGTCGAATCTCTTTTGCAGTCATCATAAGAAAAATCTATAATAGCCTGCAAATATACGGTTTTTTACGCGGAAACACAAGCGCGTGTGCGGGCGTGCGACAATTCAGGCGTCAGACAAGGAGGATTGCCTTGCGCCAGCGGAGGGTGAGGTAGAGGGCGCGGACCAGCAGGTGCGTGAAGTAGGCGGCCATCAGGACATGGATGGCGAGGGTTTCCGGGACGTCCCCCCGGAGGGCGTTGAGAAGGCCGATGCCGAGGAACCAGACACCGAAGAATCCCACGACGCACCACACCGTGGAATTACGCAGGTCCTTCGACGCGGTGGCTCCGGTGAAGATGCCGTCCCAGGTGAAGGCGGGGCAGCCGATGACGGGCATCAGGAGCAGCCAGGGGATGAACTCGCGGCCCGCTTCCACGACGCTCGCATCGGACGTCATCAGGCGCAGGAGCGGCACGCCGCCCACGCCGTAAACGAGGAAGAACAGGATCGTCACGCCCAGGCTCCAGACAAAAGTCTGGCGGACCGTGGAGAGGACGCCGTCCGGGGATTTCTCCCCGATGAAACGACCCGTGAGCGCCTCCCCGGCATAGGCGAAACCATCGGTGAAATAACTGAAAATCATCAGGAGTTTCATCAGGATGGCCCCGACGGCCAGCATCATGTCCCCGTACCGGGCGGAAATCATCGTGAAGCCGATGTACACGGCGATCATGCAGATGCTCCGGAGGAAGAGGTCGCGGTTCAGCACGAAGAATGCGCGCCAGCCGCGGTCTTTACTGGAGAACGATTCCGGCCGTTTTTGTCCGCATCGGGAATCTTGCGTTTCCACTTGCGTACAATCTGCGTCGTTCTTGTGCGCAACGGGAGACCGGAAGAAGGTCCCGTACCTGCGCCAGACCGCTGTGAAGGCGTACAGGAAGCCGGTCCATTGGGCGATGAGGGTGCCCCAGGCGACGCCCGCGAAACCGAGTTCCGGCAGGCCGGCGTACCCGAAGGCGAGGCCGATGGACAGGAGGATGTTCGTGGCATTGACCAGCAGGTCGCAGACCATCGGCCGGACCGTGTCCTGCATCCCGATGAACCAGCCTTTGAAGGCGAACAGGGAAAGGGTGGCCGGGGCGGCCCAGATGCGGATGTAGAAGTATCGGGTGGCAAGGGTCTGCACCTCGGGGGAGCATTCCACCAGCAGGAACGCTACCTGTACGACGACCCATTGCAAGGCGACCAGGACGAGACCCGAACCGAAGGCGATACCTAGCGCCCGTTTCAGCGTGACGGCTATATCGGACTTGGCTTCCTGCACACCCGTCAGGGAATCTTCCTTGGAGCCTGCGAGATACCGTCCATAGGCCTGGGCGGTGAGGCCGCCGGTGCCGCCCCGCAGGAAGCCGAAGTTCCAGTACAGCATGTCGAAGAGCATCGTGCCGATGGAGATGCCGCCGATGAGGGCGGCGGCGCCGAGGCTGCCGGAGGCGCCCAGGTGCCCGGCCACGGCGATGTCCACCATGCCCACCAGGGGGACGGTGATGTTCGCGAGGATGCTCGGAACGGCGAGGCGGAGGATGTCCCGGTGGAGATTCATCGGAATTTCCGGTCTTCTTCCAGCATGCCCAGGTAGGAAGCGTACCGCTCGGGGGAGATGGTGCCTGCGTCCACGGCGGCCTTCACGGCGCAGCCGGGTTCATGGGTGTGCGTGCAGGGGGTGAAGCGGCAGCCTTCGGAGGCGCGGAGCATTTCGGGGAAATACTTGCCGATCTCCTCTTTCTCCAGGTCCACCAGCCCGAAGCCGCGAAGCCCCGGAGAATCAATGACATAGCCGCCCGACGCAAGGGGGTACATCTCATAGAGGGAGGTGGTGTGCTTCCCTTGCAGATGGGCCGCTGAAATCTGTCCGATCTTGGGGTCCAGGGCAGGGTCCAGCGCCTTGATCAGGGAGGACTTCCCGACACCCGATTCCCCGGAAAACAGATTGATCTTTCCCCGGCACGATTCCCGGAGGGTGTCGATGCCTTCGCCGGTCACCACGGATGTGTCGATGACCCGGTAGCCGGCCCCTTCGTAGATGGCGTGGAACGCATCGACCTGTTCCGGCGCGAGTTCCCGGTACAGGTCCACTTTCGACAGGACGACGGTGGCCTGGATGCCGTACACGCCGCAGGTGACGAGGATCCGGTCCAGGAAGGGGAGTTTGACCTCCGGAAAGTACAGGGAGACAATGAGATAGGCCATGTCCACATTGGCGGCGATGATGTGCGCCTGCCGGGACAGGTTCGTGGAGCGGCGGATCACGTAGTTCTCCCGCGGCAGCACCTCGGTGATGACCGCCGTCTCTTCCCCGTCCGCCCACTCGTACCGCACCCGGTCGCCCACGGCCACCGGGTTGGTGATCTGACTGGCCTTCAGCCGGATGCGTCCCCGGAGCACGGCGGGGAAAATCCGCCACTCGGGGAGGGCGGACAATTCGTAGTGGCTGCCGGCATTTTTGACAACGGTCGCTACCCCTCGTGTCATTCGTCGCGCTTTTTGAACAGTTCGTACCGCAAAGATAAGGGTTTGTTTTGGAAATCCGTCCCCTTTCCCTATTTTTGCTCCTGCCGGACGGGAGTCCGGATGACACGACAATAACCAGTTAGCGACATGAATATCCGCATCACCATCCAGTATCATACCCACTGGGGAGAAAGCCTGGTGCTCCGCATCGGCAAGAAACGGTATCCGATGGACCCGGCCTATGCCAACATGTGGCAGAAGGAACTCACGGGCCGCAACCTGCGCGACGGAGACGCCTACACCTTCGAAGTGGAGAAGGAAGGGAAGACCGTCCGCCGCGAATGGCGGGCGCACCGCTACCACGCCCCGGCCGGCGGCACGAACCTCGTGATCCGCAACCGGTGGATCGACCGTCCCGGGAACTCCACCTTCTACGCCGCCGCGTTCAGCGACGTCATCTTCCGCCGCCCGGACGGCGTTTCCTTCCGGAATCCGCGTCCTGCGGCCCCCTGGAAGGAGAATGTCTCCTTCTGCGTGGCCGTCCCCGAAGTGCGGACCGGCGAGTCCGTCGCCATCGCGGGCAGCGGCCCCCTGGGCGACTGGAAGGAGTTCCACCTCCTGGACGACGGAGCATTCCCGTACTGGCGCATCGCCCTGGACGTGAAGGATCCGTTCGAGTACAAGTTCGTCATCGTGGACACGGCCACCCGCAAGCCCGTGCTGTGGGAGGAAGGTCCGAACCATTTCTTCGCCGAGATTCCGGCCGCCGGCTGCCACCTGGAAATCGCAGATGCGACCCCCGTGTTCCGGACACGCCCCTGGCGCGGATCCGGCGTCGCCGTCCCCGTGTTCTCCCTCCGCACGGAGGACAGTTTCGGCGTGGGCGAGTTCAACGACATCAAGAAACTGGTGGACTGGGCCGTGGAGGCCGGACAGAGCGTCATCCAACTCCTGCCCATCAACGACACCACGATGACCCATACCTGGCAGGATTCCTATCCTTATAACGCCGTCAGTTCCTTCGCCTTGCATCCGCAGTTCCTGCACCTGCCCGCCGCCGGTGTCCGCAGGGACGCGAAGTACAAGGCCCTGAAGGCGGAACTGGAGGCCCTGCCCCAGGTCGATTACGAAAAGGTGAACGAGGCCAAGACCGCCCTCCTCCGGAAGGTCTATGCGACCAAGGGTAAGGAGACCATGCTTACACAGGCCTATCACGATTTCGTCGCGGCGAATGCGGAATGGCTCATGCCTTATGCCGCTTTCTCCGTGTTGCGGGACATCCACGGCACGTGCGACTTCTCCCAATGGGGAGAGTTCGCGGAATACCGGGTCCGCAAGGTCGATGCCTTTGCCGCGGCCCATGTGGACGAAGTGAACTTCTATTGCTGGCTGCAGTTCCTGCTGGATGCCCAGTTGCATGAGGCGGTGGCTTATGCGCACAAGCGGGGCGTCGCCTTGAAGGGCGACCTTCCCATCGGCGTGAGCCGCCAGAGCGTGGATGCCTGGCAGCACCCCGACCTGTTCCACCTGGACAGCCAGGCCGGCGCCCCGCCGGATGCCTTCGCGGTGGACGGCCAGAACTGGGGTTTCCCGACCTACAACTGGGAAAAGATGGCGGAGGACGGCTTCGGCTGGTGGAAGGCCCGGATGCGCAAGATGGCGGAGTATTTCGACGCCTTCCGCATCGACCATATCCTCGGATTCTTCCGCATCTGGGAGATTCCGGTCCCGTACAAGAGCGGCCTGATGGGGCACTTCAACCCGGCCCTGCCGTACAGCGGCGAGGAGTTGCGGAACCGCGGTTTCAACCCGGAGAACACGGGAGACACCGACGTCCTGTTCGTGGAGGACCCGCGGAAGAAGGACTGGTGGCATCCGCGCATCTCTTCCCAGAACACCCGTGCCTACGCCCAACTTCCCGACTGGCTCAAGAACAGTTACAACGACCTGTACAACGACTTCTTCTACTATCGGCACAACGCCTTCTGGAAGGAATCGGCCTACCGGAAGTTGCCGGCCCTGCTGCGCACCACGGGCATGCTGTGCTGCGGCGAGGACCTGGGCATGATTCCGGCCAGCGTTCCCGAGACGATGGCGGACCTGGACATCCTCAGCCTCGAGATCCAACGGATGCCGAAGGACCCGAAGGACACCTTCGCGGATCCGGCCCGTTATCCGTACTCCTGCGTGTGTGCGACCGGTACCCACGACACCAGCCCGCTCCGGGCCTGGTGGGAGGAAGACCGCGCCCTGACGCAGCAGTACTTCAACGAAGTGCTGCACTGCGCCGGCGAGGCTCCGGCTTACTGCGAGCCCTGGGTCGCGGACCTCATCCTCGGCGCGCACCTCAAGTCGCCGGCGATGCTCGCCATCCTGCCCCTGCAGGACTGGATGGCTACCGACGGAGATGTCCGCTATCCCGGCAATCCGGCCGACGAGCGCATCAACGTCCCCGCCATCCCGCGCTACTACTGGCGCTACCGCATGCATTGCACCCTCGAATCGCTCATCGGCGCGACCGCTTTCAATGCGCACGTGAAGGGCATGGTGGATGCTGCTGGACGTAACGTGTGATCCATGAAGGAGAACGATTGGAAATCACGGCTCGGCGTGGTCTATTCCACGAATCCGGACTTTCAGTATGAGACGGCTGCGGCGGAGGAGGCGGAGACGCTTCCTCCGGCCCGGCAGCGGCTCATCGTCGCCATCGACCGCAGGAACCGGGGCGGCAAGCAAGTCACGCTCGTGACCGGCTTCGTGGGCAAGGCCGACGACCTGAAGGAACTCGGCAAGGCCCTGAAGACCAAGTGCGGCGTGGGCGGTACCGCCAAGGACGGAGAAATCACCATCCAGGGGGATCTCCGGGACAAAGTCGTCGCCCTCCTCCGGGAAATGGGCTATAACGCGAAACGCGGAAACTGATGCTGGAAGAACCATTCAGATCGGGGCGGCTGCTGCTGCCGGATACGCCGCCTCAGGCCGTCGAGGCGGCGGGGGAGGGGCTTTCCCTGGTCGCCTCCGTGCTTGTCGCGGTTTCCGTCCTGCTGTTCCTCCTGGCGCTGCGCAGTTTCCTCAATGTCCTGCCCTACCTGGCGGACAATATCTTCAGGGCGCGCGGCAGTGCCGCTTTGGAGAACAGCGTCCGGGTGAGCCGGGACCGCAATCTCGTGGCGACGGTGTTCCTGGTGCCGGCCATCCTGCTCATCTTCCGGTACCGCCTGTTCGACATCGCCCTTTTTGACGCGCTTTCTCCGGACATGCGGCTCCTGGCCGTTGCGGGCGTATTCCTCGCCTATCTCCTGGTACGGTTCCTGCTGTACCGGTGGCTGCGTCCCCGCCGCCGCTATGACAACTACCAGATGGCCTACCGGGCGGGCTACACCTTCTTCATCCTGCTGATGATGCTGGCCCTCGTGACGGTGGGCGTCTGCTATGTCCTGCGCCTTCCCGACTTGACTGTCAAGACCTTACTGCTGGTGGAAACCGGCGTGATGTATCTGCTCTATCTGTTCCGCCGCGGACAAATTTTGTCGACATCTTGCAATACATTGACAACTTTTTTGTACCTTTGCGGGCTCGAATTGCTGCCGACCGCCCTGTTGGTCGTTCCGGCCGTGATTCTTTAAGGTTAGTGTAGTATAAAGTATGCCAGTCAAGAACATCCTGATTTCCCAGAGCACCCCCCGCGTCCTTACCCCCTATCAGGCGGTAACGGAAAAGTATGGGGTGGAATTCGAGTTCCGTCCGTTCTTCCTGATCGAACCGCTCACCTCCCGGGAATTCCGTGCCCAGCGGATCAACATCCTCGATTATACCGCCGTCGTCTTCTCCTCCCGCCACGCCATCGACGCGTTCTTCGCCCTGGCGGAGGAACTCCGCTGCAAGATCCCCGAGACGATGAAGTATTTCTGCACGACCGAAGTGGTCGCGATGTACCTCCAGAAGCACATCGTGTACCGCAAGCGGAAGATTTTCTTCGGCACCGGCACCCCGGACAGCGTGGTCGCGCTCATCGGCCCCAAGCACAAGGGCGAGAAGTTCCTCATCGCCACGTCCGACAATTCCAACAACGAGACCCTGTACCGCCTGTTCGAGGCGGCGAAACTGGACTATACGCCCGCGGTTTTCGTCAAGTCCGTTCCGCAGGACCTCACGGACGTGGACCTGCACGCCTACGACATGGTCGTCCTGTACAACCCGGCCGACGTCAAGTCCCTGTACGAGAACTTCCCCGCCTTCGAGCAGGGCGACATCAAGTTCGTCTCCTACGGCCGTTCCATCGTCAAGGCGATGGAGGAAGCCGGTCTTTCCATCGAAGTGAAGGCGCCCTCTCCCGAGGTCCCGTCCGTGGCCCGCGCCATCGAACGCTACCTCGAGAACCAGCAGTAGGCGCGCCATGGCGGCCACCCTCCCGAAGTCCGAGCGGCTCTGCGGCAAGAAAGCCATCGCGGGGCTCATGGAGCATGGGAAGGGCGGTTCGACCGGCTGCCTGCGCTACCGGTTCCTCCCCGGCGAGGATGTTTCCCGCATCCTGGTCTCCGTTCCCAAGCGGTATTTCAAGCGCGCGGTCAAGCGCAACCTCCTGAAGCGGCGGATCCGCGAATCGTACCGTCTCCAGAAGGACCTTCTCCCGGTCCCCGTGGACATCGCTTTCCTGTACAGCGCCCGCGAGGTGCTTCCTTTCGACGGCATCTTCGCCGCGATGAAGGAGGCGCTCTCTGCCGTTGCCTCGAAAACCAAACAGATTGATATCCAGTGATTGGGTTGTGAATATGCCGAACTGGTTGAAAAACGTGCTCATCTTCCCTTTCGTACTCCTGATCAAGTTCTATCAGGCGTGCGTGAGCCCGTTCACACCGCCGGCATGCCGCTTCACGCCCACCTGTTCCCAGTACGCCCTCGAGGCGTTCCGCAAGCACGGCCCGTTCAAGGGCCTCTACCTGTCCGTCCGTCGTATTCTCCGGTGCCACCCCTGGGGCGGCTCCGGCTATGATCCCGTTCCGTAGGATGCCCCAGAAGAAGAAGGTGCAGGAGATGTTCGACAACATCGCACCCACCTATGACCGGTTGAACCATGTGCTGTCGATGAATATCGACAAGTCGTGGCGGCGCCATGCGCTGCGGGAGATCGTCGATGGCACTCCGCAGCGGATCCTGGACGTCGCCTGCGGCACTGGCGATTCGACCATCTCGATCGCGAAGGCGGCGGCCGCCGGGACGGAGGTGATCGGGGCCGACATTTCCGAAGGGATGATGGCCCTGGTGCAGGGAAAGGCGGAGAAGGCCGGCGTGGGCGGGCGCATCCGCCTGCAAGTGGCCGACGGTGAGGCGCTTCCGTACGGGGAAGGCTCTTTCGACCGGGTCACCTGCGCGTTCGGCATCCGTAATTTCGAACACAAGGAAAAGGGGCTGGAAGAGTTCCGCCGCGTCCTGAAGTCCGGCGGGAAGGCCGTCATCCTGGAACTGTCCGTGCCGCAGAACCGGCTGGTCCGGTGGGCCTACGACCTCTATTTCACGCGCCTTCTGCCGCGCATCGGCGGCGCCGTTTCCGGTGACAAGGCCGCGTACCGGTACCTTCCCGCCTCGGTCCATCAGTTCCCGGCTCCGCAGGCGTTCTGCCGGATGATGGAGGAGGCCGGCTTCCGCGAAGTCCGCTTCCGCACCTTCACTTTCGGCCTCTGCCGGATGTTCACCGGCACCCGCTGAGCCCCCCTGGATTGCCATTTGGGAAATAATTGCTACCTTTGCGTTCCAAAACCAAAACCTAACGCAATGTCCAATTATTTCTATGACATGGTCCCGCGCGAGGAGATGGAGCGGATGCCCTATCTTCCGACCATGGGAGAATTCGTTGCGTGGATGGAGAAGACCTATGCCGACAAGCCGGCGCTCTCCGACCTCGCACACACCATCACTTACAAGGAATTAGGAGAGCGCGTCGCCCGCCGCCGCGCCTTTATCAACAGCCTCGGCCTGCCGGAGGGCGCCCATATCGCCATCTTCGACCGCAACAGCCAGGACGCCATCGAACTGTTCCTGGCCGTCACCAGCGCCGGCTATGTGGCCATGAACTTCCCGGCCTCCCTGCCGGAAATGGCCGTCATCGGCTCCTGCATGAAGTTCGACATCGCCGCCATCTTCGTCCGTGAGGAGTTCATGCCCCTCACCGCGAAACTCCAGGGCGTGAAGGTCCTTCCCGCTTCCTCCATCGCCGACGAGGCCGCCCCCGTCGCCGTGGTCGATAAGGAGCAGCCCGCCGCCATCTTCTTCACCGGCGGCACCACCGGCACCCCGAAGGGAGCCGTGCTCAGCCACCGCGCCCTGATGCGCGGCAGTTTCAACGCCATCTTCAAGCCCGGTCACGTCATCGGCGTGCACCGGTACATCGCCCTGCTTCCGCTCAGCCACGTGTTCGGCCTCATCGCCGGCACCATGGGCTGCTTCTATACGGGTAACCTCATCTACACCTGCGAGGACATGAAGGCCACGATTGGAAAACTTCCGGTCATCAAGCCCACCGTCCTCGTCATCGTGCCGGGCATCTGCGACATCCTCGCCGGCCTGTGCAAGATGTACGGCCCGCAGTTCCTGGGCGGCAGCCTGCGGATGATCATCTCCGGCGCCGCGAACGTGCCTCCGCGCCTGGTGGACATCTTTACGAAACTCGGCGTCGAGTTCTGTTTCGGCTACGGCCTCACCGAGACCGCGAACCTGACCTCGGCCAATGCCGACGCCGTCACCCATCCCACTTCCATCGGCAAGGTTTATCCCGGCCAGGAAGTGAAGATCGTGGACGGCGAACTCTGGGTGAAGGGTGACAACCTGTTCTCCGGCTACTACAAGGATCCCGAAAAGACCGCCGAGGCCCTGACCGAGGACGGCTGGCTCCGGACCGGCGACCTGATGCGCATCGACGAAGACGGTTTCCTGTACATCACCGGCCGGATCAAGAACCTCATCATCCTCGCCAACGGCGAAAACGTGAGCCCGGAAAGCCTGGAAGAGCCCTTCTATGCCGATCCCTGCGTGCGCGACGCGATGGTGAAGGAAGACGAACTGAACGGAGCCCCGGTCATCGCCGTGGAAATCCTCCCGTTCATGCCGGCTTTCGAAGGCAAGCCCTGGGAAGAGGTGACCGCCTACATGGACAATCTGGTGAAGAGGATCAACGAAACGCTTCCCACCACCCACCGTATTTTGAAAGTGACCGTGCGTACCGAAGATTTCAAGCGCACCGGCAGCATGAAAGTCGCCCGCGTATGACCAGAGAGGAAGTTTTCGCCGGCCTGAAGGAAATCCTGACGGTCCTCCGTCCGCATACGGACCTTACCGAAGTGAACTTCGATACCGAACTCGTCCGCGACCTCGGCATCGATTCCCTGACCATGATGCTTCTCTCCCTCGCGGCGGAGGAGCGCTTCAAAATGCGCTTCCCCGACGGCCAGGCACCTTTCGTGACCGTCGGGGAAGTGTGCGATTTCATCGCGCAGGCGGTTTAGATATCCATCACATAACTGCGACGCCGCTGGAACGGCTGCGGGTTGTATTCCCCGAACAGGGACTGCACCTTGTAGTTTTCCTCGAGTTGCGGGTTGAGCAGCATCCGTTTGATTCCCAAACGGATGCAATTTTCATGGATATACTTGAACATCAAGACGTTCGCGCCCTTCCCCTGGTACTCGGGCAGGACCCCGATGAGGAGTGCCTCGATGGTGTCGTTGTGCTTCATGGAATGCAGGATGGGGATGAAGCCGAAGGGGAACAGACGGCCTTTCGCCTTGCGGACGGCGCGGGAGATGGACGGCATCGTGACGGCGAAGCCCACGAGTTCGTCCTTCTCGTTCACGACGAAGGCGACGAGGTCCTTGTTCATGATGGGGACATACTGCTTCACGTAGCCGTCGATCTGTTCTTCCGTGAGTTTGGAGTATTCGTACAGCGGGGCGAAGGCGTCGTTCAGGACGTGGAACATCTCGCGGCCGCGCTTGGCCATTTCGCGCATGTTCTTCCCGCGCCAGATGTGCAGGTTGTAACGCTTCTCCACGAGGTCCGCATACTGGAACATGGGCGGAAGGGTGTCGGGCAGTTCGATGAACCGCTGCGTCCAGTCCACATCCTTGGTGAATCCCATCCGCTCCAGGAACTCGCCGTAATAGGGGAAGTTGTAGATGACGGTGAAGGGGGAGTCGTGTTCGAAACCTTCCACCAGGAGGCCTTCCCGGTCCATGTCGGTGAAGCCGAGGGGCCCCTTGATCTTCTTGGCGCCCCTTTCGCGTCCCCAGGCGATGACCGCATCGATGAGGGCCTTCGCCACGTCGAAATCCTCGACGAAATCGATCCAGCCGAAACGGACGGTGTTCTCGCCCCATTTCCGGTTCGCTTTCTTGTTAAGGATGGCAGCGACACGGCCGACGGTCTTGCCGTCTTTCCTGGCGAGGAATAGGTCGCGTTCACAGAATGAAAGGGAAGGATTTTCGTCCCCAAGGGACTTGAACTCGTCATCCTCGAAGGCCGGCACCCACTGGGGGCAGTCCCGGAACAGGTCGAAAGGGAAGCGGATGAACTGCTTGAGCATGCGCCGTCCCCGCACGGGGACGATTTCAACAGAGGTCATAGGTTCGTACAGGTTTTGAAGAACAAATATAACGAGAATTATTCGTATCTTTGCAAGATAGAGCGAAAAGAAGTACATGGACCAGAAGAAATTCAACCTGTGGAACCGGATCGTCGCGGTGGCCGTCTTCGCCATTGCGACGGTGACCTATCTTTCCACGATCGAGCCCACCGCGTCCTTCTGGGACTGCGGCGAATTCATTGCATCGTCCTACAAACTGGAAGTGGGACACCCGCCGGGAAACCCTGTCTTCCAGTTGTTTGCCCGCATTTTCACCATCCCCGTCCCGCCTGAGAAGGCCGCGGTGACGGTGAACGCGATGAACGGCATCCTCTCCGCCCTCACCATCATGTTCCTGTACCTGACGACGGTCTTCTTCGCCCGGCGGCTGGTGAAGCCCGGGAAGGACGGCTACAGCGTCGCGCAGGCGGTTGCGATATTCGGTGCGGGTGCCGTGGGTGCACTGGCCTATACGTTCTCCGACACGTTCTGGTTCTCCGCCGTGGAGGGCGAGGTGTATGCGATGTCGTCCCTGGTGACGGCCCTCGTCTTCTGGGCGATGTGCAAGTGGTACGAAGGGGCCGACGAGCCCCATGCGAACCGCTGGATCGTGCTGATCGCCTTCCTGATGGGCCTTTCCATCGGCATCCACCTGCTGAACCTCCTCACCATCCCGGCCTTCGTGTTCATGTACTACTACCGGATGAACGAGGACAAGAACCTGCCTTTCAAGCGACTGGTGGGCATTTTCCTTATCGGCGTGGTGATCGAGGCCCTGCTGGTGTTCCTGTTCATCCCGTATCTCCCGAAACTGGCGGCCTTCTTCGACCGCATCTTCGTGAACGGATTCGGCCTTCCGTACAACACCGGCTCCCTGTTCTTCATGGTGGCGCTCCTGGCCCTCTGCTTCTGGTCCCTGTTCCATACCCTCCGCAAGGGGAAAGTGTTCTGGAACACGGTGATGCTGTGCGTCACGACGATGGTGATCGGTTTCTCGCTGTTCTCCATCGTGATCATCCGTTCCGCGGTGAAGACCCCGACCAACGAGTACCAGCCGGACAACGCCTACACGCTCGTGCGGTATCTCTCCCGGGAGCAGTATGGCTCCACGCCGCTCATCTACGGACAGTATTTCGACGCGCCCTATGACCTCAAGTCCGGAAAGTACTGGGCTCCGCTGAACGGGAAATATGTCCATGCCGACGGTCCCGCCGATGCGGACTATCTCCCGGAAGGCAAGATGTTCTTCCCGCGCATGTGGTCCAGCGCCAGCCAGTCCCATATTGACTTCTACGAGTCCTACATGAACGGCAAGGGCATCCGCGTGAAGGGGGCGGTGCACAAGAAGCCTACCTTCGGGGCGAACCTCCGCTTCTTCTTCGACTATCAACTCAACTGGATGTACTGGCGGTACTTCATGTGGAACTTCGTCGGCCGCCAGAACGAGATCCACAGCCCGACGCCGGGAGATCTCTTCTACGGGAACTGGGAAAGCGGCATCGGCCCCATCGACCGGCTCCGTCTCGGCGACCAGCGGGACGCGCCCGCCGTCCTGGCGGAAAACAAGGGCAAGAACCACTATTTCTTCCTGCCCCTCCTCCTCGGCCTGCTGGGCCTCGTGTTCCAGTTCGACCGCGATAAGCGCGGCTCCTGGATCGTGTTCCTGATGTTCTTCATGACGGGTATCGCCATCGTCCTGTACCTCAACCAGCCTCCTTACCAGGTGCGTGAGCGGGACTATGCCTATGCCGGTTCGTTCTATATGTTCGCCATCTGGATAGGTCTCGGTGTCGCTGCGCTCTACGAGTGGCTGAACGAAGCCACCAAGGGCAAGGCCCCGAAGGCCGTCGCCGTCGGCGCCTCCGTCCTGTGCCTGGGCGTTCCCGCCCTCATGGCGGAGGAGAACTGGGACGACCATGACCGCTCCAACCGCTATACCTCCACGGAAATGGCGGAGAACTACCTGAACTCCGTGGGGCCGAACGGCTTGCTGGTCACGCACGGCGACAACGATACCTTCCCGCTCTGGTATGCGCAGGAGATCGAGGGTTTCCGTACGGACGTCCGCGTGGTGAACACCTCCCTGCTGGGTACCGACTGGTACATCGACCAGATGAAGTGGGCGTGCAACGAGTCCAAGCCCCTGCCGCTCACCGTCTCGCAGTCGCAGTACCTCTACGGTACGAACGAGTATGTGTTCATTACCTATGACGACGGTTCCCCGATGTTCATCCAGGACGTGATGGACGTGTTCAAGGACCCGAAGATGAAGGTGGAACTGACTTCCCGCCGCAAGGTGGACTTCATCTGCGCCCGCAAGATCGTCATTCCCGTGAACAAGGAGAACTGCCTCAAGTACGGTATCGTTCCCGAGTACCTGGCCGACGAGATTCCCGAGACCATCACGCTCACGATTTCCGAGGACAAGAACTACATCACCAAGCCGGAACTCTTCATGCTGGACCTCCTCTCCGGTTACCAGTGGGACCGTCCGCTGAACCTGCTGAACATGGGCGGCGACCTGAACATCGGCCTCAAGGACTACCTGATGTACGACGGCTTCTCCTACCGGTTCGTCCCGTTCCGGAACAAGATTTCCGCAACCGATCCCGGCATCGTCGATGCCGATGACCTGTACCGCAAGATGACGGACGGCACCTTCAAGTGGGACGCCCTCAAGCGGAAGGATTACTTCGTGGATTACCAGAACATGTACACCTTCCTGGGTGTGCTGTCCCAGCGCCAGTTGTTCCTGAATGTCGCCAACAGCCTCATCGACGCGGGCGAGAACGGGAAGGCCCTGGAGATCCTGGACCTCTGCCAGACCAACTTCCCCGAGGAGAACTTCCCGCTGGAAAGCATTCCCGTCGGATTCAGCAGCAACGATTACATGGTCATCCAGATGGTGGAGAACTACTACTACCTGGGAGAGGGCGAAAAAGCCCGCGAACTGGGCCTGAAACTGGCCGAGGACCTGCTGGATTCCTCCCGCTTCTTCCTGGAGTACTACGACTACTCCTCCTCCAGTTTCGACGGTTGCCGCCGTTGCCTCGTCTATCTGGCCGATGTGTTCCAGCAGTATGGCGACAAGGATCTCTCCGACCGGCTCCTCGACTCCCTCGAACTCCTCGTGAAGGTTGCCGTCGGCCGTCTGGATCCCGAGGGTGACTATGACGCCGAGCCGGATTCCGTGGAGGTTGAGGAGGCCGATTAAGGGCTTTCCTTCCATGAGCACAAAAAAACCGACCGTTTGCAGACGGCCGGTTTTTTTGATGTGTTGCGGGGCTTAGTCCTGGATCGCGGCGATGCCGGGGAGGATCTTGCCTTCGATGGCTTCGAGCATGGCGCCGCCGCCGGTGGAGACGTAGGAGACCTTGTCGGCCTAGCCCATCTGGGTCA
>JAEEGJ010010935.1_pt1 | contig 23289 bp, 16 predicted proteins | sample 8958761 | NCBI WGS metagenome assembly JAEEGJ01 (sample SAMN16246546, study PRJNA631951) | gut metagenome | biome: gut microbiome; feature: rumen; material: RS-attached | host: Bos | place: Iran: Karaj | collected 2018-10 | reverse complement strand
ATACGGTGCAATCATTTCAAACAACGCGGGTGGATACAGCTTTGTTAAATCCGGCGCAAACGGCCGAGTTATCAGATATCGTTTTAACAGCGTGGCTACCGATCAGCCGGGACGCTATATCTATTTAAGAGACCTTGAAGACAGCGAATACTGGTCCGCTTCATGGGCTCCTGTTTGCAAGCCTCTTGATTCCTATAAGAGCGAATGCCGTCACGGAACCGCATATACCGTTATTTCTTCGGAATATAAGGGTATCAAGGCCGAGACTTCTTATTATGTTCCCAAGGATGCGACTTACGAAGTATGGAACTGCAAAGTTACCAACAACGATTCAAAACCCCGTAAGATCGCCGTTACCGGTTACTGCGAATTCGTAAACGAGAACAATTACGAGCAGGATCAGGTTAATCTTCAGTACACTCTTTTCATTACCCATACATATTTTAAGGATAATTTCATCCAGCAAAAGCAGAACGAAAACTTCCACGATCCCAATCATGAAAGATTCTTCGGCCTTGCAGGTGCAAAAGTTGATAAATTCTGCGGTGACAGAGACAAGTTCGTAGGTTCTTACAGAAGCTACGCCAATCCCGTGGGTGCAGAAAAAGGTCTTAACGGAGATCTTAACTATTGCGACAACTCCTGCGGCGCACTTGAAAGCGATGTAACCCTGGCACCCGGAGAGACCAAGGTATTTACATATCTTCTCGGACAGAAGCCCGAAAACGAGGCAAAGGCGATCATCGCAAAATACGAAGACGCTTCCAGAGTAGACAAAGAGTTAAACGAGCTTAAAGAGTATTGGCATTCAAAACTTGACAACCTCGTAGTAAATACTCCCGACGAAAACTTCAACAACATGGTAAATGTTTGGAACGCATACAACTGCTTCATCACATTTACATGGTCAAGAGCCGCATCCTTCCAGTATTGCGGACTTAGAAACGGATTCGGATACCGTGATACCGTACAGGATATTCAGGGTATTATTCACCTTGCTCCCGAGATGGCTGCAGATCAGATCCGCTTCATGCTTTCCGCTCAGGTTAACAACGGTGCCGGACTTCCTTTGGTTAAGTACACTCATACTCCGGGTAAAGAAAACACCCCCGACGATCCTTCATACGTAAAAGAGACGGGACATCCCAGCTACAGAGCGGATGATGCTTTATGGCTCTTCCCCACCGTTTACAAATACATTTCCGAGTCCGGAAATATTGCTTTCCTTGACGAAGAGATCCTTTACGCAAACAACGACGAGAAGGGAACCGTATACGATCACTTAAAACGTGCGATCGCTTTCTCCATGAACAACTTAGGTAACCACGGCATGCCCGCAGGTCTTCACGCAGACTGGAACGACTGCGTAAGACTGGGAAAGAAGGGCGAGTCCACATTCGTTGCCTTCCAGCTCGTATATGCCGTTAAGATCTTAAGAAAGTACGCCGTTCTCAAAAACGATACGGAGTACGTAAAGTATCTTGATGACGTAAACGCAAAGATGGAAGACATCCTTAAAGATTGCTGGAACGAAGACAGATGGATCAGAGGATACAAAGAAGACGGTCAGGTCATCGGTAACAGAAAAGACCCCGAAGCTTCCATGTGGCTCAATCCTCAGTCATGGTCGGTAATCGCCGACTTCGGTTCAAAGGAACAGCAGTTTAAAGCGATGGAAAGCGTTGAAAGAGAATTGAACACACCTTACGGTGCGATGGTCATGTATCCCGCATACGAGAATCACGCATTCGACGGAGCATTGATGGTATGCTTCAACAAGGGTGTAAAAGAAAACGCAGGTATCTTCTCACAGCCTCAGGGATGGCTTATCCTCGCCGAGTCCAAACTCGGTCATGGTAATAAGGCATACATGTACTGGAAAGAAGCATCACCCGCCACATACAATGACAAGGCCGAATTAAGAGTGCTTGAGCCTTACGTATTCGGACAGTTCGTCGAAGCAAAGGATTCACCTTTCGCCGGACGCGCTCACGTACACTGGCTCACCGGTACGGCTTCAACCGTTATGGTAGGTACTACCGAAGGTATCCTGGGACTCAATCCCGAGGCAGAGGGTATCGTTATCGATCCTTCGATCCCTTCGGAGTGGAAAAACTACTCGTTCAAGAAGAACTTCCGTGGAAAAGTTCTTAACGTAACGGTTAATAACCCCAACGGTTCTGAGCACGGTGTTAAATCCGTAACGGTTAACGGCACAAAGATCGACGGACTTCTTATCAAAGAATCCGTACTTAAAGACAGTAACGATATCGTTATTGAAATGTGATCTTAAGTTTGTGATGACCCCTTGTCGAACAATATCGACAAGGGGTTTTTGTTATTTTCAAATTTGTGATAGTATATGAGACATGAAAGACACGCTTAGTTTTGTTATTACCGGTGATATCGGTTTCGACAAGTACATGAAGGACGCTTATAAAAAAGAGGATCTTTTGGATAAAGAGGTCCTTGATTTCTTACGCTTGTCAGACCATCTCATGGTAAATGTCGAAGGCCCTCTTTCCGGGGCAAACCTGCACAAAGAAACCGACGGCGCATCAAAACTTAAGCATTCGATGGACGCAGGAGTTGCGGATTTTCTTAAAAAGATCGGTGCGGACATCTGGAACATAAACAACAACCACATAATGGACGAAGGTCCCGAAGGACTTAAATGCACCCTTGACGCGGCAAAGGAAAAAGGTGCCGTTACGATCGGTGCGGGAATGAACATAGATGAGGCATCGAAGCCTTTGATATATCCGGACGCAGGCGGTATCGGATTTGTGTCTGTGGGATATGAAAGAGCCTGCAGAAAAGCGACCGAGGATACGCCGGGATGTCTTAACTTCAGTGATATGGATCTCATTGAAAAAAGGATAAGAGAAGTAAAAAGGGCATGTCGGTGGTGCGTGGTAATAGCACACGACGGTGAAGAGTTTACTTCACTTCCGTCTCCGTATACGAGGGAGCGTTTTCACAAATATCTGGATTTCGGCGCGGATATCGTGGTGGCTCACCATCCCCATGTTCCCATGAATTATGAGACCGTGGGAGAAAAGATCATTTTCTATTCTCTTGGGAATTTCATTTTTGATACGGATTATCAAAGGTCTCAATTCAATACCGATATCGGGCTTATCGTAAAGATATCTTTTGACAAAGAACGCTTTACTTTTGAACCTTATGCCATAAAGATTGACAGAAACGCATGTAAGATAGTAAAGTCAGATTTACCAAAAATATTTGAAAATGTCGACAGCGAAGAATATGAGTTATTGGCTCCGCTTGCGGCAGCGGTATTTTTGGAAAATACAAAGAGGCAGCTTAAGTATATGAAACCCGAAGTTTTTGAGAATGCAACAGAAGAAGATTTCTTAAAGAACTTCAATGAACCTTTAAGAAGCGGCAGGGTACCCGGTAAGCTTTTGGATATGCAGATCGTGGTGCCTTTGGCAAATGCGGCCAAAGAAGCTCATTGGAAGCGCTCCAAACTTGAAGGCGTTAAAAAGTATATGCTCGCACAGATGCCCTCGCGGGCTTAGATTATTGTGTCGCTTGAACAGGAATGACACGGTGTGTTAGAATAAATGTCGCCCTTTTCAGGCATAAAAGGAAAATTTAGTTAGCGCTTTGTCGCAAACAGCATATACGAATTGAGAGGATCATGACATGACAAATAAAGGAAAGTATTATTTAACAACGGCGATCGCCTATACATCCGGCAAGCCTCATATAGGCAACAGCTACGAGATCGTAATGGCAGACGCTATCGCAAGATTTAAAAGAAAAGACGGCTATGATGTTCGTTTCCAGACAGGAACCGACGAGCACGGTCAGAAAAATGAGATAAAGGCAAAAGAAAACGGCGTTACTCCCAAGGAGTTCGTTGACAAGATCGCAGGCGAGATCAAGGATGTTTGTGACTGTCTTAACTGCTCATACGACAGATTCATCCGTACCACGGATCCCGATCACGAACTGCAGATCCAGAAGATCTTTAAGAAGATGTACGACAAAGGCGATATCTACAAAGGATATTACGAAGGCCTTTACTGTACTCCCTGCGAATCTTTCTGGACCGAGTCGCAGCTTGTTGACGGAAAGTGCCCCGACTGCGGTCGTGAGGTTAAACCCGCCAAAGAAGAAGCATACTTCTTTAAGATGAGCAAATATGCCGACAGACTTATCGAGTATATCAATACCCATCCCGAATTTATACAGCCCGTATCCCGTAAGAACGAGATGATGAACAATTTTCTTCTTCCCGGACTGCAGGATCTTTGCGTATCGAGAACCTCATTTAAATGGGGTATCCCGGTAACCTTTGACGATAAGCACGTAGTTTATGTATGGCTTGATGCGCTTTCAAACTACATTACCGGTCTCGGATACGATGCGGACGGCAATTCCGACGACCTTTACAAGAAATACTGGCCCGCAGACCTTCACCTTATCGGAAAGGATATCGTAAGATTCCATACGATTTACTGGCCCATCTTCTTAATGAGCCTTGAAGAGCCTCTTCCCAAGACCGTATTCGGTCATCCCTGGCTCTTAAGCGGTGACGGAAAGATGAGTAAGTCAAAAGGAAACGTTATCTATGCGGATGACGCCGCCAAGTTCTTCGGTGTCGATGCGGTAAGATATTTCCTTCTTCACGAGATGCCTTACGACAACGACGGTGTTGTAAGCTGGGATCTTATGACCGAGCGTATCAACTCCGATCTTGCCAACATCTTAGGCAACCTTGTAAACCGTACGATCTCCATGAGCAATAAGTATTTCGGCGGGGTTGTGGCCGATAAGGGTGTAAAAGAAGCAGTTGACGATGACCTTAAGGCTGTAGCCGTAAGCACATATGACCGCGTTGTGGCTAAGATGGATACGTTCCATGTTGCCGATGCGATCTCTGAGATATTTGTTCTCTTTAAGAGACTCAACAAGTACATAGATGAGACGGAGCCCTGGGTTCTTGCAAAAGACGAGGCAAAGAAAGACAGACTTGCAACCGTTTTGTACAACTTAACGGAAGGTATCATGATCGGAGCAAGCCTCCTTTATCCTTTCCTTCCCGATACCGCGGAAAGCATTGCTACGCAGCTTAATGACAAGCTTCGTGATTTCGATGCCCTTGGCGAGTTCGGAAAATATCCTTCGGGCAACAAAGTAACCGATTCTCCGAAGATCCTGTTCGCAAGACTTGACATCAACGACGTTCACACCGAGATGGAAAGGATCGCAGCCCTTCAGAAGGCTGAGGCAGGTGTTACCGAAGAGCCTGCTAAAGAAGAAAACGCCATCGAACTTGAAGTAAGAGACGAGATCACTTACGATGATTTTGCAAAGCTTCAGTTTGCAGTAGGCGAGATCATCAAGTGCGAAGAAGTTCCGAAGTCAAAGAAGCTTCTTTGCTCGCAGGTTAAGATCGGCAATACCACAAAGCAGATCGTTTCCGGTATCAAACAGCATTACAGTGCCGAGGAAATGGTCGGCAAGAAGGTAATGGTGCTCGTTAACCTTAAGCCCGCAACTCTTGCGGGAGTCGTATCCGAAGGTATGCTCTTATGCGCCGAGGATCCCGAAGGTAAGCTTGCACTCATGACCCCCGAAAAGGAAATGCCTTCGGGTTCTGAGATCTGCTAGTAGTTTGTAATTACAAAAGGCGGTAAAGTTCATGCTTTACCGCCTTTTTTGGGAGATAGATAAACCATGGCAAAGAAGAACACACCTTTCGAACCCTACAAAGGAAAAGATGATTACATTTTCATAAGCTATGCCCACAAAGACAGCGCAAAAGTGTTTGAAGTAATAAAACTTCTGCACGAAGAAAAATACCGCATCTGGTACGACGAGGGCATAGAGATCGGTGCGCAGTGGCCTCAGGTTGTGGCAAGCAGGCTAAAAGAAAGTGCCGTGGTTTTGATTTTCCTGTCAAATAATGCTCTTTTGTCACAAAACTGCCAAAGAGAGATCCATTATGCCGTATCTCAGAAAAAGGAGATGATTGTTGTCAATCTTGAGGACTGTGTTCTTTCTCCCGATCTGGAAATGCAGTTAAGTGTGGTTAAAAAGATAAACTGCACCGAGGCCGAAAATTTAAAGGAAACGCTCAAAGAAAACCTTTCCGATTCCCTTATCGGAGACGGCATAACGGGTTATGAAAGAACGGATGCAGGGAAAAGATCCAAAAAGAACATATGGCTTTATATTTCGATGGCGGCGATAGCGGTTTCTTTGTTGCTGGCCGTATACATATTTGCTGCATTAAACGGCTTTCTTGGTGACAAAGGGATCACAACAAAAACTGTTGAGGCCGAAGAAACCGAGGTTTCGGTAACACAGTTCAAAGACAATATGTCGATGCAGATATTGTTAAATACTCTGGATTCAAAGTATGTGCACATATGTGGAAATTGTATAGTTTCCGATCCGAAAGCCGTAAAGTATGAAGAGGGCGAATGGACGGTTGCGGGTGAGAAGGTTTTAAAGGGAGAGGTCAATTCTCTTACGCTAATAAAGAAAAAAGACATAGAGCAATTATCTTTGATAAATGAAAAGTTAAAGGATCTTTCCGGAGCAGAGGAGATGAACTCTCTTAAGTATCTCGACATTTCGGACAATCCCATCACGGATCTTTCGGGTATAGAGAATCTTGAAAACCTTGAAACCCTTTATATACTTAACATTCCGGAAAAGACGGACATCAGTGTTCTTACCAAGTTAAATAATCTCAAGCGAGTTTATGTAAGTGTCGAAATGACAGGCAAGATCGCGCCCCTTGTGGAAAACGGCGTTGACGTAACGGTGACAAACAATCATTAAGGAGGAAAGATGCAAAATTACTACGGTAACAAAGAACCTTTCGTATTTGTCTACAATAACGTTTTCACCAAATTTACCGATTCGATCATAAAAGAGCTTTCTTCCAAAAAGAAAGTTTACGTTTCGTCTTCTTTTACGGCAAAAGACAAACGCGTTCTCGATAAGGCTTCGGCCCTTGTGGTGATACTCTCTGCTGTTAACGTATCGGACGCCGAACCCCTCATCACATATGCCGTTTCAAAAGACAAGAATATTATCCCCATATATATGGATGAGGTGGTTTTGCCCGAGGGACTTGATATGCTTTTGTCCACAAAGCAGGCACTTATAAAAAGTGAGTTTGCTTCCGATGACGACCTTGTTTCTGCACTTCTTTCTTCCCCCGTATTGGCAAAACTGTCAGTCACAAAAGCACAGAAGAAAGCGGCCGTAAGACCCTTTGTCTTCGGTGTGATCGCCGCGCTTTTGATAGTGGCGGCAGCGGTCTTCTGGATCGTTAGGAACAATACCCGTTCAAACATGATAGACCCCGATTCGGATCTGGCGAAGATGGGTCTTTCCGGAGATTATCTTAAGATCACGGAAGTCTATATATACGGAAACGCTCTTAAAGAAGGTCCTGAAGAAAACGGCGCCATCGAGGCTCCCGTTTCCCTCGATGAAAGAGGCATTTATCTTCCGAGCGGTGATGAAGTTGTTCCGAGAGGATTTATAAATAAAGCGGACGATCTTGCAAATCTTAAGAACGCGGAAGAACTGGCGGTATCGGGTAATTCGCTGGAAGATGTTTTTTTGCTTTTTACCCTTACAAAATTAAAGAGGCTCGAGCTGTCATGTAATTTAAATCCTCTGGATCTTACAGGTATAGGCAGCCTTTCGGATCTTGAGTATCTGGATCTTGGTTATACAAAGATAAGCGGCGGACTTGATGAAGTGGCCGGCCTTCCCAATCTTAAAACACTGATCATATCAAACGAATATCTTTCTGAACTTACGGGCCTCGACAGAACCCGTGTAGCGGTATTCTGCCCGCAGGTGATCGTTTCTTCTTTTGAAGAATTGAAAGAAGCAAGCGAAGACGGTCATGTTTATGAGATAAATCTTTCGGGAAAAACCTTTACGATTCCCCAAAATGAAACCGTCACCATAAGAAAGAATGTATCCTTTTCTTCCACACAGGTTGAGACAATAGAAAATTACGGCACCGTGGAACTGTACGGAGTGTGGGGAATGGGTATGGTCACAAAAAACAATCGAGGTACAGTAAAGATAAAAGACGGAGGTCTTTACTCCTGCGGAATGGGAGAGACGCATAATTACGGAACATTCCTCGTGGAAAAAGGCGGACGTCATGAGCTTGAAAGGGGAGAACAGTTTTATCAGGAGGACGGAGATTATATAAACGAAGGCGAACTCTTCGTGGGAAACGGCGGCAGATATTATCTTAACGGCGGTAAGGTAGCAAATACGGGTCTTATCAGAACGGAATATACTTTCGATGAGCTTGACGAGCAGTTTAAAGGCGAGCTTAAGGGATTGTCCGATACCGGAGAAGTTGATGCTTATGAAGCAACCGACGAAGATGTGATCGAAGAAGTAAGCGAAGAAGAATTTGACGCGTACGCGCTGCTTCCAAACGACCCTTCAGATGAGGCAAGTCTTGACGAAAACGGTCTTACTCCCAGAGAAAGCGCATATTTTAACGCTCTTGAATACTATTCACCGAGAATGGGAGGCGGACAGCCTGTCAAAGTTCCCGTGACACCTTACACAGATTCCGAAATGCTTTTGTCGAAGAGACCGGATCATTGTACTGCATACATCGCACGTGACATGGAGATCGCACATGCACCTTCATGGACAGAAGGTTACTATGAACTGATCGTCGGACCCGGAGTGACGGCAACCTTAAAAGGCGATTGGACGGCAGATTCGGGAATAACCGTCATGAAGGGCGGAACGCTGATCGTGGACGGAACTTTGTATATTCAGCTTGGCAACAATTCGGGTACTTTCATTACGCGGGGAAAGACCACGTACGATGTGGGACTTGATTCCTGGGGTAACGAATGGGGCATATTCGCAAACGACGGAAAGATGATCACCGAAGGAAGCGGATCGGTCGATCTTTATCACATATGGTCTTTTGCAAACGCTTCAGAAGAAGGAAACATAAACGCCGAGATGCGTTTTGACTTTACCGACAGGGAGCCTCCCTTCAGATATGCGAACGGTTATCACGGCTTCGGATCCTTCAAACTTTGTTACCGCGCACCAGAGAACAACTTTGAAAAGAAGTGGTGGGTCGAGGATATAGATCTTTCGGATTATGAGATTTATTCAAATGACATAACGGATACGGAAAATCTCGATAAATACGGTATGACTCCCAGAGAACGTGCAATATACGATTTTGCATGCTCTTTGGATTATCTCGATCATAAGAATACTTCCGAGAAACTTAATCCGATCGTTAACGCTTCCGAACTGGATCTTTTCGGAGTACGTGACGGAGATATCTATATCGCACGAGATATGGAAATAGACAAAGCCTCAAAGTTCTGGTACGAAAAGGGCGGAGTCTGGAACATTGCGGTGGCTCCCGGAGCTACGGTAACGATAAAGGGAGACACTGAAAACTGGACAAGGAAGCTGAATAATAATGAAGATCCCAACGATATATGGATAACCGTTATGAAAGGCGGTACGCTTGTGATAGACGGAGAGCTTCCTTTTGCCCTTTTGGTAAATCACGGCGATCTGATCGTGAACGGAAAACTGTTCTCAACATATTATGACGAGAATACTCCCGATCTTGTTTCCATGATCGCCAATGACGGAACGATAACAGTGAACAAGGGCGGCTCCCTCGATGCACTTCAGATATGGAGTTTTAAGGGGGCAAAAGAAAACGGTGACATCACTCTTCACAGTACGGAATATGAAAAAAGGTACGATTATACCGATATGAAATGTCCGTTTGCTTTTGAACACGGGGTTCACGGCTTCAATTCGTTCTTTAAATACAGTTTACATCCCGAAGATTATGAAGACGGAAGCAATATGCTTGTGCAGAAATTCTGGAACTAGAGATATTTTGTGTCTGTTGCGCTAAAGAAATTTATCGGATATAATTTAAGTAATCATGGAAAAATATAACCATTCGGGGGCTATAGATGAAACGAATCGATTTTACTTATGATTCCAGAGACGAAGTTTCAAAACTTCATGCAGTCAGGTGGGAACCTGACGATCCCGAAGTAAGAGGCGTAGTGCAGATCGTGCACGGAATGTGCGAGCACGTTGACAGATACGAAGATTTTGCTTCATTTTTGACAGATAAAGGCTTTGTCGTAACCGCGGAAGATCATCTCGGACACGGCAAGAGCATTAAAGACGATAAAAAGGGATACTTTTGCAAAATGGATCCCGCGACGGTAGTCGTAAGAGATGTTCACAGGCTTAAAAAGATGACCGAGGAGATGTACAGGGGAAAACCCTATTTTATAATCGGTCATTCCATGGGTTCTTTCATTTTGAGAAATTATCTCATCAAGTACGGAAAAGGTATATCCGGAGCTGTGATAATGGGAACCGGTATGCCTTCAAAGTCTGAGGCGATGCTTTTAAAGACGCTTGCATCGATAGGATGCTTTTTCGGACATGCACAAAGACCGTCCAAGTTCATATACGGTCTTGCCATGGGTTCTTACAACAAAAAGATCAAAGATCCGAGAACTCCCGTCGACTGGCTTACCAAAGATGAGAGCATAGTAGATAAATATATTGCCGATCCTTTGTGCGGATTTTTGTTTCCCTGCAACGGATTTAAGACGATGGGCGAGTTGATCTTAAGACTTCACAAAAAGTCTAACATAGAAAAGATGCCCATTACGCTCCGTGTTCTTATTACGTCGGGTAAAGAAGATCCGGTAGGCAATTACAGCGCGGGTCCCATAAGCGTTTACAAAGAGTTTTTGAATGTCGGCATGCAGAAGGTTAAGATCAAACTTTATGAAGGCGACAGACACGAGATCTTAAACGAGACCGACAAAGAAACGGTCTATGAAGATATATATAACTGGCTTATCGAGGAATAAGCATGGATAATGCGGAATATATCGTCAACTCCGATATCGTGATAAGAAGAGCTTTGCCTGATGAGTTTAAGCCGGCCATGGAAATGGTCTGGAAGGTGTTTAACGAATTCGAGGCAAAAGATTACGGCCCGGTGGGGACTTCCAATTTCCGTGATTTCATTAACGGAGACATTATAAAGAACATGTTCGACATCGGCGAATATCCCATGTGGATCGCGGTGTGCAAAGAAAAGATAGTCGGGGTTTCGACATTAAGAGCAAAGACACATATTTCGCTTTTGTTTGTTGACAAAGAATATCAGAGAATGGGGATAGGGCGCACGCTTATAAAAGCGATGCAGGATCATACGGAAGAAAGAGGGAGCATTAAACTTACGGTCAACTCGTCTCCCTTTGGCGAAGAATTTTATCGCAAGGTCGGGTTTATGGACACCGATGCGCGAAAATATACTAACGGAATAGTCTACACTCCCATGATCTTGTTGGAGAGACTATAGGCTTGAGGGTCAACAATCCATGAAACTCATTCACAGCAAAGATATTTACTATATCACAAAAGAAGTCCTTAAGCTTATCGATCCCAAAGTAATAAGGCACGGCGAGAGAACGGCTTACATTCTTTACAAGATGTTAATGTGTCTTGATAAGTACGAGATGTATGAAGTGGCTGAGTTTGCATTTATTGCCACACTTCATGATATCGGTGCATTCAAGACCGACTACATGGAAGATCAGTTAAGGTATGAGTCACGTGACTACATGCCACATTCGATATACGGGTATCTTTTCTTGCTTTATCTGATGCCCTTTAAAGACAGAGCAAAGATCATACTTTACCACCACACGGATTACGATAAAATACCGAAGGTTGAGTACGAGTTTACAGACATCATATATTATCTTAACGTTGCCGAGAAAATGGATATGTATTCCAACATTCTCGGAAGTAAGTTCGACTATATGATGTTCAATAAGCAATCGGGCACGAAATATGCCCCCAAGGCGCTTGACCTTTTGTACCAGGCACAAAAGAGATATAACGTTTTCGAGAAGCTTTCAAGCGGAGAGTACAAAGAAGAACTTGAAGAGCTTTATGAGTATCTTATCTTCACCAACGAAGAAAAAGACAATCTCTTAATGGGCCTTATGAGTTGCGTAAGTTTCAGAAGCGAATATTCCATGGTCGACACGGTCGCATGTCTTAACATATGCGTGCAATTGGCGGATAAACTTCTTTTATCACAAGAGGATACCGAACTTTTGCGTTGTGCCGCGGTACTTCATGACGCCGGAATGTGCTCCGTTTCGAAAGATGTTCTCGAAGCGCCGAGAAAGCTTACCGACATTGAAATGCAGGGACTTAGAAATCACGTTCCGTTAATAGAGACAATACTTCAGGGAAGACTCGACGAAGCATGCCTTGATATCATCACTGCGCATCACGAAAGATGTGACGGATCGGGTTATCCCAACAAATTGAGAGCCAATCAGATGAACCGACTTCAGATGATACTCCAGGTGGCCGATGTCGTTACGGCGCTTACAAGCCCCAGAAGTTACAGAGAGCCGAAGTCAAAAGAACAGGTCATCTCGATACTGAACGAAGAAGCTCAAAAAGGGAAACTCAGTTCCGAAATAGTACGTGCCTTCACGGCATTTTACGACAGCATTATGGACGGCGTCACAAAGGCAAGCACAAAGCAGCTTTCAACGTACAGAAAGCTTGTTGAGAATTATGACGTTACGTACAAACAGATAAAATAAGAAAGACAGGTAATACAGAAAGTTATGGGAAAGATTTTTGATTTGGACAGTCCGCTTGTAAGGTTTTTAAACAAGGTTGCGGATCTTTTGTGGCTAAACCTTCTTACGGTGGTCTGCTGTATCCCGATCATCACTGCCGGTGCGGCATTCACTGCGTTACACTATTGTTGCCTTAAACTTGTAAGAGGCGAAGAAGGATACATTACCAAAGATTTCTTTAAATCCTTCAAGCTCAACTTTAAGCAGGCAACGATCATATGGCTTTTGGTTTTTGTGACGGGAATCGTTCTCGGATTTGACTTTTACATCATCGTTAACGGAGTGGTGGGAGGCACTTCTTCCGTTATAAGAGTGGGACTTTTGATAGCTTCGATCCTTTATGTGTTTATCGTATTGTATGTATTCCCTTTACAGTCACATTTCTACAATCCGGTAAAGACGACTATCAAAAATGCTTTTATGATGAGTCTCACCACTCTTCCGAAAACGATATTGATGGTGATATTTGCTGCACTTCCTTTGGCACTCACATATACCGGCATCTGGTTTTCTGTGGGAGCACTGGTAGGCTTTTGCATACTTTTCTGGTTTTCGGCGCCGGCATATTTCTCGGCTCTTTTGTACAACAAGACTTTTAAAAAGTATGAGCCCAAGGAAGAAGAAAACGATGATTACACCTGGAGTGTAAATACGGACAAGGAAGAGTCCGATGAGGCAGATAAGATCGAAGAAACCAAATCCGAAACCGAGGAGGCAGAGGATGGAGATATATCAAAAGAGAATGTAAGGAGTGGGGACGAACATGAGTGATGGCAAAACAAAAAAGAATTCCTGGTTTTCGTGGCTGATCATTGGCATTGCATTTATTGTCGTGGTCGTTGTTTTGCTGTTGTCTTTTTTGAAGGAAGGAAAGGCAACCGCTACCATGACTGCCGAAGATACGCTGCTTAGCAGCGCCAACGTATGGGCTTCTCAGTTAAGCGATACGCTTACACTGGCTGAAAAGACCGGCGGCATGATCAACGATTACATCACGGACAAGGGCAGTGACAACCTTACCGATGAGACGGTTTATCTTATGGATAAAGTCGTAAAGAATACACCGTTTTATCGCATAATGGTTCATTTCGACGGAAAGAAACCCATCGACGATGAAGGAAAGACTCACGATGCCGATCTTTACGAAGCTTATCTTGAAGAAGGTCAGATCGAAAACGTAACCTATACATTTATCGAAGATGACGGTATGGGAAACAATAACGTTGTTATGGCATCTTATCCCATTACTTCCTGCGCGGGACATATATTGTTCTTCCTTGACATTGATGAAATAGGAGATACATTTACCGCCTACGGTTATGAAGACGCATCTTTCGCGGTTTTGTTCAAAAAGGACGGAACGATCTTAAACGTTCTTCCCGGATTTACCGATAAAGACAGTAAGTTCTTAACTGAAGAATCTTTCCTTGTATCGATACAGGAAGGAACGAAGAGAGAAGATTACAACTTCTTCAAAGCAAAACTCTACAACGGTGCGGGCTGCTTTATACAGAGCACTTACCAGGGCGACAGCCGTACGATAGTGTGTGTCCCCGTTAAGATAGAAGACTGGTACATCGGTTACGGTGTAAGACAGTACAAAGTTGACGTCGAAGTGGACAGTGCTTTCAGAAATCTGAAAAATACGGTTATCGAGCTCGTTGTTGTACTCGGAGTATTTGCTCTTGTTGCGATAGGATTTGCGGTTTACACGGCCACCAAGTCTCGTGAGCGAGGAAGAAAACTCGAAGACAAGGCCGATATGGATCTTTTGACCGAGCTTACGAACAAGGCTGCTACCGAAAGAATGATCTCGGACTATATCGATTCCCATCCCAACGGTCACGGTGTTTTGTTTATCCTTGACATAGATAACTTCAAGAAAGTCAACGATACCATGGGACATGCTTTCGGCGATACGCTTCTTAAGACTCTCGGTAAAGAGATAAGAACCGAGTTCCGTGTTACCGATATCGTGGGTCGTACCGGCGGCGATGAGTTCATGATCTTCTTAAAGGACATAAACGACGATCTTATCGTTGAACGAGAAGCCAACAGAATAACAAGATTCTTTCACGACTTTAAGGCCGGCGGAGATTATGTTAAATATTCCGCTACCGCAAGTATAGGTTGTGCGATCTATCCTTCCGACGGAGCTACCTTCAAAGATCTTTACGTATCTGCGGATCAGGCTTTGTACAGAGCCAAGAAGCGAGGCAAGAATCAGCTCGTCTTCTACAATGAAGACAAGTACGGAAACAATAAAGCTTAACTATACAAATTGCCCAATTTCCGGTATTGGAAATTGGGCAATATTTATAATAGAACACTGTGGGATAGGCAAGAGTTACAAGAAATAGACTTTTTTTTGGTAAATGCTGTCATGGCGCGAAATAAGCCGTTTTTGTATACTAGAACAAGCTACGGGGGTTTTCCCGATATATTTAGGAGGAAATTAATATATGGCAAGTTTATCCTTGAAAAACATCTGCAAGGTATATCCTAACGGATTCGAAGCTGTTAAGAACTTCAACCTTGAGATCGAAGACAAAGAATTCATCATCTTCGTAGGACCTTCAGGATGTGGTAAGTCTACCACACTTCGTATGATCGCAGGTCTTGAAGACATCACTTCAGGTGAGTTAAAGATCGGTGACAGAATCGTTAACGACGTTGAACCTAAGGACAGAGATATCGCGATGGTATTCCAGAACTACGCTCTGTATCCTCATATGTCAGTTTACGACAACATGGCATTCGGACTTAAGTTAAGAAAAGTTCCGAAGGATGAAATTGATAAAATGGTTAAAGAAGCAGCTAAGATCCTTGATCTTACTCCCCTTCTTGATCGTAAGCCCAAGGCTCTTTCCGGTGGTCAGAGACAGCGTGTTGCTATGGGACGTGCTATCGTTCGTAACCCTAAGGTATTCCTTATGGACGAGCCTCTTTCAAACCTTGATGCAAAACTTCGTGTACAGATGCGTATAGAGATCGCTAAGTTACATCAGAGACTTGGTACCACCATCATCTACGTTACTCACGACCAGACAGAGGCTATGACCCTTGGTACCAGAATCGTAGTTATGAAGGACGGTGTTATCCAGCAGGTTGATACTCCTCAGAACCTTTATGACAAGCCTTGCAACCTCTTCGTTGCAGGATTCATGGGATCACCTCAGATGAACTTCCTTGATGCTGTAGTAGAAGTTGAAGGCGATGTTGCCAAGTTATGTATCGGCGGCAAGAAGATCGCTCTTCCTCCTCAGAAGTCCAAGAAGATCATCGACGGCGGATATGACGGAAAGACTGTTACATTCGGTATCCGTCCCGAAGACGTATATGATTCACAGATGTTCATCGAAGCATCTCCTCAGAGCGTATTCGAGTCTACCGTTAAGGTTTACGAGTTGCTTGGTGCAGAAGTATTCTTATACTTCGATCTTGATGAGTTCCCGATCACCGCAAGAGTTGATTCCAGAACCAACTCAAGACCCGGCGACAACATTAAGTTTGCTCTCGATGTTGAGAAGATCCACGTATTCGACAAAGAGACCGAGCAGATCATTACAAACTAGTATTGATTACATTGAGCGGACCCAATCGGGTCCGCTTTTTTTGACATGACGAGCCATGCAGTCTGAATTAAAAAAGTACCAATATGAGCTTGCTCGATTATTGGTACATTTTTAATTCAGACTATAGGGCGACAAACGAATGAAATAGAATGCGCAGCATTCTATGAATGATTTGTCGCCATGGCTCGTTATAATCTCTTTATAATGTAAAGAATGTATTAAGGAATGGCTCAGTCAATTGAAAAATTACAATCGGTAGGGTACAATCTTTCTTGTCGATGTAAGTGAGGTAAAAATATGATCACAGCTAGCGTAGTACAATCGTGTATAGACTCTTTAAAGTCGATAGCAAAGGTAGATTTTTGTGTATATGACACAAAGATGATAAAGGTCGCGGCCACATTTGAACCGGGGGACTCTTTTTCGGGTACAATATCGGGATTTATTGATTCTCCCGCCGATTCCCAGGTGATCTCGGGCTGTCATCTCATAAAGATCTACGATGAAGACGAGCCTTTATACGTATTGCTTGCCAAAGGAAACACCGACGACGTATACATGATCGCCAAGATCTGCGTATCGCAGCTTCAGGCGCTTATAGAAGCGTATAAGGAACGATTTAACAGGAACAATTTCTTCCAAAACCTCATACTCGACAACATGCTTTTGGTGGATATTTACAATCGCGCCAAGAAGCTTCACATCGAAGTCAATGTTCCCAGAGTCGTATTCCTTATCGAGTCCGACATTGAACACGACACCTCTTCGATGGAAGTTTTAAAAGGTATGTTTAACAGCCAGTTCGGTGATTATTTAACGGCCGTAGACGAAAAGAGCATCATACTTGTAAAGAAAGTCGGAACTCGTGACGGGTACGATGAATTTGAAGCGATAGGACGTTCGATAGTCGACCTTATGAACACCGAAGCAATGCAGAAAGTAAGGGTTTCTTTCGGCACGGTTGCACCCGAACTTAAAGATGTGTCGAAGTCTTACAAAGAAGCAAAACTTGCGCTCGATGTGGGCGGCATATTCTATGTCGACAGAGAAGTTATAGGATACAACAAACTCGGTATCGGAAGACTGATCTATCAGTTGCCGGAAAATCTCTGCAGACTTTTCATGGAAGAGATATTCCCCAATGCCGAGGAATTCGAAGTTGACGACGAGAACTTAAAGATAATAAACAAGTTCTTTGAGAACACCATGAACGTGACTCAGACAGCCGATCAACTTTATATTCACAGAAACACGCTTGTTTACAGGCTCGAGAAACTTGAGAAAGCCACCGGCCTTAACATAAGAAACTTTGATGATGCGCTTACATTTAAGATTGCGCTTATGGTTTCAAACTACATCAAATATTTGGATGAAAAGGAGTAATTTGGAAATGGAACCCACCAACGAAGCGGCAGTTATGACTGCCGAAAGTACCGAAGGAAAGAAAGGAATACCCGGAAGTACACTTAAGATAATAGCTATCGTAACGATGTTCATCGATCACTTTGCGGCAGTTATCCTGGACAGTTACTTAATGAAGCACGGAATGGCAGAAATAAACGCCACCAATGTAACGGATCAGGCCGCCATTCAAGCTGCAGCTGACTGGATGGCTCAGTATGGCTCGATCTATTATATTGACATGTTCATGCGTTGCATCGGCAGACTTGCGTTCCCGATATTCATATTCCTGCTTGTAGAAGGATTTGTGCATACACATAACAGATTCAAGTATGCTCTTCGTCTTTTTATATTTGCACTTGTTTCTGAGATTCCCTTTAACCTGGCTCTTACCGGATATGCATTGCATGAGCCGGAAACATTCGGATACCAGAGCGTATTCTGGACTCTTCTCGCAGGCTTCTTGTTCATGTGCTATGCTGAGTTTGTTAAGTCAAAAGAGCTTCCCAAGATCGTATACGTTGTTACAACGGCAGTTTCACTTGCTTTGGGTGGATGGCTCGGAATGAAGGGACTGACACTGCTTACATCGATAGCAACAGGCCTTTTCAAAGCATCGGTGACTGTAAGCAATGCGATCGTATTTGCCCTCACCGCATTGGGACTTGTGATCTTCTATATCGTATGGATCAAAAAGAAAGGTTTGGACGAACTGCTTAAGTTAACGGCGGTCCTCTCCGGTCTGTTCTTCTTCATGATCTGCGCAAAGTACGGAAATACCGACTACAATGCATGGGGTGTATTTGCTATAGGAATGGCATACTTCTGCAAGGATATGCCCAAGGGAAGGATCATTGCTCCCGTCATTATCCTCACGATAATGAGTTTCATCGAAGCATTTGCATTCTTTGATGTATTGTTTGTAAAGAACTATAACGGAAAGCGTGGACTTAAGATCAAGTATTTCTTCTATGCTTTCTATCCCGTACACCTTTTCCTGTTCTACACGATCTCGTGGCTTATGGGAAATCAGCACGGAGCATTCTTTTTAGGATTCTAAAGATAACAAAAAACCGTCTTGAATTTGCATGACCCGCACAGAGCCTATCCGGCGCCCTCGCGGCACATGAGAAGTTCCTCTTAGTGCTGCTTCGTTCCCGACCTGACACGGTTCGTGGATTCCCATTGCGCGAGACCAAATAAGATATGCGGGCCGTGTAAATTCAACACGGCGTTATCAATGATACAAAGAAAAAGGTTAAATGTCAAACGTCGATATCATCGGCGTTTTCTTTTGCCTCTTCACGTTCTTTTTTAACTCTTACTCTCAGTTCTTTAAAGAATTTAACGAGTATATCGGAGCATTCTTCTTCCAGAACTCCTCTTGTGACGTTAACCTGATGATTAAAGCAGTCCATCTGCAAAATGTTGAGTAACGATCCGCCGCAGCCTGCTTTGGGGTTCATGCATCCCATGACCACTCTGTCGATGCGGGCTTGAACGATGGCGCCCGAGCACATCTGACACGGTTCGAGAGTAACGTACAGTGTACAGCCTTCAAGCCTCCAGTCGCCAATATACTTTGAAGCCTTTTTTATGGCCGTGATCTCGGCGTGTGAAAGAGTGGACTTGTCGGTCTTTCGTCTGTTGTAACCTCGACCGATTATCTTTCCTTCGTACACTATGACACAACCGATCGGAACTTCACCGATCTTATAGCCCTTCATGGCTTCCTTCAGGGCTTCCTTCATGTATTTTTCGTCTTCGGTCAATTCTCTTTTCATTATCTGCTCCGAAAAAGTGGTATAATCATAATAAGGGATTTCCCTTTGAATGTAAACTTTTAAGAGGCTTAATCATATGCAGATACACGGTTTTAACAAAACAACACTTTTAGATTTCCCGGGTCATCTTGCTTCGACCGTTTTTACCGGAGGTTGCAATATGCGATGTCCTTACTGTCAGAACGCCGATCTTGTGCTCAATCCGATGTCGCAACCGTTGATAAGTGAAGAGGTCGTATTTGACCATATAAAGAAGCGAAAAGGCATCATTGAAGGTGTGTGTATAACCGGTGGAGAACCCACTTTGCAGGCGGATCTTGAGGACTTTATAAAGCGGTTAAAAGAGCTTGGAGTGATGGTCAAACTGGACTCAAACGGATACAGGCCGGAAGTGTTAAAAAGACTTATGGAAAACGGTCTTCTGGACTATGTGGCGATGGATATAAAATCATCTTTGGATGATTACCATACGGTGGCAGGTGTAAAACTCGATACATCTCTTATCAAAGAGAGCATAGACCTTTTAAAGAACGGTCCCATCGATTATGAGTTTCGCACTACCGTTGTAAAGGAACTTCACAGTAAAGAAACATTCGAAAAGATAGGTGAACTTCTTTCGGGCGCCAAACAATACTTTTTGCAGGGTTATATCGACTCCGAGAGAGTGATCGATCGAAGGTTTTCTTCATACACCAAAGAAGAACTTGAAGGCTTTGTTACCATCCTTAAGAAAACGATAAAAAACGTATCCATCCGAGGCGTGGATTGATTGCGATTTATTTTACATAACTACGGGTTTTCCTTGATTATTTTCCGAAATTGTGTGATAATTAACAAAACTGTCTTGTTTAGAGAATAAACAGATTCTTAGGGGGAGTCGGTTTTTGGAAAAATCTTTTTCTAAAAGAGGGTCAGACAGTGAAACATAAGGGCGCAAACTATGCAAATTACCGCAATCGATTGATATTGCTGATCATTGCGTTAATTTCGATTGCAGGACTGATCATTACCGTTCAGTATGCAAAAAAATCAGATAAAATACAGAGATCTCTTTCTTTTGACTGGTCAATCGACAGCACTGAAAATGAAGAGATCTATGTCATAGCGACGGCGCGCGGAGAATGGCAGGACGGGGAAAGTGTCGGAAATCAGTACGAGATCGAACTTGTAAACAATTCCAATCACGCCATCCGCAATTGGAACGTTACTATTGTTGTTGAAGAAGGTTGTACCATTGACACATCATGGGCAGGTTTCTTTTCACTCGGTGGCGACAAGCTTATGTATAAGCCTGCCGAATTCAATGAATTCGTTCCTTCGGGCGCTCGCAAGTCTTTCGGACTTGTGATGTATTCTCCTAACGTTTGTGAAATGAACGAAATAACGCTGGACTACTATGAGAGCCGAGCTTTAAAGAGCTATCCCGCTTTCTGGATATTCCTTGTTCTTTTGTCGGCCGCATTCGTGGTATTCATCTTTTCAGAATATGTCCGTATCAAGATGGAAAACTATACAAAGACTCACGCCGCATACAAAAATCTCGTTAGCGAATCGCTTCGTACGATAGCAAACATCATCGATACGAAGGACGAATATACTAAAGGTCATTCCGTTCGTGTAGCGATCTACTCGAAGATGATCGCGGAAAGAATGGGAATGGATGAGCACGATCAGGAGAGGATATATTATATCGGCCTTCTTCATGACATAGGTAAGGTCGGCATTCCCGCCAGCATCCTTACAAAGCCCGGTCGTCTCAGTGACGAAGAGTTTGAGATCATCAAGCGTCATCCCGCCATGGGTGCTTCGATCATGAAAGACTTTTCTTCGATACCCGGCGTAGTAAACGGTATCAAATACCACCACGAACGTTACGACGGAAAAGGTTACAATGAACATCTTAAAGGCGATGAGATTCCGCTTGAAGGACGTATCATCTGCGTAGCCGATTCTTACGACGCTATGTCGAGCAAGAGATGCTATCGTAACTCACTTTCTTATGATTTTATTCTCGACGAGTTAAAGCGTAATGCAGGAACTCAGTTCGATCCAGAGATACTTAAGCATATGGTAGCGATAATCGAAGATGGTTACGCTCCCGTAAGCGATGCGGAAATGGAAGATTATGAAATATAAATACAGCCTGCTGCTCCTTATCACGGCTATCATCTGGGGAGCGGCATTTGTGGCACAAAGCGCGGGGATGGACTATGTAGGTCCGTTCACCTTCAATACGGCACGTTATTATCTGGGAGTAATTGCATTACTCCCTGTTATTGTTATTAAGGACTTTAAGTCCGGGAAAAAAGAAACGAGTTTTACCGACAAACGCCTCCTGATCGGTGGTGTGATATGCGGTATTTTTCTTTTTCTCGCAAGCAGCGTGCAGCAGTTAGGAATTGTTACAACGTCCGCGGGAAAAGCCGGATTCATCACCGCATTCTACGTCGTACTTGTACCCGTCTTTTCGCTTGCTTTAAAGAAAAAGCCCGGTAAACTTATATGGTTTTCGGTAGCGCTCGCACTTGTGGGACTTTACTTCCTGTGCATAAAGGATGCTTCGGAACTTACTCTTTCAAAAGGTGATATATACCTTTTTGCATGCGCGATACTGTTTTCTTTTCAGATACTCGCGATCGACCGTTTCGCCGGAGAAGTTGACTGCATAAAACTTGCTTTCATTGAATTTCTGACCAGCGCCCTTCTCGGTACGGGTTTCATGATATGGGAACATCCTGCGATAAGCGACGTTTTATCTGCCTGGATACCGATCGGATACGCAGGTGTGTTTTCATGTGGTGTGGCATATACGCTGCAGATGGTGGCTCAAAAGAAAGTAAGACCCGCAGTTGCGTCGATACTCATGAGTCTTGAATCGGTATTTTCCGTTATATTTGGTGCGATCATTTTAAGAGAGATACTGTCTGTCCGTGAATTGATCGGTTGCGGTATAATGTTCCTGGCGGTACTCATCGCCGAACTTGGTCCCGCAGAAAGAAAAGAGAACAATATGATATTAAGAAGAGGCTTAAAGGTTTATCTTCGCGAAATGACTTTAGATGACACCGATGATATCGTAAGGTGGAGAAATGCGGATTTCGTGGTCAAAAACTTCATATACAGAAAGCCCGTTACGAAAGAAGACCATCTTAACTGGATAGAAACAAAGGTTAAAACGGGTCTCGTGAGACAGTTCATAGTATGCTTATGTAAAAACGATAAACCCATCGGCAGCATTTACTTCAGAGATATTGATAACACGGCTCACACCTGTGAGTTCGGTATCTTTATCGGAGAACCGGGCATGAGCGGTAAAGGATACGGATACGAGGGCCAGAAGCTTTCCATGGACATAGCCTTTAATGATATGGGCATGGAGACGATAGGACTTCGAGTGCTTGAAGACAACAAAGCAGCCGTCCATATATATGAGAAATGCGGTTTTAAACCGGTTGAGGGGCGCGAAGAATTCACCGAATCGGGTGAGCGCATCATATTCATGGAGGCGGAAAGACCTTAAAGAAAAGATATTATTATAAAGCAGAGAGAGATCTCTGCTTTTTTTATTAATATAGAAAACCTCGAAAAGGCTTTTAAGGAATATGGCAGACCAAAAGGTATTTCCAAAAACTATGCAATATCATATAATGGAATTACAGTTCACGGTTCTTTTTATGGCAAAGGAGTAATGATGAGTAAAAAAGGAGATAGTATAATTGTCGGTATTTGCGATGATCACCAATTTGTTCACGATGATGTAAGTAACGCGTTAAAAAAATACTCATTACGTAATGGAATTGA
>JAEEGJ010010933.1_pt1 | contig 23292 bp, 14 predicted proteins | sample 8958761 | NCBI WGS metagenome assembly JAEEGJ01 (sample SAMN16246546, study PRJNA631951) | gut metagenome | biome: gut microbiome; feature: rumen; material: RS-attached | host: Bos | place: Iran: Karaj | collected 2018-10 | reverse complement strand
ATCGCTCAAGACACCTACAACTTGGTGACGAAATAAGTTTCGTGCTTATTCAACAAAAAATGGGAGCGAAGTTTTTTCGCTCCCATTTTTCTTTACTCAGACCAATAATATATCCATCCCCTTTCTGATGGACTCATCGTGTTCATGTCATCCACGTAATTGGGATCTGGCACATACCAGTCAGTCGACTCGAAAAACCGGCGCAGCTTCTCATTCTTAAACACCCGACCACGATAGGCAAAAGGTATGTTCTTCATGATACGGCGTTGGTCGGCATCGAGTTCGTCTTTCAAGTCATTGTCTTTCAACAGGGCGAGGTCACACATCGTTTGCCTTACCAGATCCATGATCTCAGTGGCACCACAACCAGCAAACCCACACGGCAATAAATACAACACAATGGGCTTGCTAATATGCAGTTCGCCATCGGGATGAAAGTTGTCCTTGTGAAAACTAATGCTACCCCTTTGGACATGAAACATCGGCTCATATTGGCGCTCCCATTTTCCAGAAGGCGTGACGCGACCCTTACCGTTGAAGGTCCATTCGTCAACACTGCTGAAGAAGCTTTGATCCATGAAAAACGATTCACGTTCGCCCATGTCGATGTTGAGCGTGAAGTCGTCAATCTGATGGTTGGCCCAGCGATTGGCGGCCGTCAGTATGTAGGAAAAAAAGTATTCCTCACCCACAGAATTAGAGATGTCAAAGTCGTAGGTATGTTGCACAACGTTCAGGCCTTCGCGAAAATGCGCATTAAAATGATACACATAATAGAAAGGATACCCCATCCCCTCATATTCATTCATGGTCTTGATGCATTGCTCGCGCGACAAGTCGGAGAATTGTCCGTTCTTGAAATAGCCATGCATCCTGTAATCCTCTTCATCATACAACACATGCGCCACTTCGTAACGGAGATGTTCTCCATTGATCGTAACGGTAAAGTTGCGGATATGGGGATGATTGGGGAAAACCTCTGTCATATCAACATACGAATCGTAGGGCGGCTCAGCCTCAAAACCGACAAGCAGGTCTTTAGGCTTCGTGGGATTGAAAAACTCATAATAGACCGTCACCTCAAGATGATCATCCACACGGTTGATGGTGAGCACTTCCTTGCGGACACTGATGTCGGTCTCCGTGACAGGAACGAGTTGGTTGCCGCTGGCGTAAAACACGCCGTCGTTGGCCTTCGCTCCGACCATCGAGAGCAGAAGGAAAAGCAAGATGGATAGTTTCTTCACCGTTGTTGTTTTGTTAGGGAACTTCTAAAAACCAAGTTAAAGGAATCTCCAACGGAGCAGTTTTTAGAAGTTCCCGTTAATTATTTAGACCAGAACTCTATCCACTCCCTTTCTTCTTTGCTCATCTTGCTCATGTCGTCAATGTAGTCAGGATTGGGAATGTACCAATCCGTCGACTCGAAGAATTTCTTCAGCCCTTGGTCCTTGAACACATGGCCGCGATAAGCGAACGGAAGGTTCTTCATGATGCGTTTATCTTCCTTGGTCAGGCCAAAATCTTCGTCTTCAAAGGTCCATAAATTCCATTTGGCATATTGCCGTTTGACAGCATTCATCACGTCCGAAGCATTCCCATCGCCACCCCACAACATCATATTAGGGATAAACTTATAGATTTCCAATTCCCCTTCAGGATGGAAGTTCTTCTTATGATAAGAGATGCCACCTTTCTGCATGTGGAATAAAGGATCATTATTATATAACTCACCTCCGTTCGACTGTCTTCCCACGCCTTTCATGGTCCATTCGCTGGCGCTCTTGAAGAAGGTAGGACGAATGGCAAAAGACTCACATTCACCCATATCGACATTTAATGTAAAGTCATCGATCTGATGGTTGGCCCATCGGTTGGCAGCGGTCAACACATAGTCGAAATCGTATTCGGCGCCCACATAAGTCGACTCGTCAAATACATAAGTATGTTCCACAATGTTCAAACCTTTCTTGAAGGTGGCATTGAAATGGTAGACGAACAGATAAGGAATGAATTCGCTGAATTCATTCTCACGTCCTAACTCAAGTTCGCGTTGTCTCGAGAGCTCGTCGAACTTTCCATTGTGGTAATAACCCTTTTCAGTGTTTTCGACATGCGATACCTGATAGTTCAAGCGCTCACCATTGATAAACACAGTAAAGTCATGCATGTAGGGGTGGTCTACAAGTCTTTTGTATTCCTCCTCAGAAATATCCCAAGCACCGCTGGGCGGCATGGCTTCGAAACCCACCAAAAGCGTTTTTTCGTTGCCGGGATTAAAGAACTCGTAATAGACATGGACATAGATCATCTGATCCCGTCTTGTAATGTCAAGCACTTCCTTCTTCACCGAAATCTCAGTCTCGGTGATCGGAATCAGGTGGTTGCCCGACGTGTAGTACACGCCGTCGTTAGCTTTCGCTCCGATGAAAGGAAGGAGCAATAAAAGGAAAAAGATAGCTTTTTTCATAGTAATTAGGAATTATAAAGGTTTAACTGTTTGCTGGTTTCATTTGGTCGCGGTCATAATGCGGCATCTCGTCAGGCAGGATAATGGAAAACTCGATAAGCCCACCGACAACTTGCTTGGCGTCGTCCTCATACCAAGGCGTTTGGTAGATGAGTTTTTTCTTGCCTTTCTTTGAGATGGTGTAGACATTGGTAGCGGCATCGTCCAGAAGATGCTGGATGATTTGCTGCGAACGTGGATTATGGCATTTCATCAGGTCGCGGCCACGAGCATCGCCGTTCACCTCGATACTGCTGTCGTTTTGGTAAAGGATCTCACCGTCCTTTGCGCTAATGGTAATGGCTATGTTAAGCCCTTTGAGATAGTCAAGTTGACTCATAATGCGTGTAATTTTTCGGCAAAGATAGAATTTTTCTAAATTTGCAGCGTTATTTTTATCAAATGAAGAAACTTTACCGCTATATCACCAAGTCGTTTTTGGGCACTTTTGTACTCACTTTCTTCATTGTGGTGTTCATCTGGGTAATGCAGTTTGTATGGCTATATGTCGATGACTTGGTCGGTAAAGGATTGGAATTCAAAATTATAGCAGAACTTCTATTCTACACTTCCATCACCGCCATCCCCATGTCGCTGCCCTTGGCTTTATTGTTGGCGTTGTTGATGTGTTTCGGCAACTTGGGCGAGCATTACGAGTTGGTGGCCATGAAGGCCTCGGGCATCTCCATGTGGCGAGCCATGCGCCCGTTATTCAATTTTGCACTGATACTCAGTGTATTGGCGTTCTTCATCTCCAACAGCCTTATCCCTATCGCCACACTCAAATGGCGCACCTTGTTGACCGACATACAACGGCAGAAGTTGGCGTTTAACATCAAAGAGGGAGTGTTCTACAAGGACATCGAAAACTATGTCATCTTCGTCGACCGCAAAGGCAAGGACGGCAGCCACATCTATGGCGTAAAAATCTATGACCACTCCGAGCATAACGGCTGCACCAAGGTCATCGCCGCCGACTCAGGCATGATGTCAATGAGTCCCAACCAACGCAGCATCATTTTCACTTTGTACAACGGCCACAATTACACGGACCTCACCCCCGACAACTACAAAGAGACAAGACCCTTCGAGAGAATGTCGTTCAAGCAGGAGCAGCTCAAGTTCAGCTTGGCCTCGTTCGACATGACGCGTTCAAGCGAGGAAATGTACAAGTCGTACCAACAGATGATGAACATACGGCAACTCTCCACCGCCTTGGATTCGCTGGAAGTGCGGTATAGCGACAAGCAGCAGGCCTTCAACGACGGCTTCACACGAAGGTGGGCCAACTACTACAGCCTGAAGAATGAGACCTCCAGCGGCAGCATGGTGGCCGACACCAGTCAACGACTGCATTGGCCATTGTTAAACAGGTATGAAGGCGAAAACCGCTCGGCCATCCTCGGATTGGCCATGGGCAGCGCCCAAAATGCCAAGGACAATGCGACCTTCAACAAACTGGACCTAGGCACCCAAACCGAAAACATCAACAAGCACCGCAAAGAGTGGCACAAGAAGTTCACCCTAAGCATCGCCTGCCTCATTTTCTTCTTCATCGGGGCGCCACTCGGCAGCATCATCCGCAAAGGCGGACTAGGCCTGCCCGTGGTCGTCTCAGTGCTGTTCTTCGTCGTCTACTACATCATCTCCACCATTGGCGAGCGCATGGCCGTGTTTGGCGACCTTAATATGTTTGTCGGCGTATGGCTGTCTTCCATTGTGCTAGCCCCCGTCGGACTGTTCCTCACTTTCAAGGCCACTACCGATGCTGCGCTCTTCGACGGCGACAGTTGGAAAAAATTCTTCCAACGGGTGTTTAGGAAAAAACGAACTAACGATATCTTGCCGAAACAATAATATCTGCGGCTGCCACGGTGTGACAGCCCTACAGACAACAAATCGAAGATTCGACGTAGTCAATTCAACAAATCAACGATTCAACAGTCAACATCCCAATATGAAAATACTCCTTCTTTGCAACAAACCCCCATACCCTGCCTCCGAAGGCGGACCTATGGCGATGAACAGCATCATCACCGGCCTTCTGGATGCAGGCCATCAAGTCAAGATACTGGCCGTCAACAGCGAGAAGTTCAACGTCAAGGAGAGCGACATTCCTGTAGAATACAAGAAAAAGACCGGCATCGAACTCATCGACGTCGACCTGAGCGTGAAACCCACGAATGCCTTCCTCAACCTGTTCACCAAGAAGTCGTATCATGTGGAGCGTTTCATCTCTGACGACTTCAAAGCCAAGCTCATTGAAGTGCTAGAAAAGGAACAGTTTGACATCGTACAGTTGGAGATGCTCTACATGGCGCCTTATGTCGAAGACATCCGTGCCCACTCGAAGGCCATGATTGTGCTGCGCGCCCACAACGTAGAGCACAAGATTTGGGAACGCATCGCCAAAGAGACCCGTTCGCCCCTCAAGCGCTGGTACATCAACCACTTGACCAAGACATTGAAGGAATACGAACTTAACGCCTTGGAGACCGTTGACGGCATCGCTGCCATCACGCGCAAAGATGCCGCCTTCTTCAGAAAATACACCTCAAAGCCTGTCATTGACATTCCGTTTGGCGTTTATCCAGAAGAGTTCACCCCTAAATACGAGATAGAAGGCAAACCCAAATTCTACCACATCGGTTCCATGAACTGGATGCCCAATGAAGAAGGCATTAGATGGTTCATCAACGAGGTGCTGCCCAAAACCGTGGAAAAAGCGCCTGATTTCGTCTACCATCTGGCAGGCCGCAACATGCCCGAATGGCTAACTGCGATGAACGATCCTCACGTCGACGTCGTCGGTGAGGTGCCAGATGCCAAGGCCTTTGTCGCCGATCACGACGTGGCCATTGTCCCCTTGCTCTCGGGCAGCGGCATCCGCATCAAGATTATCGAATCGATGGCGATGGGCAAGACCGTCATCACAACGCGAGTGGGCGCCGAAGGCATCCTCTACGACGAAGAGGTGAACATCATCATTGCAGAGAACAAGGCCAAGATGGTGGAAGCCATTCGCGCCATCAATGAGAACCCGCAAATCGCCGTCAAGATAGGCCAAGCAGCGCGACGACTCGTCGAAGAGACATACGACAACCGCAAGATCATCGCCCGACTGCTGATGTTTTACGAGCAGATCAAGCCGGGAAGCAAGATTTCGTTTTTGTAAAGAGATTCCCTTCGGGAAAGGAGTATTGTCGTTTGTTCAACAGGCGGCGACTTGAGGACTTACAAGTCAGCAAGTGCCTGAAGCTGCCGCATTTTACAATCATGCAACACTCCATTCCCTGAAAGGGAATCTCAAAAACACATCCAATACCCTTACATTTCAACTTTTTTCCTATTTTTGTCCCTCAATTCATTCCGAGATGAAGATTTTTGTCCTATTGCCCCGCATCCCATACCCTCTTGAAAAAGGCGACAAGTTGCGGGCATTCAACCAAATAAAACAACTCGCAAAGCACAATGAAATCGTCCTTTGTGCGCTCAACGACAACCCAAAAGTCAACGAGCAGGACGCTTTCCATGCCTTGCAACCCTATTGCCAATCCATCAATTTCATCAAGATAAGAAAACTGCAGATCTTGTGGGGACTCTTGCGCGCCTTCTTCAAAGGGATCCCCTTGCAATGCGGGTATTTTTACAACCGCAAGGCGGCAAAGAAAATCGACGCCTTGATTGCCAAACACAAACCCGACATGCTTTTTGGACAACTGCTCCGCGTGGCCGAATACATCCGACATAAAAACATACATAAAACCATTGATTATCAAGATATTTTCTCATACGGCATGAAACGCCGGGCCGACATCGCCTCTTTCGTCACGCGACCTATATTCGCCATGGAGTACCGTCGCCTGGCCCGCTATGAAGCCGCCATCTTTGATGACTTCGACGTGCGCACCATCATCAGCGAACCCGACCGCGCCCTGTTCCCGCACGAGCATCGTGATGAAATCCTTGTCGTTCCCAATGGCGTTGACCACGAGAAATACCATCCGATGGAATGTGAAAAACAATACGACCTGGTCTTCACGGGCAACATGAGCTATCCGCCCAACGTGAACGCCGTGGGTTATTTGGCCAACGAGATTCTGCCCATCGTGTGGAAAACCCTGCCAGAGGTGAAACTCTATATCGCTGGCGCCACCCCTGACCCCAAGGTGAAGAAGGCCGCCTCTGAAAGAGTCATCGTCAGCGGCTGGCTTGACGACATACGCGATGCCTACGCGAAAAGCCGCGTCTTCATCGCGCCCATGCGCATCGGCACGGGCCTGCAAAACAAACTATTGGAAGCCATGTCGATGCGACTTCCTGCCATCACCTCGCCCTTGGCCAATGCCTCTTTGGGCGCAAAACCCAACGAAGAAATCCTGGTCGGCAGCAACGCAGAAGAAATGGCGCAACACATCATCACCCTGCTGACCGACCAAGAAAAGGCCGAGCAAATTGCACAAGCGGGGTACAATTTCACCAACCGCGTGTATGACTGGGGCAAGGCGACCGCCATCATGGAACACGCCATGACCCAACAACTGAATAACTAAGGTCCCTGAGCTTGTCGAAGGGCCGACAGATAACAGACGGTGCTTCGACAGGCTCAGCAACCTGCTTTCACTGATTTACTGAACAACTGACAACTGAATATGGCACAGACTGACGACAAAAAAATCATCTTCTCGATGGTTGGCGTGAGCAAGATCATCCCGCCGTCGAGACAAATACTGAAAGACATCTACCTCTCCTTCTTCTATGGCGCCAAAATCGGCATCATCGGCCTGAATGGAGCGGGCAAATCCACCCTCCTGCGCATCATCGCGGGCAAGGAGAAATCCTATAACGGCGAAGTGGTCTTCTCGCCTGGCTATTCCGTAGGCATGCTCGACCAGGAGCCGCAACTCGACGACAACAAGACCGTCCGCCAAGTGGTGGAAGAAGGCGTGCAAGAGATTGTCGACATTCTCAAAGAATACGAGGAAATCAACAACAAGTTCGCAGAACCCGATGCCGACTTCGACAAACTGATTGCCCGTCAAGGCGAACTGACCGAACTCATCGAACAGCACGACGCTTGGGAACTCGACAGCAAACTGGAACGCGCCATGGACGCCCTCAACTGTCCTGACGGCGACACCCCCGTGCACAATCTCTCTGGCGGCGAGCGCCGCCGCGTGGCCCTCTGCCGCCTCCTGCTGCAAGAGCCCGACATCCTGCTCCTCGACGAGCCCACCAACCACCTTGATGCCGAGAGCATCCAGTGGCTGGAAAGCCACTTGCAGCAATACAAGGGCACCGTCATCGCCGTCACCCACGACCGTTACTTCCTCGACCACGTGGCCGGCTGGATCCTCGAACTCGACCGTGGTGAGGGCATCCCGTGGAAGGGCAACTACTCCTCGTGGCTCGACCAAAAGACGGCCCGCCTCGCCATGGAAGAAAAAACCGAGAGCAAGCGCCGCAAGACGCTCGAACGCGAACTGGAATGGGTGCGCATGGCTCCGAAAGCGCGGCATGCCAAGGGCAAGGCCCGTCTGGAATCGTACGAGAAGATGCTCAACGAGGATGTGAAAGAAAAAGAAGAGAAACTCGAGATATACATCCCCAACGGCGACCGCCTTGGCACCAAAGTCATCGAGGCACATGACGTCACCAAGGCATACGGCGACAAGTTGTTGTTTGAGAACCTCAACTTCAGCCTGCCACAAGGCGGCATCGTAGGCGTCATCGGACCTAATGGCGCTGGCAAGACCACTTTGTTCCGCCTCATCATGGGTTTGGAAAAACCCGATTCGGGGACCTTCGAAGTCGGCGAGACCGTGAAAATCGGCTATGTCGACCAACAGCATGCCGACATCGACCCCGAGAAGACCGTCTGGGAAGTCATCAGTGGCGGCAACGACTTGATCCAACTGGGCAAGCGCAGCATCAACTCGCGCGCCTATGTCTCCCGCTTCAACTTCGGCGGCAACGACCAGCAGAAAAAGGCCGGCGTGCTGTCAGGCGGTGAGCGCAACCGCATGCATTTGGCTTTGACTTTGAAACAAGAGGCCAACGTGCTCCTCTTGGACGAACCCACCAACGACATCGATGTGAACACCCTCCGTGCCTTGGAGGAAGGCTTGGAAAACTTTGCCGGTTGCGCCGTTATCATCAGCCACGACCGCTGGTTCCTCGACCGTGTGGCCACCCACATCCTCGCCTTCGAGGGGAACTCGCAAGTGTATTTCTTTGAGGGCAGCTACTCAGAATATGAAGAAAACAAGATGAAACGCCTCGGCAATGTAGAACCTAAACGGTTCAGATACAAGAAGCTGAAAGAATAACCTTTAATACCAGCACTGTCATGAACGAAGATACAAAAAGTCCATGCCCCTATTGCGGGACTTTGGTTGACAAAACAGAAGAAGTCTGTCCTCAATGCTATGCGCCCCTCAAGCAGGCTCAAGTTAATACCCCTAAGCCCTCGGTTCCTGAGCCTGTCGAAGGAGTCGAAGGGCCGACAAAACCAGCAAAGCAACGAACCAAGACTCTCGCTCCTAACGCCATCGCCTCATTGGTACTTGGCATTCTCTCCATTAACTTCAGTTCGCTGGTCATCCCAGGCCTTATCTTGGCTGCCATTGGGAAAAGGAAGGCGAACGAAGGCTACGATGCCATTGCCTCCAACCCTGACACCTACACTGGCGCTGGCTTTCTCAATGCTGGACGCATCACTTCCAAGGTAGGTCTCATTATCAGCATCGTAATGATTCCTTTTTGGATTTTCTATTTCGCCATCATTGCCATAGCGATTAGCGAAGGATACTAAAACATTCGGTTTTCGTTATTTCTTCATGCTGAAAAGCACCTAATAATATACCAGTCTTTAATAGTCAAACAAACCATAGTATAAACAATGAGAAAAACCATCCTTACCCTATGCCTTGCTGTCCTCACTTTGGGCACCTTGTTGGCAGGCCCAGTCAACCAACAGAAGGCGCAAAAAATGGGTGCCAAGTTCTTGAGCACCACCGCTGTCAGTCAGAAAAACACTGACATCCAACTGAATATGGTCTCTGTTGCCGCCAATCGCAACGCCACCGACTATTACGTCTTCAACGTGAGCAACGGCGAAGGTTTCGTCATCGTGGCAGCCGACGACCGCGTGAAACCCATCCTCGCCTACTCCACGACGGGACAATTCGACCCCAACAACGTGTCGGAAGGTTTCCAGTTCACGCTTGACGGCTTCCGCGAGGAAATCCAATATGTGCGCGAACACAACCTCAGCGCCACGCCCGACATCATCGCTGAATGGCGCTCAGTAAACGAAAAAGGCAGCCTTAACCGCGGCAACCAAACCCGTGCCATAGTCGGTCCGCTCTGCCAGACCCTCTGGAACCAGAACTTCCCTTGGAACAGCCAATGCCCCGAAGACGAGGAAGGCAGCGGCGGCCACGTGTATGCCGGTTGTGTGGCCACGGCCATGGGCATGGTGATGAAATTCTGGGAATGGCCTGCCCAAGGCGTAGGTTCACATAGTTACCACCCCGAAGGCTACGCCCAGCAGTCTGCCAACTTCGGCGAAACCGAATACCACTTCGAACTGATGCCCAACACTTTGGACTCCACCAGCACTGAAGAGGAATACTTCGAAATTGCCCAACTGCTGCACCACCTCGGCATCTCTGTCGACATGATGTACAGCGGTAGTGGTAGCGGTGCCTATTCCGATGCCGTGCCTTCTGCCTTGCGCAGCTACTTCCGTTACAACTGCGAAGACCATGTGACCAACTATGGCAACTGGTGGCCGGGTTGGGGCTACACCAACGAGGAATGGGCCCAACTGTTGAAGGACGGTGGTTTGGACGAACTCCTGCCGCTCTACTACAGCGGTCAGGACGACAGCGGCGCCGGTGGCCATGCCTACGTGTGCGACGGTTACGACGAAAACGACTACTTCCACTTCAACTGGGGCTGGAGCGGTCGCGACAACGCCTGGTGCCCCATCGGCGCACTCAACACCACACGTTATGCTTTCAACCAGATGAATGGCTTCACAGGCCATATCATCCCGCAAGGCGACGTTTACTACAACCGCCCCGACAGCGTGGACAAGATGGTCGCCATCGAGGAAGCCACCCTGGATGCCGTACGTCTCAGCTGGACCAACCCCACCCTTGACCTCAACGGCAACGCCTTGACTGGCATCACCTCCGTCACCATCCGCCGCAACTTCGAGGTCATCGCCGAACTGACCAATGCCCAAGTGGGTGCTGACATGGAATATGAAGACAACGACCTAGAACCCGGCCTCTACGAATACTCCATCTATGTCACCAACGAGGCAGGCATCAGCCGCACCACCTACCGTAGCGTCCTCGTCGGCGAGAAGTGCAACATCGTCTTCCAACTCCACGACGACGGTGGCGACGGCTGGAAAGGCGCCGCCATCAGCGTGGCCTCCGAGAGCGGCCAGCGCATCGCTGTGGTATCCATGACACAAGGCTCGACTCTGGTGGTCGACCTGCCCCTATTGCGCGGCAACCTCAACTTCATCTGGAATCATGGCTGGTACCATGCCTACCCCGAACACGACACCGATGGTGAGTGTTCATTCACCATCCTCGACCAAGAAGGCAACGAACTCTTCACCTCCGCCGACCTTGAAGACGGCATCTTCATGACCTACGAGAACAACTGCGAGGAAGCCCCGCTGGCTTGCTATCCCGTGCAAAACCTCGATGGCGAATACCTTTGGAACACCGAAGAGGAATACGGTGCTTATCTCACTTGGGACAGCCCTGAAATCACCACTTACCTCGACCATTTCAATGTTTATCGCGCCGAAGCAATATACAAGGATGAAGAGCCCATTGCCGAAATTCCCTATACTGGTACCATGCATTACGAGTTTTTCGACAATCTCATTGAAAATCAATGTGGAGGCTATGGTTATTGGGTCACTTCCGTCTACGTCAAGAACGATGACAATTGCGAATCTGCGGATGAAGCTGTTTCCATCACCGTGACCGACGTGAAAGAAAACGCTGATAGCAAGATCCATGTCTACCCCAACCCCACCAACGGCATGCTCAACATCGAAGGCCAAGGAACAATGCTCATTAGCATAAGCAACCTCTTGGGTCAGACGCTCCAAGAGACGACAGCCGAAGGCAACATCGTCCTCGACATGAGCCGCTTCGAATCGGGCATGTATCTCATTCGCATCGAGAGCGCCGATGGCGTGACGGTACAGAAAATCAACGTTAGACAATAACGACTGAATTTTCATAATGTTGAAAGCCGCCTCGAATTATCGGGGCGGCTTTCTGTTTGGGGTCGGTAGGGTTGTCACACCGTGGCAACCGCTGTATGTCAAACCATCAGCGGTTGCCGTAACACGACAGCCCTACACCAGAATTACCATTTCAAAATCTTCTTGAAATCATATTCCTCTGGATCCGGCATATAAGCCTTGGCGGCTTCGTAATCGGCAGGACCGATATACTGGAGGCCTTCGTTGAAGATGAGCTCTGCCTTGGGACCGCTCAGGTTGACCAAACGCGGCTTGATCTTGCCGTTCTCGTCTTCCACGTCTTTCAGGTACAAAGGCATGATCTCACCCTTCGGGTTGGTGGTGACCATGGCGCCACTCACGCCCTTGTCGAAGAGTTTCTTAACGCCATAGCCCAACAACGAGCAGTAGGTCAAGTCGTAGCCATTAGGCTCCACGCAACGGATGCCGTAGCCGATTTCAACGGGACGGCTCTTCACATTGATGCCCAAAGCTTTCAATCTTTGCTGCAACAAGAGGTTGAAGATGTGGGCCTTACTGACGTTGCCCAGCTCGGGATGGCCGTGTTCGTCGTAGGTGAAGGCCACACCCGACTTCTCGATTTCCTCATCGCTCATGAAGTGGAACACGCCCTCGCTGATGATAGCCACGCCATAGTTGACACCCAACAGCTTGCGCTTCACGATGGAGCTGACCACCAACTTGATGATGGCATCAAAAGTCACTTGGGCGTTATTAAACATCTCAGGGATGACCACCATCGGGCAGTGGCAGGCCGAAGTCATGCCGAAGGCAAGGTGACCCGCCTCACGACCCATGGCCGACACCACAAACCAGTTGCCGCTCGTTCGTGCATCTTCGTAAATGGTCTGAACCAAATGCACAGCAGCATCTTTGGCGGAATAATAGCCAAAAGTCGGGCTGCCCTCAGGCAACGGAAGGTCGTTGTCGATGGTCTTAGGCACATGGATGTTTTGGATGGGGAAGCCACTATTGGCCAAGAACTTCGAGATGCGGTTGGCCGTAGAGGCAGTATCATCACCACCGATAGTGACCAACAACTTGATATTGTTCTTCACGAAGAACTCCGTGTTGAACTCCTCGTTCTTTGGCTTATAACGGCTCATCTTCAAGGCCGAACCACCTTGTTTGAGGATGGCATCGGCATAGAGGAAGTCCATCTCGACCACGTCGGGATTGGGTTGGAAGAGGTTCTTGTAGCCGTCGTTGAGGCCGAGTACGCGATAACCGTCCTTGAGGAAGGTCTTGGCCACGGTGCTGATCACCGTGTTGATTCCGGGTGCCGGACCGCCGCCGGCGAGGATTACGATGGATTCTTTCATAGTTATGTTGTTTAGTTAGTATGTTGTTTCCAGTCTATTATTCTATCACCAGTTCATCACAGAAGATCCAAGCCTTCTGTCCAGCGCCGACATGGCCTTCGGGGCAGATGCCAATGGTCTTAGCTGCCATCTTCACGTAACGGGCATTGATGCGCGGACGCACTTCCATCTCTTGGATAAAGGCGCCGTCGGCATCGATCGGGACTTCGTTCTTCACCTTGCCCACGCTGCGGAAACTCTTGCCGTCGTCGCTGACGAAATACTCTACCTCGGAAGGCATCCAAATCCAGGAGTAGATCTCCTGCAGGAAGCTGCCAGCCAAGCGGTTGATTTTCTTACTTTGGCCCAAGTCGACAGTGGCGATCAGGTCGACGCCATAGTAGCCCTGCCACGAGCCCGTGCGGAAGTTTTCGCCACCACGTTGATGGTCGATCAAAGCCTTGAGGCCACCAGCTTCATATTGTTCGTTATACATGTTTTCCAGCTTCACCGAATGGCGCGCATCCACAAGGTAATACTTGGCATCGATAGGCAAGCTCCAGCGACCGTCCTGCTCGGCAGCGGCACGCACTGTGGCATTGTCTTTCAGGCATAGAGGCTGTTCGAAAAGTTGCCCGTTTTCTCTCGGGTCGGTGCCATCCATAGTATAGTATATCTTCACACCTTCGACAGGGTGACTCATGCTCACCATCAGGCTGTCGAAGAAAGTGTCGGAGTCGGCATTGATGGTCGGTACGACGACAATGCTTTCCTCAGGGATGCGCACCACAGGGCAGTTCTCGGGTTGTGTAGCCCAAGTGGAGTTGGACTGGTCGGTCATGGTGAACTCCAAAGTGCCACCGTTGTACACTTCCTCAAAGGTGATGTAGCTGCGTTCCAAAGGCTTGCCGTTCAGTTTCACTGATTGCACGTAGCAGTTCTTATCGCTCAACCCCTTGGCGACCACTTCAAACTGCTTGCCGTTCTCGAAGGTGAGACGGGTGCGCTCAAAGCGAGGCAGTCCCAACACGTAATAGCCCGAGGCAGGCGTGGCAGGATAGAAGCCCATGGCGGAGAACACACCCCAGGCCGACATCTGACCACAGTCCTCGTTGCCGGCATAGCCGTCGCGGCGGTCGGTATAGAAGTCGTCCATCACCTGCTTCACATATTTCTGCGTCTTGGTCGGTTGGCCGACAAAGTTATACATATACACCGTGTTGTGGCTCGGCTCGTTGCCGTGGGCATATTGTCCGATAAGACCCGTGATATCAGGTTGCACACGGCCCGTCAGGTTTTCAGGCGCGTTGAAGAGCCCATCAAGCTTGGCAGCGTAGGCCTCACGACCACCCATCAGGTCAATGTGACCATTGATATCTTGCGGCACAAAGAAGCCGTATTGGTAGGAGTTAGCCTCCGTCAGCGTGAAGTTGACCTGTGCGGGGTCGAAGGGACGCATCCAGCCGCCATTGCGACGGCCTTGGAAGAACTGGTTCTCAGGGTTGTAGATGTTTTTGTAAGCTTGAGCGCGAGCGTAGAATTCCTTAGCAATATCATTCTTGCCCATGGCCTCGGCCATGCGGGCCACGCACCAGTCGTCGTAGGCATATTCAAGGGTCTTGGACGTAGCCTCGCCTTCCACCTCAATCGGGATATAGCCGTATTTCATGTAGGCGCCCATGCCACGGAAGTCGTCTTTCGAGCTTGCCACCATGGCTTCGAGAGCCTTTTCCGTATCGAAGTCGCGGATGCCTGCAAAGTAGGCGTCGGCGATGACGGGGATGGCGTGGTTGCCAATCATGCAGTAGGTCTCGTTGGCGGCCAGTTCCCAGATGGGCAGGATATGATGCGGGTTAGTCTCGTACTTATTAATAAAGGTGTTGATGAAATCGAGGGTGCGTTCGCGCTGCATCAGGCTGAAGAGCGGGTGTAGGCTGCGGAAGGTGTCCCACAAAGAAAAGACCGTATAGACAGGTCGCTCCGAATTGTAAACCTTCAAGTCGTGGGCACGATAGCGACCGTCGGCATCGCTGTAAAGGTTAGGAGCAATCATGCAGTGATACAAAGCCGTATAAAACACCGTCTTGTTCGACTCGTTGTTGTCGGCCACCTCGTAGCGTTTCAGCTCCTTGTTCCATTTGTCGTACGCCTTTTGTTTCAAAGCGTCAAAATCGAAGTCGTTTTCGGCAAGTTCGGCCTTCAGGTTGTTCTTCGCACCTTCCACGTCGACAGCGGAGAGGGCGATGCGCATGACGAGAGGTTCGTCAACATCTTCGAATTGGGCATGGGCTACAAACGGAACAGCCATTGTCCTATCTTTATTAATTTCCTCAAAAAAACCTGGACTGCTGAAGTACACCATAGGTCTAGAAAACTCCGCATAGAAATACAGATATTGATCGTTAGCCCAGTCGCGGGTGCGGCGGAAACCACTGATGGCGTATTTGCTTTCCACATTCACCTCTTCTTCATAAACGTATTCGTCATTGACACCGTGAAGCATATCAAGCAAAAGATGCTGAAGGCTTGATTTAGGATAGGTGCAGCGCATCATACCCACGCGGTCTCCCGTGGTCAATTCCACTTTCACGCCATCATCCAAGACAACAGAATAATAGCCTGCTTGGGCATCTTCATTCTCGTGCTTAAAAACGGCATGGCCATAAATCGAATCATAATAAAGACTCGCCTGTTCTAAAGACAAACCTTGAGGGAGTTTATTATATTCTCCAGCAATCGGCATGAAACGGAAATCGCCATAATCAGAGCAGCCCGTGCCGCTGAGGTGGGTAGTACTGAAACCGAGGATGGTGTTGTCGGAGGTGTGGTAGCCCGAGCAGCCGTCCCAGTCGTTCATTCGGGTGTCGGGGCTGAACTGCACCATGCCGAAGGGCACCGTGGCACCTGGGAAAGTGTGGCCGTGGCCACCCGTCCCGATGAAGGGATCGACATAATTGGCGGGATCAGTGACATAGTCAGCCTTGGGTTGTGTGTTGCATGCAGCAAGGCAAAGCAATAATAATGGAAGAAACAGTCTTTTCATAGAATAAAGTTTTTGAGGGTGTAAAAGTAGGAATAAAACTTTTTTGTTTCGCAACAGAGTATGTTTTTTTGAGATTCCAACACCTAGAATAAAAAAATACACAAAAAACTCTCGTTTTAACCTCCATTATTTCAAAAATGACTATTTTTGTCGCCAATTTCTGAAATACAGAGTATACATTATTCCTTAATTAAAAACACAAAAAAAATGAAGAAAGTATTACTTCTCACGTTGAGCCTTGCATTAGGCTTCAGTGCTTTTGCACAACAGCGCGTTGCCAAGAACGACATCAAGTCGGTTAAGGTAAGCGCCAAAAAGGTTGCCGTTGGCAATGAAACCATCAACCCCTCGGTTGCCGACTTTGCCCCTCAAACCGCAAAGAGCGTTGTCGTCAACAGATACCAAGACGTTGAAGACGGCGAGACCATGTGGACCAACTACGACCTCCAGTCCAACAGCTGGTGCTCGAATCGTATGTATCAACTGCCCAATGGTTCGGTTGCTGTGACTGCCACCTTCTCACACGAGCCCAACCAAACGGCCAGTGACCGTGGTACGGGTTACAACTTCTACGATGCTGAAGAATCCGTTTGGCAGGACATGCCTGATGCCCGCGTCGAAAGCATGAGAACGGGCTGGCCCACCATCGCCCAGTGGAAAGAAAACGGCGAAATCCTCATCTCCCACGCTCCTATGCGCTGCTGGACCAGAGAAGTGGCCGGCCAAGGCGAATGGGTGTACAGAGGTGAACTCCCCATCTCTCCCGAAGGCTTCCCTTACGATGACGACGCTTCGTGGCCGAGAGTTGCCACTTCGGGTGACAACCACAACATCATCCACGTGATTGGCGACATCCAACACTCAGAAGGTGATGTGGTGACTCACTACCAAGTGTATCTCCGCTCAGAAGACGCCGAAAACTGGACCATCAGCTACTCTCCTCTTGCCCAAGACGGTGAAGAAATGAACTATTCAGCTGACGCTTACAACATCACTGCCAACGGCCACAACGTTGCCATGGTTTACGGTGATGACCTCCAAGCTGATATCATTATGTACAAATCCACCGACGATGGTCTGACCTGGACCAGATACGTGGTTTGGGACAACCCCTATTCCGGTTATGACTGGGCCACTGATCCCCAATCCATCATGACCGACACCGTGTTTGGCCCCGCCAACCTCGCCATTGCTATTGACAACAGAGGTACTGCTCACGTGGCTCTGACCACCTATGAGTACATCCACGATGAACTCGGCGACACCTACACCACCTGGAGTGGCCGTGCTGTCGACGGTATTTACCACTGGAAAGACACCGATGGCCCCATCGCTGACACCGAGCACCCTGAGTACATCGGTACTTCTTTGGAAGAGCACTTCGCCCATCCCAACCCGCACCACGCTATGAGACTGTGGTGGCCTATCGTCAACGAACCTGGTTACGTGCACATGGTAGCCGATTCCACCAAGTGGATTGGCTTTGTTCCGCTGTACGATGGTGTTGAATGGAACAATGATAAGTTCTATCGCGAAAACGACTATTTCTACAAGTTCCGTAGCGGCCAATCTGGCATGCCTGCCCTTTCCATCGATCCCTTTGGCAACATCGCCTGCGCCTACTCTGCTCCTTGCAGCGCTCGTCTTGACGATAATGGTAACTACTACTTCAGAAGCATATATGTCAGCTACTACAACGTTGACGAGGGCTACTGGCACCAAGTGGTGGACGAAATCACCGACGAAGAAGTCTACTTCGGATTCCTCTATTCAGAGAACATCTTCACGATGGGCGTAGACAACACCTACGTTCCTGGTGAGTTCTGGTTCGGCTTCCAGAGCGACGACCAAGTCGGTTTGTACTGGGGTTCCAACGCCACTCAGAGCCAGGCCAGCGAAAACACCATTCACGCTGTCAAGATCACTCCTGACCCCGAAATGGTGAGCGTGCCTGAAAACTACGAAGCAAAGGATGTGGTTTACGGTATCTATCCTAACCCTGCCACCGACTATGTGGTCGTGAAGTCCTCACAGGATGTCGAGGCTAACATCAGCATCGTCAACCTCATGGGTCAGACTGTGAAGCAGTTCAACAAGAGCCTGAAGATGGGTGAAAATGCCATCGGCATCGACCTCAAGAGCGGCATCTACTTCTGCACCATCAGCGCCAATGGCTTCAGCAAGACCATCAAGTTCGTGGTGAAGTAAGCTAACGTACTTATTGAAAACAATGGAAAAGAGGAGGCTTCGGTCTCCTCTTTTTCGTTATCCAAGAATAAAAAAAACGTCCATTTTTTTGCCGTTTTATAGAAATTGTCTATATTCGCAGCCTAAAAAAGAAATCAAAACAATACTATTAACCATTAAAAAACAAAAAAATGAAGAAAGCATTACTATTTACTTTGAGCCTTGCATTAGGCTTCAGTGCTTTTGCACAACAGCGTGTTGCTAAGGACGACACCCGTTCCGCCCAAGCAAGCGCCACCAAGGTTGCCGTTGGCAATGAGACCATCAACCCCGCGGTCGCCAATTTCGCACCGCAAACCGCTAAGAGCGTTGTCGTCAACAGATACCAAGAGGTTGAAGACGGCGAGACCATGTGGTCCTATTATGACCTCCAATCCAACAGCTGGTGCTCGAACCGCATGTATCAGCTGCCCAATGGATCGGTCGGTGTTGTAGCCACTTTCTCACACGAAAACAACCAAACGGCCAGTGACCGTGGTACGGGTTACAACTTTTACGATGCAGAAGAAGCCCTCTGGCAAGATCAGCCCGAAGCCCGCATCGAAAGCATGAGAACAGGTTGGCCTACCATCGCACAATGGAAAGAAAACGGTGAAATCCTCATCTCCCACGCCCCCATGCGCTGCTGGACCAGAGAAACGGCCGGCCAAGGCGAATGGGTGTACAGAGGCGAACTGCCTATCTCTCCCGAAGGCTACCCTTATGACGACGATGCCTCATGGCCCAGAGTCGTCACTTCGGGCGACAACCACAACATCATCCACGTGATTGGCGATATCCAACACAGTGGCGATGTCACCGAACACCACCAAGTGTATCTCCGTTCGGAAGATGCCGAAAACTGGACCATCAGCTACAGCCCTCTTGCCGAGGTTGGCTATGAAACCGGTTACTTCTCAGCCGAAGACTACGCTATCGCTGCCAACGGCCACACCGTTGCCATCATTTACTCCGGCTGCTTGACCAACAGCGTTTGGATGTGCAAATCGACCGACGATGGTCTGACCTGGACCACTACGAGAGTTTGGGAAGACCCGTATGAAGGAAGAGAATTCGACGAAGAGCCCTTATGGGGTATGGAAGACACGCTCTACATGCCTATGAACAGCTCTGTCTTGGTCGACAACAATGGCGTGGTGCACGCAGCTTTCAACGTCTTTGAAATGCAACACACCTTGGAGAATGAGCCTGGTTACTATACCTATTACTATGGTCGTATGGTCGACGGTATCCTTTACTGGAACGACACTCAAGGCCCCATCTCCGACACCTACCACGAGGAATATGTCGGCACCTCATTGGAAGAGCACTTCGCCAACCCCAACCCGCACCATGCCGCCCGTCTTTGGTGGCCCATCGCGGATGAACCCGGCTACGTGAGAATGCATCCCGACTCCACCAAATGGATTGGTTATGTGCCTATGTATCAAAACATCGATTGGGATAACAACAAATACTACCACGAAAATGATTATCATCCGAGATTCTATGGTACGTCAGGCCACCCCATCCTTTCAATGGACCCGATGGGCAACATCGCTTGCGCCTACTCTTCTCCTTGCACCAAGCGTCTCGACGACAACGGTGCCTACTACTACAGAAGCATCTATGTCAGCTACTACAACGTTGACGATGGCTACTGGCATCAAGTGCAAGACGAGCTCACCGACGAGGAAGTCTACTTCGGATTCCTCTACTCAGAGAACCTCTTCACCATTGGCGTGAACAACACCTACGTTCCTGGTGAGTTCTGGTTCGGCTTCCAGAGCGACGACCAAGTCGGTTTGTACTGGGGTTCCAACGCCACTCAACCACAGGCCAGCGAAAACACCATCCACGTCATCAAAATCACGCCCGATCCCGAAATGGTGAGCGTGCCTGAGAACTACGAAGCCCAGGATGTGGTTTACGGTATCTACCCCAACCCAGCCACTGACTACGTGGTCGTGAAGTCGTCACAGGATGTCGAGGCTAACATCAGCATCGTCAACCTCATGGGCCAGACCGTGAAACAGTTCAACAAGAGCCTGAAGATGGGTGAAAACGCCATCGGCATCGACCTGAAGAGCGGCATCTACTTCTGCACCATCAGCGCCAATGGCTTTAGCAAGACCATCAAGTTCGTGGTGAAGTAAGCTAACGCACTTATTGAAAACAAAGGAAAAGAGGAGGCTTCGGTCTCCTCTTTTTCGCAACCAAATAATTCAAAAAAAAACGCATTTCATTCCTCATTTAAATAAATTGTTTATATTTGCAGTCCAAATACGCAACTAATCTAAATTACAAACTTAAATCACAACATCATGAAGAAAATTTTATTCGTGACACTCGCACTGGCCATCGGTATGACTGGCTTTGCGCAAAAGAATTTACGTGTGAAGGCTTCTGACATGGCTAAGGTTCAATCAGCCACCGCCGCCAAGAAAGCTTTCAAGGGTAACGAGCAAATGACCATGATGGAGTTTACTCCCACTCAGGCCGCTGCCACTAACCCGAACAGAGACGCCGAATTCCCGGTGGACGTGCAATGCTTCTACACCATTTATGACCTGCAGAGCAATGGCTTTGTGGCCAATCGTATGTATCGTTATGACGACGGTTCCGTCGGCCTGGTTGCCACCTATTCCCAACAAACCGGTTATGGTGACCGTGGTACGGGTTACGACTACTTCAACGGTGACGAATTTGTCTACGACATCGAAAACAACCCGATGCCTGGCCGTATCGAAATCGAGAGAACCGGCTGGCCTTGCTACGCCCCTTATGGCGATGGTGAAATCATCATTGCCCACACTGGCACGCAGCTGACCTACTACACTCGCGAAAAGAAAGGTGAAGCCACTTGGCAAGGACCCAACTACATCCCGAACCCCACTTGGCTCGGTGCCCCCTCATGCGACATGACTTGGCCCAAGATTGCCACCTCTGGCCCCAACCACAACATCATCCACGTTCTGGGTGCTGACCAAAACGCCGACGACCCGTATTATTCCTACCTGTTCTACAGCAGATCCACTGATGGTGAGACCTGGGAAACCACTTGGGTTCCTACACTTGAAGACTGGGAGCACAACGTCTACGGTTCCGACTACTATGCTTTTGCCACCAATGGCGACTATGTTGCCATCCTTTTGATGGACATGTCAGGCCACGGCCTCGTGATCAAGTCAGCCGACAACGGTGAGACTTGGGAACGCATCAAGTTCTGGGACAACCCGCACGCTGGTGACTGGGAGACCGACCCGAACACTGTCTTCGGTGAAGAAGATGCTATTTACTGCCCTGAAACCGGTGCCATCTGCATCGACAACAATGGCATGGTTCACTGCGCCTTCTCCTCCAAGTGCTTCTATCACTCTGAACTCGGCACGAGCTACAACGTCTACGGTGGTGGTACCATGGACGGTATCTTCTACTGGAACGAAAGCATGGGCACCATGGTGGCTCCTGAATGGACCTGCCCCGATGACGGCACCGTCATTCCTTCCAACCCCGGCAACTGCTTCCGTTTCTGGTGGCCTACCGATGCCAGCGGTGAATATGTCGTGCGTAACTTCGAAACCAACAACGTCATCGGTTTCGTCGACGTTGAAGGCTTCAGCGATTGGTCGAACGACAGCTTCCACGATGAGGACTATAGCGACTACTTCAGAAGCCCCTCGGCTCTGCCTGCCATCTGCATCGACGAGAACGGCGTGATTGCCGTGGGTTATTCCTGCCCCGACATGACCCGTCTGGCCGAAACTAATGAATACATGAGAAGCATCAAGGTGTCCTTCATCGAAGCTCCTTATCGCATGGCCGACCACTATGGCGAGTACACCGAACAACTGGGTGACATCTACTACAACATGTTCAAGCTCCAGGAAGCCGATGACTTCTTGCACAGCTATGACGAGGCCGTCGCCCTCTGCTCACCCCAAAACACCACTGACATGGAATTCTGGTTCTGCTACCAAGCTGACGATACCCCGGGCTTCAACGTGGGTAACACCGCCAGCCAAAACCAGCCCACCGACAACTACATCTGGGGCACGAAAGTTATTCCCGACATCGACGGTTTGAGCATCGAGGAACCCTCAGTTGCCTCGAACACCAAGATGGAAATCTATCCTAACCCTGCTGTCAACCAACTGAACGTGAGACTGGAGAACAATTCTGAGATCTCCATCTACAACATCATGGGTCAGAATGTGATCAACATGCAAGGCGTGAAGGGTGTCAACACGATCAACGTCAACGACCTCACCAGCGGTGTGTATTTCATCTCCGCCGGCACCGTGACCCAAAAGTTCATCGTGAAGTAAGATTCCCAGACTTTAAGTCAAAAAAAAGGAGGTTTAATAAAACCTCCTTTTTTTATTATTCTCTGCGGTGACCAATCACATCTGCAGCCAAGAAAATGGCCTTTCGGTAAGAGTCGGGCAACGCCTTGTTTTGGTTGGCAATGTCGTAGGCGGGCCCGTGCAAGGGTGAAGCACATACCACAGGCAACCCAGCCCAGTAATAGGCATAGCCTTCATACGCCAAAAATTTCATGGGAAACACGCCCTGCTCATAGTGCAAGGCCATCACCGCATCATACTTCTTCCACCAGCCTGCCGCAAACAACTGCGAAGCCGAGAAAGGTCCGAAGGCGAAGAGACCCTTTTGCTGCGCTTCCTCAACGGCCTTCACCACCCTTTCGTCGTCGCCCGTAGGAATTGACCCCGAATGCGGATTCAGACCCATCACGGCAATCTTCGGCGAGCTTATGCCGAAGTCAGTCTTTAAGGCTTGCGCCAGCGTGGTGAGTTTTGAAACAAGGAAATGGCTGTCGATCTGATCGATGGCAGTACGCAAAGGCTCATCGCTCGTGGCCAAAGCAACGCGCATCTGTCCGCTCACC
>JAEEGJ010010932.1_pt1 | contig 23292 bp, 20 predicted proteins | sample 8958761 | NCBI WGS metagenome assembly JAEEGJ01 (sample SAMN16246546, study PRJNA631951) | gut metagenome | biome: gut microbiome; feature: rumen; material: RS-attached | host: Bos | place: Iran: Karaj | collected 2018-10 | reverse complement strand
TCATGCAAACCGTCATCCTCAAGAACCTATCCAAATGGAAGCGCGTGAGCATCATGGTTTCACACGACATCTTGGTGATGCCGCTTGCCGTGTTCGGCTCCGAGAAAAAGGTCGCCCTCAAGTATTACGAAGACTATCACTGGATAAACTACATCGCAGGCCTTGCCATTATCGCAGACGAACAGAACAACTTGCGCTACATTCCCGTTAAAGGAGCCGAGTCAGGCGTCATAGACTATCTTGCGATTTATATGGAAGAATACAACAAGAAAAAGTAGCCAAAAAAATAGCCCCCTCCCCTAAAAAGGGAGGGGGTGAATCAAATTAAAAAGTAGGGTTCCTACAAAATCTTCTGCAAGAATTCCAGGACCAAGTAAAGAGTCGGAGCTGCAAGGAAGAACGAATCAAAACGGTCGAGCACGCCGCCATGACCGACGAAAATCGTGCCGGAATCCTTTGTCCCGCTCCAGCGCTTGAGTGCGCTCATCAGCAGGTCGCCCGCCTGGCCAGCGGCAGCAATCAACAGACCCAGCGCAGCCCCCAGCGGAAGCGTAATCTGCACATCGAAATTCGCAAGGGCAAAAGGCGCCGTGTACGCAACAAAGGCAACCGTGGTGATTGTTCCCGCAATCGAGCCTTCCCAAGTCTTCTTGGGGCTAATCGAAGGAGCGAACGCATGCCTGCCGAACGGGCCCCTGCCCGCAGCAAACTTCCCGAAGAAGTACGCCACGGAATCGCAGATCCACATGGACAAAAGCACCAGCAGGAACGCATAGCAATGTTCAAAGCCCTGGCCGGAACCCAGCAGAAGGACGCTCACGCCGCCCCACAGCCCAAGATACAGCGGCGCTCCGAGGTGCAGCACGAGCCAGGGGAAGAGATTAGCGATATCAACCTTAGCAAAGCCAATCGCGATATAGATGCCAAGAATAATGACTACCGTAGGGCCCATAATCGCAGGCACCGCGGCACTGCCAAAGAAGCCACCCTTGGAAAACACCCACGCCAGCATGAGCGCCACGGCAGACGCCAGCGAGAGGTAGCGCATATCCGGCCCCTTGTACATCTTCCCCACCATCTTCGCCCATTCCCAGGCGCCAACGCCACCCAGGAAGCACATCAGGAAAATGCGAGTGTAGTCGCCGAACCAAATACAAAAAAGAGCGACGGGAATAGCCACCGCCGCAAACAGGAGACGAACAGCCAAGTTATTCATCAAGAACCTTCCCAAATCTACGCTGACGCGTCTTGTAGAACTCCACAGCCTTCAAAAATTCTTCTTGGGTAAAGTCGGGCCACAGCGTATCCGTCACATAGAATTCGCTGTAGGCGGCCTGCCAAAGCAGGTAGTTCGAAAGCCTGAACTCGCCGCCCGTACGGATAACCAGATCTGGGTCGGGAGCTCCCTTCAAATACAAATTCTTTGCAAATAAATTCTCGTCGATGTCCTCGGGCTTGAGCATGCCCGCGGCAACCTGTTCGGCAATGGACTTCGCAGCATCCACGATTTCCTGCCTGCCGCCATAGGAGATGGCGAGGTTCAGCTGCATGCCCGTATTGTTCGCCGTCTTGTCGATAGCGGACTGGAGGGACGCTCGCGGCTTGTCGGGGAGGCGGTTCATGTTGCCGATGACCTTGAGCTTCACGTTTTTTTCCATGAGGTCGGGGATTTCCTTCACCACCATCTCGATGAGGAGGTTCATCAGGTAATCCACTTCCTTGGAAGGGCGGCCCCAATTCTCGGAACTGAACACGTACAGCGTCATGTGTTCGAGTTTCAGGTTCACGCCCACTTCGACAGCATCGATGGTCGCCTGGGTGCCCTTGCGGTGCCCCAGGAAACGTTCGAGCCCACGGCTGCGAGCCCAGCGTCCGTTGCCATCCATGATGATGGCGACATGTCTAAGCTGATTTGCCACGCAAGCCCCGGACTACACCTTGAGGATGTCCGCTTCCTTTTCGGCGAGCAGACGGTCGATTTCGGCGATGGCCTTGTCGGTCGCCTTCTGGACTTCGTCCTGCTGCTTCTTGACTTCGTCTTCCGGCAGTTCCTTGTTCTTCTTGAGGGCATCGTTTGCGTCGCGGCGGATGTTGCGGATGGCCACGCGGCCTTCCTCGGCATGCTTGCGGGCGAGCTTGGCGAGTTCCTGGCGGCGTTCCGTCGTGAGGATCGGGAGCGTCACGCGGATGCAGTTGCCGTCCTTCATCGGGGTAAGGCCGATGTTTGCAGCGAGAATCGCCTTTTCAATCGGGTCGACCATCGTCTTTTCCCACGGGGAGACGAGCAGCATGCGCGGTTCGGGAACGGAGACCTTCGCCACCTGGGAAATCGGGGTCGGGGTGCCGTAGTAGTCGATGCGCACATCGTTGAGGATGGCGGGCGATGCCTGGCCGGCACGGATCTTGGAAAATTCACGTTCGGTGGCCTCGATGGCCTTGTTCATTTTTTCGGAATATTCGGACATAATCAATAGTGGTTTAAGGTTAATCTTACACTTGGAAATATAGGTAAAAAACCAAGGAACACCTAACCCGGGGTATAAAATATGCTTTTCAAAGCATATCTTGAAGATTTTCGTGACCAGGAAGGTAAACGGGGCCTTTTCAGGTCCCCGATATTTCACCTACCCTACTCCAAATACCAGACGGTCTCTACGGTATCGCCGGCTTCGATATCCTCGGGAGTGTAGTCAATGGAGCCTGCATCTTCAAACACACCAACCCTACAGTAATCCCTTTCTTCGCGGAAACTGACATCCAGACGGCGTTTCGAATAATCGACATTGACAATGCCTCCTAACTTTCGCCCCAGCGTGCCGGCAATGACCTCTGCTTTTTCGCGAGCATCCTTTACGGCCGATTCCAGAATTTGCAGATTGACATCGTGCGTATCCTTTTTGACAAAGTAGATTTTCACTTCCAATTCAGGCCAGGCGGTTCCCAACGCCGACATGACCTTTGACGTGATGACGCTATCAAGCGGGAGATCAATCGTCAATGACTGCTGGAGTTTAAAGCCAACAAAGACCCTTTTTTCTTCTTTGCGATTCCACTCCGTTTCCTTGGTTATCGAAAAGTCCGACGTCCTGAGGGAATCTTTCGGAAGCTGCAACCTCTCAAGGGCTTTCCGCAATTCCTTATTCCCCACCGCGGCCTCGGCATACGCGGATTCATAATCTTTGTGCAGCGACTCCACATCAAAGCGAAGCCTCGTAGTATCAGGCGCAACCTTGACGTTGCCGACACCCATGACACGAATAGTTTTCTGGTCCATACGACACCTCCGGTTATATTGTTTTCCCTTTTAAATATACGTCCAAACAAGTGTCATAAAATGTCATTTCAAATAATGAAAAATCATGCGATAAAAAGCAAGAATTTCGGGGCACAGTCCCCATTCAGCGCACACTCAATGCCCAAATATTCAGGTACCTATTAGGTCCCGTTCGGCTATATGGCTTTTTTTGTCAAATTTGGCTCATTTGTTGTCATTTGCTACAACAGAAAAGGTATTGGGCCGCAAGGGAGATGCTCATAATGAATCTAAATTATGTGTGGTTTAATGGCGCAGGACATTTGCCTTTTTAGTTGTCTGCTTTCGAAAATTCATTGGAGGATAAAATGAAACGTGTTTTCGAATCCATAGCTATCATGTCGTTGATGGGTGCCGCGGCTTATGCCGGCCCCATTACCACTGTTCCTTGGGATGGCCATCCCGGTGCAGTTTCGTTCACCTTTGATGACTGCGAGATTTCCCAGCTGAACAATCTCGGGGAATACTTCGACAAGAACGACGACATCAAGGTGACGTTCTTCTTGACTGGCGGCATGAATGCCGGAAACCAGCCGAAGTACTTCCCGATGGTCGAGAAAGGCCACGAAATCGGCAACCATTCCAAGACGCACGCCGACCTGACCAACACCAACAACCTGAAGGGTGAAGTCACCGACTACAAGCACGACCTCGAACAAAGAAGCGGTGCCGAAGTCATCTCGTTCGCGACTCCCTACTGCTATTACAACGACGCCGTGGAAGCCGAAATCGCGAAGGAACACATTGTCAACCGCAACTGCCAAGGTGCCACCAAGTACAAGTGGGACGAAGAACCCATCTGGGAACGCATCAGTTCGGACTGCTACCAGGGCAATACGCAGCAGTCCAAGGGCAACATGAGCGAAGCCAAGCAAAAGAACGCCTGGACGGTGCAGCTGAACCATGGTGTAACCGGAGGCGGCGGCTATAGCATTAGTAAAGATGACATGATATCCATTATGGACGAAGCCAAGGCGCAGGGCCTGTGGCGCGCCCCGATGGGCCGCGTTGCAGCCTACTACCGCGCACACTTCGTGATCGACAAGGCCACTTCGACCGATATCGACGGCGGTTTCAAGGTCACCTGGAAATCCCCCCATTCTGCCATGCCCAAGAGCGTCCCTCTCCGCGTGAAGATCGAAGGCGCCGAAGGCAAGACCGTGAAGCAGAAGGGCAAGGAAGTCAAGGCTGAAGACGACGGTTCCTTTGTCATCGAATTCATGGACCTGGAATTGGAAGTGGTCGGCGCAGCAGCCGCACCGGAATCCAGCAGCGCGGAAGCTCCGGCATCCAGCAGCGACACCCCTGCTTCCAGCGGCGACGCACCTACATCTAGCAGCGCCGTTGCTTCCAGCGACGCCAAGCCGGCATCGAGCGCCGATGCCCCGGCCTCCAGCAGTGCAGAGGCCGCATCCAGCGCCGATGCGACGAGCTCCGCAGCCGCCATTGCCCAGCACCTCCAGTGGGCAAGCCAAGTGCCGACAACCTTTGCCGTGTTCTCCGCGACAGGCGTGTTGGTGAAGACTTTCGTGGCTATCCCGCAGTCTGCGGAAGATTCCTTCAAGGCCCTGCAGGTTCCGCACGGCACCTACTACCTCAAGGATCTTAAATCCAGCTACATCAAGAAAGTCGTGAAGTAACCGCTGTTCAAATAGACCCGACAGTCATTTCTTGTAATAAAAAGTCGTCCAGCCTGTGGGCGACTTTTGCCATATCGCCCGTATTTTTCTAAATTTGCCCGCACTATGGAAACTCGTTATAACGCTAAAGATGTGGAAGCCCGTTGGCATAGCGCCTGGGCAGAAAAAAACAGTTTTGCACCCAGCGGAAAAGGCGAACCGTTCTCGGTCGTGATTCCGCCCCCGAACGTTACCGGCGCGCTCCATCTGGGACACGCGCTCAACGATACGCTCCAGGACATTTTGGTACGCTACCGCCGTAAGACGGGCCGCGACACGCTGTGGATTCCGGGTACGGACCACGCGGGTATCGCCACGCAGGCAGTCGTCGAAAAGCGCCTTTTCCAGGACGAACACAAGACCCGCCACGACATTGGCCGCGACGCCCTGGTGGAACGCATCTGGAAATGGAAGGACGAATACGAAGCCCGCATCACCCGGCAGCTCAAGAGCCTCGGCGTCAGCTGCGACTGGAGCCGCCAGCGCTTCACGCTCGACCCGGTCTGCGCTAAGGCCGTGCGTCACGCCTTCTTCAACCTGTTCAAGAAGGGCCTCATCTATCGCGGCAAGCGCCTGGTGAACTGGGATACCAAGCTCCAGACCGCCGTCGCCGACGACGAAATCTACTACGAGACCGTGAAGGGCCACTTCTGGACGTTCAAGTATCCTCTGGCCGACGGTTCGGGATTCATCCCCGTCTCTACGACCCGTCCGGAAACGATCATGGGCGATACGGCCCTCGCCGTGCACCCCAACGACGAACGCTACGCGCACTTCATCGGCAAGACCCTGAAGGTGCCGTTCGTTGACCGCGAAATCCCGGTGATTGCCGACGCCATCCTCGTGGACAAGGACTTCGGTACGGGTTCCGTGAAGGTGACCCCGGCCCACGACCCGAACGACTATGCGACGGGCCTGCGCCACAAGCTCCCGATGATCAACATCATGAACGACGACGGCAGCCTGAACGAGAATGCCGGCAAGTTCCAGGGCCTCAAGGGCCAGGCCGCCCGCGACGCCGTGGTGGCTGGTCTCGAGGAACTCGGACTCCTCATCAAGGTGGAAGACCACGAGATGCAGGTGGGCCACTCCGACCGTTCCAAGACCGTGATCGAGCCGTACCTCAGCGACCAGTGGTTCGTGAAGATGGACGTGCTCGCCGAAAACGCGATGAACGCCGTGAAGTCGGGCGAAATCAAGATTATCCCCGAACGTTACGCCAACAAGTATCTCGACTGGCTCGCCGAAAAGCGCGACTGGTGCATCAGCCGTCAGCTCTGGTGGGGCCACCGCATTCCTATCTGGCACACCGACGCTAGCGAAGACGAATTGAAGGCCGCATTTGCCGGCCGCGACGACATCTTCTTCTACAAGGCCGAAAACGGCGGCTACCTCGTGTGCAGCCAGGAAGAAGACCTCAAGGAAGACGCAGTTCCGGGCCGCGAGCTCAAGCAGGAAGAAGACGTGCTCGACACGTGGTTCTCCAGTGGCTTGTGGCCGCACTCCACGATGGGCTGGCCGGAAAACACCGACACGCTCAAGCGCTACTACCCCACCAGCGTGCTCGTGACTAGCCGCGACATCATTACGCTGTGGGTCGCCCGCATGGTGCTCTTTAGCCAGGAAAACATGGGCACGGTCCCGTTCCACACGGTGTACATCCACCCGAAGATTCTGGACGGCAATGGCCAGACCATGAGCAAGTCCAAGGGCAACGGCGTGGACCCGATGGATATCGAAGAGAAGTACGGTACCGACGCTCTGCGTTTTGTGATGGCAAGCCTCTGCACCGACAACCAGGACGTGCGCCTGCCGGTGAAGAAGGAAAAGCAGCCGGATGGCCGCGAAATCAATACCAGCGAAAAGTTCGAAATCGGCCGTAACTTCAGCAACAAGCTGTGGAACGCCTGCCGCTTCCTTTACCCGCAGCTTGAACAGGCCGGTGCGCTTGCCGCCGAACTCCCGATGGACAAGAGCTTGTTCGCCCTGGAAGACAAGTGGATTTTGAGCCGCCTGCAGACGACCATCAAGGACGCCACCCGCATGCTCGAAGAATACCACTTCGCCGAACTCGCCGGGTTCCTGTACCGCTTCGTGTGGGACGACGTCTGCTCCAGCTACTTGGAAATCAAGAAGGCCGTGATTAACAGCGAAACGCTCACCGCCGAAAAGAAGAACGCTATGGCCATTCTCAGCTACGTGCTGAAGAACGTGCTCGACCTGCTCCACCCGGTGATGCCGTTCATTACCGAAGAGCTCAACAGCATCCTGTTCCAGGGCAGCGAAATGGTCATCAGCCGCGCATGGCCCAAGGCCGACGAATCGCTCATCGACGCAAAGATCGAAGCCGCATTCGACCAGGCATTTGCCGTGGTGGAAAGCGTGCGTGGCGTGCGTGGCCGCTACAACGTGAGCCCCGCCACCAAGCTGAACGCCGTGGTGAGCGTGGACGATGCCGCAACGGAAGCAAGCGTGAAGGACTGCATGGCAATCATCACCGAACTTTCGGGACTTTCTGACCTGAGCGTTGCCGTGAAGGCCGTGAAGCCGAAGTTCAGCGCGAGCGCCGTGGTGCCCGGTGGCGAACTCTACATCCCGCTGGAAGGTATCCTCGACCCGGCTGCAGAAATCGCCCGCTTGGAAAAGGAAATCGAGAAGGCCAAGGCATTCGCCGCTTCGATTGAGCGTAAGTTGTCAAACCAAAAATTCGTCTCAGGAGCACCAGAGGCCGTTGTCAATGCTGAACGAGTAAAGTTGGCTACACAGCAAGACATCATTGCAAAGAACGAAAAGGCTCTCGAAGAGTTGCGCTAGTCGTTACTTGTCATTCCCGCAAAAGCGGGAATCTCCTTTTTAACTTAAAGAGGTGCTCTTGGAGCACCTCTTTTTCTTTATTCCTGAAATCAATTTTTAGAGAGAGTCTTTTCTGAATATTCAGCCCAGACTTCTGTAGCCAAATATTTGTCACTGCGACAATGAAGGTCCGCCACACCATCTTCAATCAGATTTGCAGTATCGGACTCATAATAAATGTCTGTCGCTTCCTGCAAAGACACATGGAACATATCACTAATACAAGCAATGACCCTAGCGCACTTCGCACTCTTCAAAATTTGTTTGCTTGCGTCTGTCATAAGCGCTCACTTTTGACATAGGTTAAGCAACGACGAAGCATTTCCTCGGAGCGAATACAATACTGAATATTGGGAGTCACAAACTCCAATAATCCCAAGGCCTCCGGCAATGTAATTTCACCAGTCAGATACCGGTCCAAAGTCAAAACGACCCTATCATTGGCGATGCCACCAACAACCAAATCGTAATCGCTATCATCTTCTCCGGCCCGACATTTGGAAATAAAGTCTAGCCATGCCTTATCATAAGCATCAAACCGAAGCACCTTCCATTCAGTTTCGTTAAAGGAAAAATCATAGGCGTTAAGCCACGCATCCTTTCCCCGACGCTTAAAACGGTCACCATACCTTTGAGCCTGTTCCACAATGGATGTAAGGTAAAAGCCACGCCCAAAATCAAGATATTTACGAGAATGGTCTAAATCCGGTCGTTCAACGACAACCGATGAGGAGTGATACAGCCTCATTAAACCAACACCCCTTTTTCCTTCATATACTCCGTAAGGTCTTCCATAAGATAGCGGGAACCAAACGTATGCAGGACATCGTAAGAGGGGACGATATAATCGTATAAAATACCAGATTTTTTCAAACGCTTATAAACCTCTCGCTGAGGGAGTTTCAGCAAGAGCGAGAGCTGCCCGATGCAATAGGTCACAAACTCAAGTGTTTTGTTATCCATACCCCAAATATACATTATTCAGGCAAAAAACGCCAAATGCACTATGCACGGCAACCAAAAGTCAGCCTCATAAGTAAACATTTCCCACATTTTTCACCAAAAGCGCATCTTTTTGTAAACTTTTTGTGCTAGTCGCCATTTTTTATGTTATTTTAAAGGGTAAAAGAGTTTTGCTCTTGTACTCTGTGTGAAATATCGACAATTTCCCTAAACGAGGACAAAGCGAACGCTCACGCAGATATGCCGTTTTGTGGTGTATCTCGGTTTGCCGTGCCGGTTTTTCAGCCGGTTGTTTGGTCGTATGACCAAAGGCAACAGCCCTTTCGGGGCGTGGGTCGTTTTCGTTTATCGTTTAGAGGCAGTCGATAGCCCCACACAGGTAAATGCAACGATCTGCGCCTTTTTTGTATCCATACAAATTTGGCGAAGTTCTTTGCAGAACGGAATAAACTCCATTGGTGAAAAAAATTATAATAGAAACTCTGATATTACGTGAAGCAAAACAAATATAACATCACAGGCGTTAAACAATGGATACTACAACAACTTTTATAATGCGACAAGCCATACGCTCAATTTGGCTAACCATGTTGTTTGCAACATTTGCCATGGCTCAGTGGGATGGAACCTCTATAGTAGAGCCATCTAAAACAACAATTGAAGGTCGTCAGTACTATGAAATCAGTACCGCAGAAGAACTTGCATGGTTTGCACGCTGTATCAATTCAAAAGACACTGCTCGTAGTGCAATATTGACAGCAGACATCGACTTGAATATGAACTCGTGGACTCCAATTGGGGACACTCTCACAAACGCTTTCGATGGAATTTTCGATGGAAACGGCCATAGTATTTCAGGAGTCAGCGTTTCTAACAAGATGTACGCAGGATTATTTGGGGTGATAGATGTAGGGACAGTAAAGAATCTAATTGTTGAAAATTCTAAAATAATCGGCTATTACGGGAAAAACGGAGAAAAAACAAGTGATTATGATTACAACAGTTATACAGGTGGAATTGTTGCATACGCCAAAGAAAGGTCAATCATTGAAAATGTAGTCAATAAAGCCACATTAGCAAAAGCTACCAATTACAATAAAAACTATGACGAACAATACACAGGCGGCATTGTGGGATATTCAAAAGGACTCATAAAAAATTGCACTAATGAAGGCGATCTTTATTCAGATAACATAAAGACTTATCTAGGCGGAATATGCGGTTATTCAAACAATCATATAACGAATTCTTCTAACACAGGAAGCATTCGAGGAGGATATTACACCGGTGGAATTTCGGGATATGGATCCATTGTTGACAGTTCTTCCAACAGCGGCTTAATCTATGGAAACCATTATATTGGAGGAATTTGTGGAAACTGCTCAGCAACCTATTCACAAAATTACGGTAGTATTCAAAATTCAAGTTTCCAAAAAAATGAAGTTTATGCGGGAGGAATAAGCGGACGGGGTTCCAGACTTAAAATGTGTATAAACTATGGAGACATCACAATTAAATCCGATACGACTATATTTGTGGGAGGAATCGCAGCGATTTGTAGATATGACACACAATATCTCGCTAATTACGGAAAATTAAATGCAACTAGTCAAAAAAACAAAGCATATTTAGGAGGAATTGTCGGACAAGTTGAAGATCAGAGTTCCGCACAAGTCCTAGAAGACTTTTATAATCAGGGGCGTTTATCATCTTCTCACTACGCAGCTGGAATTACGGCAGTATTACCCCAAACCAATATTTCTATAAAAAACATTTATGTAGCTACTGATTCTATCAACGCCCCACATGCAGCAGGCTTAATCAACTATAACAGCGTTACATCTACTGTAAAAAACGGCTTTTTAGACACAACATTACTTTCTTCCAACATTCCACTAATCGAAGACAATGTTGGAATATCATATAACATAGAATACAAATCAACAGAAGAGCTACAAACCGATTCCATGGCTTATATATTAGACGATTTATCCGACTATCTCAAGCAAAGCAATTCAAACAAAAGTTTATTTTATCAAAATAAATATATAAAAGCAATCCATTGGAGCAGAGGAAACGGCTATCCCATTTTTGGAGACAGCATTCACAATCCTATATACAAAATATTTTTTATTAACGATGCTGATTCAGTTTATCAATACACAGATTCAAGTAGTCATATTTACCCATTTCCGCAAAAGAACGACCATGTTTGGCTAAACAAAAAAAAGGTAAGTGGTTACATAGACGATCTGATAGCCCCCGACAGCAACAAAACCTTTGTTTGGCAAGACAGCGTTCTTATTGACAGCAATACAACTTTTACATGGTCCGACAGCCAAGCAATCTCCGTGCCTATAACATGTAATGACAAACCAGAAAACGACTTAAAATGCTGTATGGAATATATGTTCAACTTTATGAACGAATACGACAGTGTCTCAACCGAATATTATCACACTATACATAAAATGAATTATACTTCTAGTAGCAGATATGTTTTAATGCCTGTAACAAATTGCTTAGACAAGAACTCTAATGGAATATTAGACGGATTGGATTCATCTTCAGACGCATATTCCACAATCCAATCTTTCATTAATTCAATTCAGATTTTCAGAGATCAGTTACTATCTTCAAATTCAATGGAAGAGTTAAGTTCTAGCAGCGTTATTCCTCATTCATCCACAAATGAATCCAGTTCTTCCTTTAATTATTCATCTATGAAAGAATCTTCTAGTTCAAAAGAAACAGAATCATACAGTTCTGCAAATTCTAGTTCCAACCAAGAATTTACTTCAAGTTCATCTACACAAACACCTCACGAATCCTCAAGCAGCAAAACTTATGAAGAAAAATCTAGCTCTTCAAAATCAAACGACTTGACAACAACAAGCAATGAAACGCATACCCCCTCATGGTCAATACATACTAAAGGAAAGCAGATTTTCGTAAATGGCTTACAAGCAGAATCAGCTTACACACTATTCGACATGCAAGGACATATACTGCGTACAGGAAACATATCATCAAGCACCCCAACAATCAATGTTTTTTGTTCAGGAATATACATTATCAAGATAAATAATAAAACAAAAATTCTAAAAATAAAATAATCCAACAAATCAGGATAATAGAACATGTTTCATTACACGATAATAGCGATCGTTTTCAAAATCGAATCTGAAAAGATTTTCATAAAAGGACTTGGAAAATCCTTATGCTATTCTGAAAAAGGGCTGGCCTTCAATAATTTCGAACAAAAGAACGAAAAAGACGACATAATCAATTTAATTAGCAAGCCTACAACAGATCATGTATTCGAATTAAAAGATTTTGGTCCAGCAACTTGCGCAGCTTTTTACAGAGAGCTACTTGTTCGTTCTATGATTGAAAGAAAGCCTTTAAAATTCAATTTAGATTTAGATAATAAAAAATTAATTTCCATAGAGCTTTCCGATGTCTAGTATCGGTTCTCAGGCTATATTATCTTGTCCTGAAACCCTTATATTTTGGGGTGCAGGAGCAACGGCATCACTTGGGATGCCATCAACAGCCCAAATTGGGAGCATAGTTAAAGCTCTAACAGAAAAAAATTCTTTTCTTAAACTCGAAGCTTACCTGAGCGAGCCCAAATGTTGCTTTAAACCAATTGCAAAAGAATTAGCATTATTTTTACAAATTGTTGGAATTCCGTTGGATGAATCCTATCACAATTCAGACAAAGCTTATTCCGCTTTAAAAAGATTATTTTTCCAAAAAGACGATGCCTGTTTGCAAAAAATAGCCTTCCGCTGGCGACAGATTTACGATTGGGCCGCTCTTAAAGCTATCGCAAGCCTAGTCAAAATCGATGACGGAGCAAAGTTCATTACACAACTCTACAACATTCTCGACGGAGCCATTGTCCAACAATCCGGAATTTCTGTTGATATCAATGGTCAAGCAAAATTTTTACACGGCGATCGGGTTCGCAGAGCACGAATGCTATTAGATTACTTTACTATAGCATCGCTATCTTCGGCATACACAAAAAAACTCAAAGAAAGTCCAAATTCAATCACGCCATATATCAAATTTGTAGAAATACTTGCAAAAATGATGGAAGATGAAGGCATTCGTCTTTCAGATTTATTTGCGGCAAGTGATTGTCGGCTATCGGAAGAAAAATTTTTTGCATCGAGAACGTTCTATCTATTCAGCTACGGCATCGTTTCGATGAACTATGAGCCGCTCTTCCTATGGCTCTTATGGAACGCCCACAAAAATAAAAATGCAACACCCAGTTGTATAGGAAAACGAAATAGAAAAATCAAACTGCTCAACGATCACAGCCTGTTTTTCGGAATTCGCAAAATCGCGGACTCTATAGGCGAGCAAGAGGCGAGAGAAAGTGCAGATTCTATTTGGTATCCATGTAACGAACCCGTCGCACAACGAATGAACCATCATGATTTCGATTACAATGTAACACGAGTTGGAAAATTCTTCTACCCTCATGGGAATGTAAATTTTCGAGAATGCCCCAACTGCGGTAAACTGAATATTTCTTTCGGCGAAAAATGGGGGTACCACAGTAAGACTCTATTCATTCACAACCCTTTTCCGGATATGTTTTCATCAGATTATCACCCGCGATTAGATGAAAAGAGTGAATTCGAAGAAGGCTTTCAAGATGTCCAAGAATGCAATTTTTGTGGCAACCTGTTGCATACGGAAAACGTTTCTATAGTTCCTCAATCGGCATTCAAAGGTCGTCACGCACCTTTTATCGAAGAAATCCAACGTGATATGAAAACATGTGTCGAAAAAGCAAAACATATCGTATTACTTGGTTACAGTTTGCCTCCAGACGATGTTATTTGGCGAAGTGTAATAGCCGCTAAAAAAGAGGGCGTAAAATATTGCTCTGTAGTGTGCGGTTTTAAAGGAAGCCATAGATGGATGTACGAAAACGAAATTAACAATTATTTGAAATCGAAAGAAGACAAGGATGAAGACATGTCCTTTGGATGCGCCGCTATCCGTAATGCTCGTGAAGTATTTGGCAATAAAAATGTACGAGCATACACAGGAGGCATTCCGCAAGTATGGGCTGGAGGAATCAGCGCCATACAAGAATTACTTTATCCAAGATGGAGTTTTAAAAAAGACTTTATCGAGGATCGCGTAATTCATTTTATGATGAAATAACTCCACCAACGGGTTGATCAAGAGGTTCAGGTCTCAACAGAAGTAAGCCGATGCAGCGAGGCGATACTCACGCACTTGTATCATTCTATACTAACTGGGTGGCATTTTTATACTATTGTAAACTTAAAAATGGGAGTGAGCACTGTCAATGACAGCTGTTTTGATGGTAACGAGGTTTAGAAAATTTACAACACCGTCTCTGGCCCCCCCCAAAAAAAAATGCTAGGGAATAAAACTTCCGCGACCATCACGGGCGAAGGTTGCTTTGCTACTGATGAGCGTTAGGGATAGTGACCCCTTGGGGCGGCACTGTGGTGCCGTTTTAGGAGGCGAGCGACGAGCGCAGCGACGGCGACAGCCCCTAAAATATAGCCCGCCCGCACATATATGTGCGGGAACGCCCAAATAGATTCCTTTCTAGAGGAAAACACCGACACGCTCAAGCGCTACTACCCCACCAGCGTGCTCGTGACTAGCCGCGACATCATTACGCTGTGGGTCGCCCGCATGGTGCTCTTTAGCCAGGAAAATATGGGCACGGTCCCGTTCCACACGGTGTACATCCACCCGAAGATTCTGGATGGCAATGGCCAGACCATGAGCAAGTCCAAGGGCAACGGCGTGGACCCGATGGATATCGAAGAGAAGTACGGCACTGACGCTCTGCGCTTTGTGATGGCAAGCCTCTGCACCGACAACCAGGACGTGCGCCTGCCGGTGAAGAAGGAAAAGCAGCCGGATGGCCGCGAAATCAACACCAGCGAAAAGTTCGAAATAGGCCGTAACTTCAGCAACAAGCTGTGGAACGCCTGCCGCTTCCTTTACCCGCAACTCGAACAGGCTGGCGCTCTTGCCGCCGAACTCCCAATGGACAAGAACTTGTTCGCGCTCGAAGACAAGTGGATTCTTAGCCGCCTGCAGACGACCATCAAGGACGCCACCCGCATGCTCGAAGAATACCACTTCGCCGAACTCGCCGGGTTCCTGTACCGCTTCGTGTGGGACGACGTTTGCTCCAGCTACTTGGAAATCAAGAAGGCCGTGATCAACAGCGAAACACTCACCGCCGAAAAGAAGAACGCGATGGCCATCCTCAGCTACGTGCTGAAGAACGTGCTTGACTTGCTCCACCCGGTGATGCCGTTCATTACCGAAGAGCTCAACAGCATCCTGTTCCAGGGCAGCGAAATGGTCATCAGCCGCGCATGGCCCAAGGCCGACGAATCGCTCATTGACGCGAAGATCGAAGCCGCATTCGACCAGGCATTCGCCGTGGTGGAAAGCGTGCGTGGCGTGCGTGGCCGCTACAACGTGAGCCCCGCCACCAAGCTGAACGCCGTGGTGAGCGTGGACGATGCCGCGACGGAAGCAAGCGTGAAAGACTGCATGGCAATCATCACCGAGCTCTCGGGTCTCTCTGACCTGAGCGTCGCCGTGAAGGCCGTGAAGCCGAAGTTCAGCGCCAGCGCCGTGGTGCCCGGTGGCGAACTCTACATCCCGCTGGAAGGCATCCTCGACCCGGCTGCAGAAATCGCCCGCCTAGAAAAAGAGATTGAAAAGGCCAAGGCATTCGCCGCTTCGATTGAGAAAAAGCTTTCTAACCAAAAGTTTGTGAGCGGCGCCCCCGAAGCAGTCGTCAATGCTGAAAGAACCAAGCTCGCTACGCAGAGAGAAATTATTGCAAAGGATGAAGCAGCCCTTAAGGACTTGCAATAATTTCTCGACAAGACAAATGCGTAGGGCGAGAGTCGCAGCCATGCTTGCATGGATATGACCGAGCCCAGCATTTGGTACTTGAGCGTAGCGAAAGTACACATCATTGCGAAGAACGAAGCAGCTCTTAAAGAGCTGAAGTAAGTTCGCGACAATCCATTTTAAAAGAGGTGTCCCACACGGGCACCTCTTTTTCGCTTTCTTGAATGTTTTTATGAAACTTTTTGTTCCGGTTTCCCCCAAAGTCATGTGAGGAAAAACACTGCCTTTTTTTCCTTACTAAAGTATATTTACCAAGAATTTAACAGGGGATAACACATGAAATACTCCATAATCACAATTCCGGCCGTACTGCTCGCCTTTGCAGCCTGCAGCGATGATTCTTCTAGCTCCGGCATCGATGCCGAGACCCTCGAGGATCAAAACTTCTCCACCGAAGAAGGCTCCTCTGCTGTAGCTTACACGGGTTCCGGCATTTTCTATACAGACAAAGCCTCTTTCGATATTGACACCACCAAGAACACCATTTCCATCTACACACCCGAATGCAAAATTCAGGGAGATACCCTGTACTGGTCCGACGGCAAAGACGGAAAGGCAACCAAGCTTTCCTACAAGTACAATAGCTCCTCAAAATCTATAAATGTCGAAGTTGGCAAGGAAAAACTTTCCATGAAATTCTACGGGGACACATTCCCGTATGGACAATGGATTGAACCCAACGCAGAAAGCGGACTGGTCTACAATGGTTACTCTCTGCACACATCTTCTACGTTCAACTACACCAAATACTTTGGCGATTCCTGCCTCGTAGACCACCTCCAGACTGTTCAGGGATTCCTCGGATTCACCGACATGAAGAAGATGGAAAAGGTAGACTGCAATACTGCCAAGTACGGAAACATCAATGTCGTTTACGAAAAATACTCTGCTGGGAAAGCAGAAGTAACCGTTTCGAACGGCGATGAATCCTGTTCCGTCACCATTGCTCCGAGATTCAAGGCTAGCGAAAAAGAATGCCAAGCCGCTTACGAAGATTACAAGGATAGCGAGGATACCAAGCCATTTAATTTCGACGACTATAATCTCGATATTTCCGGAGATGTCAGCTGCTTCAAGGACATGATCAAGTAAAAAGACAGTCTGAATAAAATTTAAAGAGGTGCCCCATGCGGGCACCTCTTTTCATTTTTCGTTGACTCAAATCACTCGTTTTTGCTAGGCTCGAAAACGGCTCTCTTTTTTTACTATTTTCTGGAGATGGACTAAAAGGAGAAAAGAGTATGAATTTCACAAAATTTCTATGCGCGGGCGTATTCGCTGCTGGCATCGGAGCCGCAACTCTACAGGCGGCCGAATGCAACGTTACCCACCATCAGGGCAGTGGCGGTAGCACCGACGCCTACCTGGGGTACCCGGCAACAGCTCTTTATCTTTTCGAAGGCGACTATTTGGACCTTTCCAAAATGAGCCTGCGCGAGCCCACCGTCAAGAATGCCTCCGGCACCGATACGGCATGGGTCTACAGGTCCGCCCTGGACTCCACCATGATTGTGATTGTCACCGAGAAGGTGGTCAAGGTAGCACGAGTCACGTATTCCGAAGACGAGAGCACACGCACAGACTCGCTTTTCACTGTGAAGCACAAAGACGTGTACAAAGACGAATTTCCGCGCTTGCAGAAAGCGGGCGTTTTCAAGGGCACTGCCGAACAGGCGGATTCTCTCGTAGCACACGTATTTGAATTGTGCCAGCGATATTATAGCAAGGAATTCGGTTACACCGGCTGCGAATTCAACAGTCCCGAGAAGAGAAGAAGGAACGGAGTAAAGGATGTCGACATAGCCGATGTTCCGCTCGCATTTGCGGCAGTTGCTGGAGAATTCACCATCCTTCTTGACACGCTGAACACGTGCCCGGAACTCAAGTTCCCTGTCGAAGATATTACGGCACTGCCGATTTCAAAACTAACCCGCGCAAAGGCTAAATTCACACGAGTTAGCCCCGACCACTACGAAATCGCAGACGTCGCGAGCAACGCCCCGTACAAGGCATTCAGCCTGAACGGTCAACTGATAGAAAGTGGCAGCTTGAACAACGGCGTTTTTATAGCAAAAAAATTGCCCGTCATCCTGATGCTGGACAACGGGCGAAGCCTTTACTTGAAGGAGTAATTACCGCACAACCACGCGGCGCAATTCATTACCGATGCGTAAGAGGTAAGAACCGGCGCGGGGCACGGCAATAGAGCTCACGTTACCCGTGGGCTGGACTTTTGCGACGAGCTTACCCTGGGCATCGAGGAGGTAGACTGTGCGAACCGCGCCTTGGATTGACAAGGTTCTACCTTCTACAGATACCGCCAAGTGTTGAACACGTACATTCGCCATGAGCGCGGCAGTCTCTTCGGAACTAGAACTGGATTCAGTTTCCGATGAACTTAATTTTGAGTCGCTGGAATTCGACACGGTTCCACTCGAACTTGATGCAGGCGCAGAGCCATCCCCTGCCGTCACGGTAATGGTTCCGCTCTTGGAGGCGTTCTTCGTAGCGCCCGTCGTGGTGACGGTGAACTTGTACGCACCAGCCACCGCCGTCGCGGAAACTGTTCCAGAGATGTAATAGTCAGAACCCTTAAGTGTTCCAGTCACGCCGTCCGGAAGCCCCGTCACCGTGGCGCCCGTAGCACCTGCAACAGTGAAGTAGAATTCTGCAATCGATTCTCCCGCAGCAACCGTCTGCGTCGTGCTGCCCGAACCATGCTTGGTGAGGCTAGCCTCGCCAGCGACAGGCGTCTGCGACGAGCTGGACTTGGCAGAAGAACTCGATGCAGGCACAACGCTGCTGCTGGACTTCGCCTGTGAAGAACTGGACGCAATGCTGCTGCTAGACTTGGCCGAGCTGGAACTTGCCGGAGTCACCGAGCCCGATGCACCCGGATCCGGAAGCGTTGCACCTGCGTACAACTTAATAGAATCGCGCAGGGCATACGCCTTCGCCTGCGTACTCACGTCGGTGAGGCTCATGGAATAGCTCGGCTTGAACGCCGTGCCCGTGCCCGACTGCGGCTTCTTCACATTCTCTTCGTAATTCTCGATCATCTGCGCCGCAGTGATGGCACCGTCGCTCGTGTAGAGGTCAAGCGCCTTCTGCACGCCAATGAATACATTCCTTTCGATGCGGATGTCCGCCTCGATGGCCGCACGCACGCAATAGCTCGCATTTTTGCTGTCGAAGAGGTTGTTCGCCACATGCACCTTGCCAAAACGCACGCGCGGCATGCGTTCCACCACGCCATCCGCCCACCACGTATGGTGAATCGTCACGTTCAGGTGGCCGCGGTCGCTCGTCTTTGTCTTGCTGTTGCCAATCAGGTTGCTGAACTGGTGGCCGCTCGATGCCGAGGTATAGCTGAACTTGGTCCACGAAATCGTCACGTAGTCCGAAGCGTTGGTGATGTCCAGGTTGCCATCGTGACCGTCATACACGTCCACGTGGTCAATCCACACGTTCTTGGATTCGTGATTCACCTGCAGGCAATCCTCGTCATCGTCGTCGTGTGCGCCCACACCCTTGAATTTCAGGTTACGGATGATGACGTTCTTCGAGCCGCTCAGCTTCATGGCACTGCCCGAAGTAGGCTGCGCGATAATGGCGCCCTGGTAACCGTAAATCGTCACGTTGCTACCGACTTCCACCGGACCCATGTATGTACCCGGCTTCACGTAAATAATCTTGTTACCCTCCTTGGCGAATTTCTTGAGGTCACTCACATTCTCAACCGTGACCTCGGAATAGCCCTTGCCGCCCGTGGTGCCGCCATTCTGCGTGGCAAAGCCCGCCATCGGGAAATCCGGCGAGGTGACCGCGAATGCGGAAGACGCCGTGCCGACAACCGTCGCCCCGCACACAAGCAGCGCCGAGAGCGACTTTTTCAACGAATTACAACCCATAACATCCATCCTTTTTTTGAGCCGCAGGCAACCCGCCTGCATTGTTCTCAAAATTTTTCTCAAATCTATATTCAAAAAAGGAAAAAGTCAATAGGAAATTTTACTAAAAATACAATTTGAAGACCATAAATCAACAAAAAATGGCGAATTTCCTAAAAATTCACCATTTCCATAATGTTCTCAAAAATTTATTTTATAATTTAAATATTAAGGGAACTACAAGCTCACAAACTTGCGCATCCCCATAAAAGCCGAAAGGACGCTTATAATAACGGAAGCCACCAAAACAAGCGTCGGCACAAGGAGTCCTGCCAAGAAAGCTTCGTGGCCGAGCTGCACCAACAAAAGAATCGGGACAACGACAAACAACGAAATATGCGTCGCCGCACGAACCGATTTAACGCGGAGCGAAAGCGTCAACGAGAATGAAGTCGTAAGGAGTACCGCCGAAAGAGCTCCAAGAATAGAAGCCGCAGCAACCATTGTCGAAACTTCAGAATGCGTAAGCCAATAAATCAACTGCGCGAGCAGTGAAAAGGCTATCGGAAACGGAAGTATCGCAAGCATTTTACCCCAGAAGAGTTTGGCAGGCGCAATAGGTGCAAGCTGCAGGAGTTCAAGCGAATTGCGTTCGCGCTCGCCCGCGAAGGAATCCCCCGCCAATGGCGAACCCATCGGCGCCATGAGGCAACCGAGCAAGAGCATCATGTAGCCCTGCATGCCCTCCATAATCTGCCCGCCGTAGCGAGAAACGGCTATTCCCTGGCTCGCGGCAAGAATCACCGGCGGGATGATGAACGGAATCCAAAACTTCGGATCCCTGAAGATCAGGCGCATTTCGTGTTTGAATACATGAAGCATATCTAAAATGTAGAAATTTTCAAGGCTCGCGATTTTCTATATTTGGGCTCACCTTAATCAAGGAGTCTGTATGCCCGCACAAGGTGAACATAACAAGTGGATTGCCCTAGCCCTTTGCATTTTGCTCGGCTATCTGGGACTGCACCGCTTTTACGAAGGTAAAATCTGGACCGGGATTCTTTGGCTTTGCACCGGAGGCCTCTGCGGCGTAGGCGTAATCGTTGACGCCATACTCATCGTGATGAAACCGGAACACTACTAATGAAACACTTATTCGTCATCGCAACAGGCAATCCTGGGAAGATTAGGGATTTTGCGCATATTCTCGGAACCGAGAACAAGGAATTCAAGACGCTCAAGGATATCAGATTCACTGACGATATCGTCGAAGACGGCGATTCGTTCGAAGCAAACGCCATCATCAAATCGAGCTCGGTGGCCAAGTGGCTCTGCGAAAAGCATATCGAGGCAAGCGTTCTTGCCGACGATTCCGGCTTGGAAGTATTCGCATTGAACGGCGAGCCCGGCATTTACAGCGCCCGCTACTGCGGCTACCATGGTAACGACCAAGCCAATAACGACAAGCTCATGCAAAAGCTCGAAGGCGTCAAGGACCGCAGCGCCCGTTACTTCTGCGCACTCTCTTACCAGAAGGTCGCCGAAGTCGACGGCAAGTGGACCGTGAGCGAACCGAAAATTTACGAAGGCGAATGCCGTGGACAAATCAACTTCGCGCCCGTAGGCGACATGGGTTTCGGTTATGATCCGCTATTCGTCCCCGACGGATTCGACCGCACCTTCGCCCAGATGGAACTTGCCGAAAAGAAAGGCATCAGCCACCGCGGAAACGCCATCCGCGCCATGAAAGCGGATCTAGAGAAATAAAAAAAATCCTCGGCCAAGCCGAGGATTTTTTTCGATAAAATCGAGCGGCAACGCCGCTAATTAAAACCAGCGCCAGGTCAGGCCAAAGAGCACCATGCTCTTGTACTGCGTATCTTCGTCGAGATCCCAGTCGTAAGCCATGTCGAAGCCCACCTGAAGTTCAATGAGCGGAGCAATCATCACGGAGAGCAGGTTTTCCCAAAGGCCGTCAATCTTTTCGGTACCTTCGAAGTTGGTGAATGCCCACAGACGGGTCTTGAAGCTCACGATGTCAGAGAAAGCATACTTGGCTTCGGTGATGGATTCGAGACCGGGTTCGTCACGGAACTTTTCGAACTTTTTGGTATCCTTGTCATCGGCGTAACCGTAACCGTTAGAAATGGTCATGCGGTTTGCAAAACCGATACGCTGAGAGAAGTTGTCGTTCGGAACGTAGGCAAGACCTGCAACCTGCGTTTCGTAAGCAGGATCCATGAAGCTAGAGATAGCCTTCTTGACTTCATTGCCATCTTCGTCTTCGCTATATTCGTAGCCGGCCATGAACTGGGTTTCAAAACGGTTGCCAATGTAGGGCTTCAGGACTTCGGTCATATTGAAGTCGAGCATAGATTCCCAGAACAGGCGGTCGTTGGACTTACGCTTGCCCACGCCCTTGGTCCAAGTCTGGCCGAGATCGATATCGATGAGGTTACGCCAGTTGGCGACCTTCCACTTACCCTGCACATCGGCATCGTAGGTCACGAGCCAAGTGTAGTTGGAGGTACCGTCCTTCTGCCAGTTGCTGAAGTTGTACCAGTTGTAGCGCACTGCAGCGACCACGTCGGCAGTCCAGTTTTCAGGGAGAGCCCCTTCGAACATGCCACCTTCAGCCATTGCAGGAGCAGCGAAAGCGCAAGCAAATGCGCAAGCCTTGATAAGTGATTTCATCTTCATATTGATTCCTTTTTTGTGGCCCGTGCTACGGCGAGCCGAGTTATATGCAAAACAATATAGGAATAAAAACACTTTTTTGCGAGTATATTTGTACATTTTGTCTATATTTGCACTATGTTTTGCTCCCGTTTTTTTTGTACGCTACTGTTTATTTCTCTTTTTGCCGTCTGCAGCCACGCAAGCGACTGGCGATTCAATGCCGGTCTCGGGATCCGGAATCAGACCCCGATTGTCGCCCTTGCAGGATTCGGCTACAAGGAATTGATGTTCCGTGCACAGGGAATGGGCTTTATCCACAATGAAAACGACTATTGGTGCGGTATTCGCGGAAGCGTTCTTTGGACATTCTTCAAAGACGCGCCCTTCAACCTTGATGCAGGTGTCGGCGGCGGATATGAATACGCCAGGGCACCCAACGAAATGCACGAGGCTTTGGACAACGCCAACGGCCTTGTCGCATTCCCCTACAACTACAAGGAAATCGGCGACATTTCAATGGAACTGTGGACGCACCTATACGGGTTCTACACACAAATTAGCGTTCCCATGAAAAAATTTGCCGAACACGATGCGCACAAAATTTTCTGGGGCGCTGGATATATTTACGAATTCTAAGAAAAAATCCCCCGGTTTTGAACCGAGGGAATTTTAGTAAAAGGAGATACTCGCTTACGCGAGCGGTCTCATTACTTCTTAGGCAGCACAACCGGCTTGCCGAAGTCGACGTTGGTCTTGTTGCCGAGCAACAGGGCGCGCGTCTTGAGCGGGAGGCCGTAGCAGCGGATGAAGCCCGTTGCGTCCTTCTGGTCGTACATGTCGACGTCGGTGAATCCACCGAGGCCCATGTCGTAGAGGCTGTAGGGGCTCTTGATGCCGGCCGGAATGATGTTACCCTTATAGAGCTTGAGGGTCACGTCACCGGTAACAACCTTGTTCACTTCAGCGA
>JAEEGJ010010930.1_pt1 | contig 23295 bp, 11 predicted proteins | sample 8958761 | NCBI WGS metagenome assembly JAEEGJ01 (sample SAMN16246546, study PRJNA631951) | gut metagenome | biome: gut microbiome; feature: rumen; material: RS-attached | host: Bos | place: Iran: Karaj | collected 2018-10 | reverse complement strand
CCAAAGCCAGTACCATCGTTAATGCCGAATCGGCTTTTTCGAATAGTACCGTGCTCGACAGTGTGACCGATAAGCGTGGGCGCACCTGGCTTGCTACCTGGGAAAAGGGATTGATTATGCAGCAGCCTGGCAAGAACGGGAAAACACAGGAAACATACTTCCTGACACGCAGCACTTCGGAAAGCAGAATCTACGATTTGGCTATCGACAAGCAGGATATCCTTTGGGCTGCCACAGAATATGGCGTGTATGCTATCGACACCAAGGTTAGGAATATCTCGGAAGAGGCATTCCTACACATCGGCGTAAAAGAGGGGCTGCCTTCTAACAGCATCTATTGTATTCTCCCGTCGAAAAACGGTCAGGTGCTGATAGGAGGTCAAGGTACAGGCGTAGTTAAAACGGCCTATCAGAGCGATGGCGACTTTGTGTTAGAAATAGTATCAACGAAACAAGGATTGAACAGTAACAACATACACTCGCTGGCCGAGGATAAACTGGGCTATGTTTGGGCTGCCACCGATAATGGTATATCGATGATTGATATGAAAACCAGTCAGGTGGTGAACTATCAAGTGGGCAGTACTCTGCTCAGGAATATCTACTCCGACCGTTGTGCCCTGACGCTTGATGATAACGGCATGATACTGTTTGGTACGCACGATGGTATTACTACGCTGATACCTAATAGCCAACGCCTTGAACAAACACAGGCCAAGAAGGCTGCTATTACGGATATTGATGTCAACGGCAAATCGATATTCCATGATGAGCAGTACGAGGATATGCGTATGATGGATGATGAGATATCGTTTGCCCACAATGAGAATTCGCTCATTATCCACTTCTCGTGTTTTGATTATGCACACGCGGAACGTACCAGGTATCAGTTCTATCTGGAGGGAGTTGACCAAGGATGGCGCGAAGAGACCACTCTGCATAGCGTAGAATACAGCAATCTGTTGCCAGGAAAATACATCTTTCACCTGAGAACTACCGGAGATGGTGAAGAAACGATTCTGACCATTGTGATTCGTGAACCTTGGTACAACACCTGGTGGGCCTGGATGCTATACCTTATTATAATAGGTACGGGTGTGGCTATCTTCTATCGCCAGAAACGTGAGCGGTTTAAAATGCGCCAGCAGATCATGGTTGAGAAAAAGGTGGCCGAATTCCGCACCAACTTCTTTACGCAGGTGGCACACGAGTTCCGCACGCCTATTGCCATCATCAGTGGCGCTGTTGACAAACTGGAAGCAACGGGTGACGGACAGCGAAAGCCCCTGCAGACGGCTAAACGTGGTGTAAGGCGACTGAGCAAGCTAGTAAACCTGTTCCTGGAATTCCGGAAAATAAACACCGGTAATTTGCGTCTTGGTGTAGAAACTGGCGATATGGTTAGTTTTGTGCGCGATATCTATCAGGACTTCTGGAATGCGGCCCAGCAGAAGGAGCTGCAGATGTCTTTTATGCCATCCGAGAAAAAATATGATATGGTATTCGACCGTCATATTGTAGATACCATTACCTATAACCTGTTGAGTAACGCTGTGAAATATACGCCTCAAGGCGGTTGCGTACAGGTGCGCTTTGGTGTTGCTGACGGAAATGTCGTGCTGTCGGTTGAGGATTCGGGGCCTGGTATCGACGCAAACCGTATGCAGCAGCTGTTTAAGCCCTTTATGCATGGTTACGCATCGCAAGGCGGAATGGGTATCGGTCTTTATACGGCCTATATGATGGCGCAAACCCATAAAGGCACGCTTACTTACGAACCTTCAGGGCGATTAGGTGGTGCCCTGTTTAAACTGACGTTGCCTGCCGACGAGGCTCTTTATGATGCAGCCGACTATAAGCAGACTGTGGCTGTAGAAACGGAGGAAAATACCGACAGAGAGGCCGAGAAGGTGATTAAGGAGATGCTGCCCAAAGCTTTGAACGATAAGACCATTGCGATTATTGAGGACGACCTTGATATGCTTGAGCAGATTAAGGCTGAGGTTGGCGTGTATTTTAATGTGGTAGGCTATACCAATGGTAAGAATGGTATTGAGGGCTTGATGAATGAGGCTCCATCGTTGCTGATATGCGACGTGATGCTGCCCGATACCAATGGCTACGACATTGTGAAACAGATGCGTGCCAATGATGCCTTGAAGCAGATACCCGTTATTATGCTTACAGCGCTCGACGACGAGAAGCATCAGATTAAGGGCTATGAGGCTGGGGCCGACGACTATATGGTGAAGCCTTGTAATTACCGTATCCTGATGGCACGAATCATACAGTTGATTAAGTGGAGAGAGGAGCAGATGCGTTTGGCGACAGCCGTCGGGAAGACTGAAACCACTGATGAACCCTCATCGGTTTCGTCGGCACCATCGGCTACCCTCATCCTTACATCGCAGGCCGATAAGCGATTCCAGGATAAGGTGTACAGCATTGTGGCGCAGAATATCAGTAACTCTGAATTCAGTATAGATATGATGGCCGAACTGATGCACATGGGACGTACCAAACTGTATGGCAAAGTGAAGGAGCTAACAGGAATGTCGCCTAACAAACTGTTGGTTTCGGAGCGTATGCGTATTGCTGCCGACATGTTGGCTGAGGGCGAACTGAATATCTCGGAGATTGCTTATAAGGTGGGATTCCCTGAGGCTTCGTACTTCAACAAGTGTTTTAAACAGCATTATGGTGTAGCGCCCAGTAAGTATAGAAAAGAAAATTGATGAGCTAAATGCCCATCAATTCTCTTTTTTTTCGTTTTCCAGAAATTCGATTTCTACAATTCGTAGTTCGTTTTTCGTATCTCCACCGTTCTTTGCTTTATACAGGTCGAGTTCGCCAGCGGCAGGTTCGGCCACTTCAACAATACCGCCAAAGGCATCCTTATCCTTGCCAGCACCTTTCAAACGGATGGTAATCTGGTTTGTTTTTACAGCCTTGGTAGGCTTTAGGTGGATATAGCCCAGACTGCGCTGTGTTTCGCCGCTCCAGATGAGCTGCTTGCCAGCATAAATCTCGAGTGGGTAGCTGCGCATGCGCCAGCCTGTAAGCTTCAGGCAGATATCATCAACAACGGTTTTCTTAGCCAGGCGATAGGTAATCCATGCGGTTGAAAGTCGACCATCGTTTTTCCACTCCGACAGCTCGTTATCATCAAAACTTTTGGCAGCATGTTCGCTGTCGCAACCAGCCTTAGCCGACACGATATCGATGCCGTGGGCCTGCTCGGTGTACGATGAGGTGAGTGGTGTTTCGCCACGATCCAATCTACCTTTCAGCGTGAGCTGTGGCAGATACTTCTCGGCATCTACCTTCTCTGTATTTATCCCAATGTAAGCAGGCTGAAGCCCTTCGGCCCAGGCTGATAGATTAATCTTGCCAGCGGTGGTGGTAGTGCGAACCAATACACGGTTAACGCCACACTCTACGGGCAGATTCATGGCACCCACATAGTTGTCGGATACGTTCTTGGTGTCAGCAGCATCTAACAGGCCTGCCGGACGGTTCTTGTCGGGGCGCTGCATATCGTTGTTGTTGCGTGTGGCTATACCGCCAATCCATCGGCCATGGCCCCACATCTCAAAGTGTATCAATTGGTTGGCAAGTGGGCAGCGGCGCCCCTGCTTATCTACTACCTCAACCTCGAAGAGGGCCATATCGGCACCATTGGCTTTCGTGCCCTCAGGATTCTGGATGGCAGTAAGCTTTAACTGGTAGGGCTGGCCTGCGGTTTCTAATTGGAAGCGGCTACCATCCGCTGCTACAGCCTCAAGCTTACCCGGCTCGAAGGTAACGTTCTCGAAGGTGTAAAGATAGCGATAGCTCTGTTTGCCGTGGCCTAACGACTTGCCGTTGAGGAATAGCTCTACATCGTTGGCGGTTGAAACTACATACACATGCTTGGTGGTGTTTTCGGGGTAGTTCCAATGACCGATAATATAGGTTTGCTGATGTTCGGGCTCTACCCAGCCGTTCCACATCACCTGGTTTACATAGTAGGCATCCTTAGGAATACGCATAGCATCTGTAACGCCACTGGTACGGTAGTTCGACTCGCCGCGATGGTGGGTGTTGGTATCCGAGAATACAATTTTTACACCACCACTGCTCACACGGGTGCCTGTACCTGGGCGTTCCATATAGTAATCGTACCAGCGGCGCACCATCTCGATGGCAAACGCATCCATGTTGTGGTTGTAATCAAGGGCAGGGGCATTACGGTAGAGTGGGCCATTGCCTTCCTTGTGGTAAGGGTAACTCTGCTCGTCCCAATACTTGCGCAAACCCTCGTCGCGACAGTATTCCATCGCCCACATGGGGTGTTTTTTGCTCTTGTTGATATACAGCATCTCGCCACCATACTCGGCTTCGTTGATATCCAGCATCTCGCGACTGCCGATAGCACGTCCGCCGTTGGGGTCGTAAGCATCGCGAATCTGTTTCATCTCAATCATGTGTTCGCGACTGATACTCTCGTTACCGCACTCGTAGAACAGGATCGAGGGATTGTTGCGGTTATAGATGATGGCATCGCGCATCAGGGCTGTTCGCTGCTGCCAGCGAGGCCCCTCCACATCTTTCTCGGCATCGCCTGCAGGCATGGCCTGGATGAGCCCCACACGGTCGCACGACTCGATATCCTGTTTCCAAGGGGTTACGTGCATCCAGCGCACTAGGTTGCCGTTTGATTTTACCATCAAATCGTTAGAGTAGTCGCTCAACCAGGCTGGAACCGAGATACCTACACCAGGCCATTCGTTCGAGGTGCGCTGGGCATAGCCGTGCATCATCAATACACGGTCGTTCAACCAAATCTTTCCTTCGGCAAAGCGGGTTTTGCGGAAGCCGGTACGGGTTGTAACCTGGTCGATCTCCGATCCATCCTTGGCTTTCAACAGGGTTTGAACGGTATAGAGGTATCCATAGCCCCACGACCAGAAATGCAGATCGCTTACAGGCTGCTGTATTTTTACTGTACGTGTTTCGCCTGGCTGTATGGTGGTAAGGGGGCCCTGAAACAGGGCGACCTCTTTGCCATCCATATCAAGCACCTTGGCAAAGAAGGTAAACTTACGGGGCTTACTATCCTCGTTGCGCACCTGCGATTCAGCATGAATGGTGGCCTTGTGACCTGGAATGTCGAAATCGGTAGCATAGATATAGGTACCTGTGGTGCCCAGATTGCTATACAGCGGCAGGGTCTGGTAAAGCTTGTCGGTAATGTGCAGGAACACGTTCTTGGGTATGCCGCCATAGTTGGCATTAAAGTTACGGTCGTTCCATTGGTAACGACTGTCGTACTGGCGCGAACGGTAGGTCCAGCTGTTATCGCAACGTACGGCAATGGTGTTGCTGCCTTCCTTGATGTAAGGAGTGAGATCGAAACCACAGGCCATCACGCCATTCTCGCTAAAACCAAGATGCTGTCCGTTCAGATAAAAATCGGCGCCTTGGCGCACACCTTCGAACTCAATAAACACTTTCTTGTTGGCAATATTCGCCAACTTGAATCTTTTGCGATACCAACAGATGGTGTCGGTCAGGTTCACAATGTCTTTCTTAAAGGCCTCATCGCCATTAAAAGCATAGGGCAGGGTAACCCGTGTCCAACGTGTATCGTCGAAATTGGGCCTCGATGCCTCCTTCACATCGCCAACAGTCAGTCGCCAACCGCTGTTGAAATTCTGTTTTGTGCGCTCGGTTGCCTGGGTATATGTACAGCCTAACAGCAACAGGGCGCAAAGAGTTGTTCGTAGTTTCATTTTTCCTTTTTTTATTAGTTTTGCTATTTGTTATGTTGTAGTACTTCCTGCATGTAGATGGCATCAAGGCTCCAAAGGGCTGCATCGTTGGTGTTAGATGTGCTATCGCCGTGTTTCCATAGGGCTTCCCATACGGTTGCCGTACGCTGTGGATCTCTATCCTGCCAAGCTGCATATGCTTCCAAACGGCGTACTGGGAAATTGCTGTGACGAATATCGTGCGACATCTGTTTATAGCGGCGGGCAAAATCTTTCCACGTGTGAGCGAATTTTTCCTCACGTGTGAGCGGTAGTAACTCGTTCATCACCTCGAAACCGCCCATGATAGTCATCAGGTGGTTGGTGCTGCGTACTTTGGGGGCGCCATCGTATGTAATTCGGCCTGTGGCAGGATCGTAGCCCTTGGCCAGATTGCCTGTAAAAATACCATCTGGCAACTCGGCTATACTGCGCAAACCGGTAAGTATTTTTTCGCGATATTTGGTGTCGCCAAAGCGTTCCCACTCCGTCAGCCAGTTGCCTGCGTAGGCTAACCAGTCGGGACCGATACGCAGTCGGGCTGGCGCGTTACAAGGGTACTGACTGCGAGGCTCGGCCAATCGCATGGGGTCCAGATGGTACAATAAGGTATCGGCATCTTTCTGTTCGCGCATCAGGTCGCCTGTACGTTCATCGGTAGTCAAGTAATAATAAAAACGGTTAAATGCTGCTTGACTGATACGGGCCTCTTTGGCGCCGCAGCCCCAGTGGGTGACATTATGACGGCTACCCAGCGGCGCAAATGGTCCGATGTGGTAGGTATCTACCTCGCTGCAATGGCGGGTCATTGCTTCGGCCATGCGCCAGATATCCTGTCGGCCTGTGCGCAGGAAGTTGTACCAAAGCCACATGGGTGTGGCCAACTCGGTGTTGTCCCAGGCAAAGCCGCCTACATCGTATCGCCATTCCTGGCGCTCATCGTCGTAGGTGTGCATGATGTCGCCATAGTTCCAGAATCCATACCATTTATATCGTTCGATGTATCCCAGATAAGCCTTGATGTAACTATCTAGTCGCTGTTCTACCTTATCGGTGGTGTCTTTTGGTAGCGACCATATGCCAAAGGCGCGCTTCTGGTGCAGGTATTCGGGTGTGGGGAGCAAACGATAGTTGGCAGCCAAGGCTTGTGCCGACTGGCTGAGTGTCTCTTTGCCAGGATAGCTATCGTAGGTCATCAGTGTGATTGTGCTGGTGCGGGCAATGCCGTAGGGCGTACTCATACCCGCCTGCACATCTTCATAACTGGCCTGTAGGTCATGGGCAATCGTATCGTAGTGGCACAGGTTCATCGTCTCGGCCTCGGGGCTCCATAGCCACATGGTAAGTTCGGCTTCGCTGCTGCGGGCTTTGTTGATTTGGATGGTTGAGGGGTACGACTGCCAGAAATCTTTCAGACACACACCCAATCCACCGCTTACATCGCCTACAAAGGCAAAGCCATTGGCGCGATTACCAGTAAGGGTGCCTATCCAAGGGCTTTCGGCGGTGGCTCGTTTACGGATGGACCATGCATTATCGGTTAGCTGCGACAGACGGTAGCTATCCCATTGTGCCCAGTGGTCGAGTAGGAAAGCGTTGTTGGCATCGAATGCGTCGGCCTCAGGAATCCTCATGCCTGCCATCTGTTCGGCTTGCAAGTTTCTCTTCTTGTCGTGATTGATGGTGAGTATTCTACGTCCATCAAGTGGCTGAACAGGTTCTGTCCAGATACCGTTCTCGGTAGCAAATGCGATATGACGGTTGTAGGCCGCTTCGCGCATGGGTACATCGAACTGCACACCTATCGAACTGATCATGTCTTTCTCAGCCTCGCCGTCGTAGATAAAGGTATGTACCATGCGAACTTGTTGGCTACCGGCATAGAAATACAGACGGAGTGTAAAGGGCAACCACGAACGATTGTCGGGTGATGCGTGCTTACCTTCTAACTTGATGACGGTACTGACAGCATTTTTGCATTCAGCTACTACCTTTGTTAATTTTGAGTAGAAATTGGTATTGTTCGTGGTGGCTATCAGTTTGGCGGCACCGCCAATTTTCTTACCATCAAGGCACAGACTGTCGATGATGTTATTGCCATCTTTGGGGATAAACGCCATCAGTCGGCCTGTATTTACTACGATGTGCTGGTTATCATCTGTCGTAACCATCGATTTGCTGCTTTTGCGCGATTTTTTGCCAGATGTGATAGTGTAGTTATCGCCCTGACCGATAACTGCTGAGACACCTGCCCATTTTACTGAGCCATCAGGCCAGCGGGCATTTACCCAGGTATAGATAGGGGTGTTATCGGATAATGCTAATGTTGAAACATCCTTCAATTCGCCTTGTGCAAACGGTACGCCAAAGCTAACAGGAACGGCCGTTTGTGGCTTTTCGCCTATCCAATGCAAGGGCACGCCTGTGGTGGCGTAGGAGTAAGAGTGCGTTTGATAGGATTTGAAGTGGGTGATTCTGGTACGTGAGAGTGTGGTACGGAATCCAAACCAACCATCTTTTAACGGCTGTGGGTCGAGATAATCCACAATACATTCGCCATCGACATAAAAGCGGGTACGACCAGTAATGGTACTCTCAATCTTAACATGATACCAATGATTGGCTTTTAACAGATGCTGCTTATCGGTATATTCCATTAAGATGGCTGGGCGCTTGGTGGCATCATCAAAACCTGCCTCATCGCCATTGTACCGACGGAATCGGGTAGTGGTGTTATAGTTGCCACCATAGCCCAAGTAGTACATCTGTAATGAGTAGCAGCGGGTAAAAATGCCACTTCGCCATGCTGCTCTTTTCCAAAGGTTATTGGCATGAGGATCGGATGCCATCCAGAAGCTGTTCATATCGCTCAGACGGTCGCCAGCCTTCCCCTCATCCATCACGCAGGCATCATATTCTACCGTTGTTCCGATAGTCATCTTCTCCTTGCGCCACAGAGTTAATCCCTTGGGAGATACTATCTCGCAAGTGTCACCTTTGAAATGTAACTGGTAGTCGGCAGCTTCTGATTCTACTTTCCAGTATTTGCCAAACAGCTGCTTGTTAAGGCCTGACTGTGCATTGGCTGTCAGACCAGTTATCATAAATAATATTGAGATGATCTTTTTCATTATGAGTTAGAATGATTTGAATATACGTAGTTGATCGAAAACAATATGGTTATCGAGGGCATGCACCGTAATGGTGTGAAGCCCTTGAAGTAGATGTACTTTCGTATCGCGTACAGCTTGTCCGCTCAATACATTCTGCTTCCATCGTTCAGAACGGAAAGGCTCTTTGAGTGAATAGACCGCAGATTGTCTATCATCAACGCTTACGCAGAATCGCAAGTCGCCATGATTGTTTGGTTGGGTAGGGATGAGGGCTGTTTGCAATATGTAATCTCCCTCATCTTCAATCATAATGTCGTATGTCATATGCCCATCCTTAGGCATGGCTACAGCATTCATGGAATGGCCTAACATTTGGATGAAGCGTGCACCTTCAGAGGCTGACTGGTAATCAGCGGCATTTCGCATCATGATGCAAGGCTGTTCGGTACCAGTTAGTTGGGCATGCACATCTTCGAATACTGGGAGTTTTCGTGGAGCAGCATCCATCAGATAGCGCCATTTACCGCCATTCATTTCATTATATCGCTTGGTAAGTGCTTGTATCTCTTGGTAAGCACGATGGCTTTCTGTTGAATCGCTTAGAATCTTAGTGTTCATAGCTGCGGCTGCAAATACAGGATACTCGATAGTCGCAAAGAAAGCATCGCCTAATTCAGAACGAACAAGCGGACGGATGGCAATGATTTCGGCTTTGAGGTGCTGAAATGCTGACAGGCGCTGGGCTGCCTCGATAGGTGAGAGGGGAACATTGCCAACAGCAGAAAGTCCGCGAGGGAATTTCTTCTTATCGAGTTCTACCTGTGTGTAGCCCATAAATTCTGGTCGGCGCTCACCACAAAGACGATAGAACTCGTGCATCACAGGTAGTAGGCGTTTACCTGCTTCCTGACCAAACTGTCGGCATAGCCAAGACTCCAGATGTTTGGTGAGTGTATTACCATCAGCGCAGTTGATGTTCCAAGCCAGATCGAGGAACAACTCCAAATCATAGGCAGCAACCTTTGGATCGTGTACGTTGGCTATCCAGAGCTTACGAACGTTGTGATTGTAGGCTTCACGCATTTCATTATAGATAAGACCTGGCTGGGTGGTGGTTAACCAGAGATAGTCGTGTGGTCGTCCCCAATAGCTCAGGTGGTAATACACACCTGCACCGCCTTGGCGCTGCTGCTCCTTGGTATCCGACAGGCGCGTCATGTATCCATAGTTATCGTCGCACCACATCAGCGTAACATAGTCGGGTACTTGAAGTCCTTTGGCGTAGAGCTGCAATACCTCTTTATAAGGTACGAATACCTGCATGAGTTTTGACGGGTTGCCAATATATTTGCGAAGTAGCTCCTGCTGGTCGTTGATAACCTGCTGCAGACCGTCAAACTTCTCCTGTTCGGTCTTGTAGCCTTCCATGGAGCTATCGTGAATGCCGCGCATACCGATAGTAAACATGTTGTCCTTCGATTTCTTTACTTCTTTTAGGCGTTCTATCCAGTATTGGTGTACTTGCTCGCGATTGGTGCGATAGTTAAAGGCACCACGTTTGGCAACATCCCACTCATCTACATTATTACGTAACAGTGGTTCGCAATGCGATGTGCCAATCACAATGCCACACGAATCGGCAATAGCTTTTGCGCCAGGAATCCTGAAGAAGGCAGTTGTGCCAGGATGCATACCAGGCCAGATGGTGTTGGCACGCAGACGAAGCATCAACTCGAATATCTTTCGATAGGTTTTCGGACCAATCTGACTTTTTGCTGATGGCTCAAAGGTCTTGTGACTCCAAGAACGCAAGCTCCAGTCCTCGTCGTTCAAGAAAATACCACGATAGGCTACGCTGGGCTGTTGCTCAGTCTTGAAATCATTGCTAAGAACCAAGCGATGCTTCTTTTCAGGCACCACATCGCCCCACCATATCCAAGGCGAAACACCTGCCAGTCGCGAGAGCTCTAACAGACCGTAGGCCATGCCGCGCCCATTGCTGCCTTCGATGATAATCTGTTTACCATTAGTGTATATACGAAAACCATCGGCTGGCAACGATGGGGTGTGGACGAGTTTAATCGTAGCCTTGGATGAGGCTACAGGTGTCATCCCCGTTACCTTCAGCATATCGCCTTTCCACATATCGAGGGCTGTCATCACCACAGGTTCTTCCTTCTTTGGTAGCTGGTATGTTATCGGGTGCTGCCCGTCAAACCAAACCACCTCAGCATGCAATGCCATGAGTGATAGCTGTAGCATAACAAAAATAAGTAGCCTTTTCATATCTGTGACGTTTTAGTTGAATTCATGGTGCAAATTTAGATATAAACATAGTTGTATAGTTCGAAAACTATCCGAAAAGATACAATTTTGTACAAAAATGAACGATATTCCTAATGGAGTTTCGTAATTATTAGCTATCTTTGCAGCAAAAATACTAAAACATTAACTATCTATGAAGGAAAATTACTTTGCGGATAAGAACCGCTACGATAATGGGATGCAGTATGAGCGTTGCGGACGCTCGGGTGTGTTGCTGCCTAAGGTGAGTCTGGGTTTCTGGCATAACTTTGGTAGCGTGGATCCGTACGAGCGCAGTCGCGAGATAACACATTATGCTTTCGACCATGGCATTACCCACTTCGACTTAGCTAACAACTACGGACCTGTTTATGGTTCAGCCGAAGAGACGATGGGCCGACTGATGGGCGAGGACTTCCGACCCTATCGCGATGAGCTGTTTATTTCGAGTAAGGCAGGTTACGATATGTGGCCTGGACCTTATGGCAACTGGGGCAGTCGTAAATACTTGATGTCGAGTTTGGACCAGAGCCTGAAACGCATGAAGATAGATTATGTGGATTTGTTCTACAGTCACCGTTACGACCCCGAGACACCACTCGAGGAAACGCTGCAGGCATTGGTGGATATCGTTCGCCAGGGCAAGGCACTTTACGTGGGTATCTCGAACTGGCCTTTGGAGCCGCTGAAGTTTGGCTACGAATATCTGAAGGCACACGACGTGCCCCTGCTGATTTATCAGGGCCGACTGAGCATGCTTGATCGTAAGCCGATGGAAACGGGCATTCTGGATTTCTGTGCCGAGAAGGGTGTGGGCTTTATCGCTTTCTCGCCATTGGCGCAGGGCTTGCTGACCGACCGCTATCTGAATGGCGTGCCTGCCGACAGTCGTATGTCGAAGGGTAAGTTCCTGAAGGAGGAGGTGCTTACACCCGAGTTGCTGGCCAAGCTGAAGAGATATAACGAAATAGCTACCAGTCGTGATGAGACAATGGCCGAGATGGCATTGGCATGGGTGCTGCACCAAAAGGGTGTGACATCGGTATTGGTAGGTGCCAGCTCGACATCTCAGTTAGAGAAGAACCTGAAGTGCGTAAGTGCAGCCCCGTTTGATGATGTGTTGTAAGATGAAGAAAATTTTTACATTATGCATGATGGCTTGCGCGCTGGGCGCACAGGCACAGGTGGCCGAGGCCCCCAAGGATGTGAATGGGGTGGTTGATAATACCCCCGACAGTATAGCCAAAGCGATGACGGCACGTCCTGTGCCAGGTTCGAGCCGAAGGGGTAACAATCCTGTGCTGTTTCTGATCGGTAACTCAACCATGCGTACGGGTACCTTGGGTAATGGTAACAATGGTCAGTGGGGCTGGGGGTACTATGCGCATGAATACTTTAATTCTGATAAGATAACCGTTGAGAATCAGGCACTTGGTGGTATGAGTAGTCGTACGTTTTATAACAAGTTGTGGCAACCCATCAAGCAGGCTATCCGCCCTGGCGACTGGGTGATCATCAGTATCGGGCACAACGATAACGGCCCCTACGACGAGGGCCGCGCGCGTGCCAGTATTCCTGGCGTGGGCGATGATTCGCTGAACGTGGTGATTAAGGAAACGGGCGAACATGAAACCGTATATACCTATGGCGGCTATATGCGTAAGTATATTAATGATGTACGTGCGCAGGGCGGCAATCCTATCCTGATGTCGCTCACCCCGCGTAATGCCTACGACGAGGACGGTAAAATAATCCGCAAACCACATACTCAGTGGCTGATGCAGGTGGCTGCCGAAGAGGGTGTGCCCTTTATCGACCTGAACGAGATTTCGGGCCGTAAACTGGACAGCTACGGGCCTTGGAAAACCGATTACCACTTCTTTTTGGATAAGATTCATACCAGCCGTTTTGGTGCGATGATGAATGCCCGTTCGGCTGCCGAGGGACTGATGGCCAGTCACAACCCTGCGCTGAACCCGCTGAAGGCGATGATGCAGAACGTAGAGCTGAACACCTGGCAGGTGGATCGTACGGATGGCAAGCCCGTGGTGTTTATTACTGGCGACAGTACTGTGAAGAATAAGGATAAGGAAAAGGACGGTATGTGGGGCTGGGGCGCCGTGGCTGGCACTGTGTTTGATGAAAACAAAATCAGCATTGTGAATGCAGCCAAGGCAGGTCGCAGTTGTCGTACCTATCTGAATGAGGGCCGTTGGGAGCAGGTGTATAATAGCTTGCAGCCAGGCGATTTCGTGCTCATCCAGTTCGGACATAACGATACGGGCGCTATTGATGCGCCCAAATATCGTGCAGCCATTGCCACTGGTTTTGATAGCTGCCACGTATATCAGATGAAGGCTGCCAAGGAAGATTTGGCTAAGCAGAACATTATTGATAAAACGCTGAAGACTAATGCGGTGATAGGTTCGTACGAGGTGGTTTACAGCTTCGGCTGGTATCTGAAGAAGTTTATTCAGGACGTGCGCGAAAAGGGGGCCACCCCCATCCTGGTATCACTCACCCCACGTAACGAGTGGGAGAATGGCAAGATTGAGCGTCGTAACGACTCGTATGGTGCCTGGTACCGTCAGGTGGTAAAAGAAACGGGTGTAGAGTTTGTGGATCTGCACAATCTGGCAGCCGACTTCTACGACAAGAAATGTGGTAGCAAGGCCAAGGCTGAGATATATTTTAAGCAGGACCATACCCACACATCGCTGCTGGGTGCCAAAACCAACGCCCAGTGTGTGGCCAAGGGCCTGCGCGCCAACAATAGTGCATTAGCAAAGTACCTAAAGAAGAAATAATAACGTAAAACCAAATGAAACGATTTGCATTTAAGATGCAACTGAAACCCGGTTGCGAAAAGGAATACGAGCGTAGGCATGCTGCCATCTGGCCAGAGCTGGTGAAGATGATTAAGGACGGCGGCGTGAGCAACTACAGCATTTATTGGGATAAAGAAACCAATATCCTGTTTGGCTATCAGGAGTGCTCGGGCGAGGAAAACTCGCAGGATACCGACAACGTAGATCCTATCACCCAGAAATGGTGGGATATGATGGCCGACATTATGGACGTGAACCCCGACAACTCGCCTGTAACCAAACCTCTGCAGGAGGTATTCCATCTGGATTAACATGAAGCTGAAGTTTATTGGCAGTCTGTTGATGCTGGCACTACCCGCGCTGGCTCAGCAGCATATTAACTTGAGTGGCGAGTGGAAGTTCCGTAGCGAACGCGAAACAGGTGTGGTACGTTTGCCTGGCTCGATGCTGACGAATGGCAAGGGAGATGAGGTGACCGTAAACACCAAGTGGACCAGTTCGCTCTACGACTCATCGTATTATTTTAATCCCTACATGGCGCGCTATCGCCAGGCAGGGAAGATGAAGTTCCCGTTCTTTCTTACACCCGATAAGCATTACGTGGGTAATGCCTGGTACGAACGTGCGGTGATGGTGCCTAAACGTTGGAAAGGCAAACCGGTGATGCTGTATCTGGAGCGCCCGCATATTGAGACAACGGTGTTGGTGAATGGTCAAAGGGTAGGGCATCAGCAGTCGCTTTCGGCACCCCACGTGTACGATATTACACCTTATATTATATATGGCAAGCCCAACCAGCTTACTATCCAGGTGTACAATGGTATTGAGAATGTGTGCGTGGGTCAGGATTCGCACAGTGTGACCGACCAGACGCAAGGCAACTGGAACGGCATCGTGGGTAAGATAGAACTGCGACAGGGACCGAACATCTGGCGTAAACGTGTGGTGCCCGATATGCAGAATGGTATAGTGGCTATCACCATCAACGAAACCACTTATCGCCTGCCTTTAGGTAAAGATACTGTGCGTTGGGATGAGTTCCACCCACAGCTATACACCCGCACCGTAAAATATCAGGGTATGCCCGTGAGCGTAACATTTGGATTGCGTGAATTGCGTGTGGATGGTGCCCGGATGCTGATTAATAACCGCCCCATGTATCTGCGTGGTACAGTGGGCAACTGCTGTTTTCCCGAAACGGGTTATCCGCCAACGGACGAAGCCTCGTGGGAGCGTGTGCTTGGGCAGTGCAAGGCGTGGGGCATCAATCACATCCGATTCCATTCGTATTGTCCACCCGAGGCTGCCTTTGCTGTGGCCGACAGATTGGGACTGTATCTGCAGCCCGAAGGACCATCGTGGCCTAACCATGGCGTAAAACTGCGCAATGGTATGGCTATCGATCTGTATCTGATAGACGAAGGTAAGCGTATGATTGACGAGTATGGTCATCACCCATCATTCTGTATGATGGCAGCTGGCAACGAGCCTGCAGGCAACTGGGTGCCCTACTGCAACGAGTGGGTGAAGCAGATGAAGGCCTACGACCCAACCCGATTGTATTGCGGTGCATCGGTAGGTGGCGGCTGGGCCTGGGACGATGGGTCGGAGTACCATGTTAAGGCTGGTGCTCGCGGACTGGATTGGGACAAGCATGCGCCCCACAGCGATGACAACTACTATCAGCAGCTGCTTTATCCTAGAAATTACAAAGGTAAGGAACCTAATAACTCACCCATCATTGCCCACGAGCAGGGGCAATGGTGCGCCTTCCCAGATTTCAAGGAGATACCACAATATACAGGCGCTTATAAAGCCAAGAACTTTGAGATATTCCGCGATTTGCTTTCTGATAACGGTATGGCCAGTCAGGCTGAGAAATTCCTGCAGGCCAGCGGACGGTTGCAGACGCTGTGTTATAAATACGAGATAGAGCGCAATCTGCGCACTAAGGATTATGCCGGTTTCCAGCTGTTGGGCCTGAACGACTATTCGGGTCAGGGTACGGCCCTGGTGGGTGTGCTGAATGTGCATTGGCTGGAGAAGGGCTATTGCAATCAGGAAGAGTGGACACAGTTCTGTTCGCCAATTGTACCTCTGGCAAAGTTCCCCAAGTTTGTGTATACTAACGACGAGCGTTTGGAGGTACCTATCGAGGTGTATAACGCGTCGGCTGAGGCGTTGCGCGGTGCCCAGGTAACATGGCGCATCGCCGACCATACAGGCACGCTGTCTGCAACCACCATTTCCCTCGGTAAGAATACCGAATTAGGTAAGGTACAGATGGATTTGGCCGCTTATCAGCAGCCAACCAAGCTCACCCTGCAGGTGGCCATCAACGGACAGGCTTGCAACCAGTGGGATTTCTGGGTTTATCCCCAGCAGCAGATGGAAATTGCTACTAAGGTGTATGAGACCGATACCCTGGATGCAAAGGCACTGAAGGTGTTGGCTGATGGTGGCGATGTGCTGCTGACGGCCGCTGGCAAGATACGTTACGGCAACGATGTAAGGCATACTTTCCTGCCTGTATTCTGGAACACGTCGTGGTTTAAGATGCGTCCGCCACATACCACAGGTGCCTATATTCAGAACACCCATCCAGTGTTCCGCTATTTCCCAACGGATGATTGGCAGAACCTGAACTGGTGGGAGTTGACTAATCGCACCCAAGTGATCAATATGGCCGAGTTCCCCACCGATTATCAGCCCATCGTGCAACCCATCGACACTTGGCATGTGAGTCGTAAGCTGGGTATGCTGTTAGAGGCTCGTGTGCTGAATGGTCGCGTGTTGATGACAACGATGGATATCACTCACAACTTGGATCGTCGCCCAGTGGCTCGTCAGTTGCGTTATAGCATGCTGCGATATATGACATCAGCTGATTTCTGTCCTGCCATCCGTGTGGCCCCCGAGGTGATACAGCACCTATTTAAGCGAGAGGCACCAAGGGTGGATATGTTTACCAAAGAGAGTCCCGACGAGCTGAAACCTAAGTTAAATTAAGCGTGCGGTACGTCAAAAATCGCTAATTCCGTACGATTAGATAGCAATTAGTACAATATGTATCACTGCTAATTCGGAAATAATCCGTAATTTTGTAGGCGATTAAAACAAACGACTGAAAAATGAGAAGAATTGTGCTCTTGTTGCTTGCTGTAGCAATGGTTGCTACGGGGGCGGCAAAACAAAAAAAGAAACCTACTGTTGAGGTTTGGCCCGACCAGACCGTGATGGATGCGTGGTTTAAGGATACTACTAAAGTAGATGTGGCTAAGTTGGGTAAGCAGTACGTGATTACCGACTATGGTGTGCGCCGTGATTCGGCCATTGTACAGACTAAGGCTATTCAGGCTGTCATCGATCGTGCCGCCCAAGAGGGTGGTGGCGTGGTGGTAATCCCAGAGGGAACATTCCTTACTGGTGCCTTATTCTTTAAGCAGGGAACACACCTGCATGTAATTGGAAAGTTGAAAGGTTCTGATCGTATCATCGATTTCCCCTATATGACTACCCGTATCGAAGGCGAGACATGTACCTACTTCTGTGCCCTTATCAATGCCGACGGACTGGATGGTTTTAGCATCAGCGGCAAAGGTACTATCGATGGTAACGGACTGAATTATTGGCAGGAGTTCTGGATTCGTCGTAAGTGGAATCCACAGTGCACCAATAAGGATGCCCAACGCCCACGACTCACTTATGTGTCGAACTCGAAGAATGTTACCATTCAGGATGTGCGTCTCATTAACTCGCCATTCTGGACTAATCACTTATACAAGAGCAACCACGTGCGCTATCTGAATTGCTACATCTATGCTCCTACAGAGAATATCTGGGCGCCCGATCCAACACGTGGCGCCCCATCGAGCGACGCCATCGATATCGACGCCTGCACCGATGTGCTCATCAATGGTTGCTATATGCACGTGAACGATGATGCCGTGGTGCTGAAAGGCGGTAAGGGTACTTGGGCTGATAAGGACGAGACCAACGGCGATTGCGAGCGCATACTGATTCAGAACTGTCACTATGGTAAGGTACATGGCTGCTTGACTTTTGGTTCGGAGTCGTTGCACGATCGCAACGTGATTCTTCGTAACTGCTACACCGAGCGCGCCGACCGTGTGCTGTGGTTAAAGTTGCGTCCCGACACGCCTCAGCACTACGAGTATGTGCTGGTTGAGAATATCACTGGTCACTGCAAGCGCTTTTTGTTTATCCACCCTTGGACACAGTTCTTTAAGCCCCAGCAGCGTGACGACATGCCGCTGTCGAGATGCAACAACATCGTGATGCGTAACATTCAGGTGGAAACCCCAACGCCTTACGACGTGAAGACATCTGACAAGTATGAACTGATAGATTTTACTATCGATGGTAAGCCACTGGCCTTTGCTAAGAACCCCGTTTCGAAAGAACAACTACAACAAATGATATATGAATAATCAGAAATACTTTTTTTCGGTAGACTTAGGTGCTACCAGCGGTCGAACCATCATCGGTCGTATCAACGATAACAAATTCGAACTGGAAGAGGTAACCCGCTTTCCCAATAACCTGATTGTGCAAGGCGGGCATTACTACTGGGATATCTACGCCCTGTATTTCGAAATCATCAAGGGTCTGAAAGAGGTGGCACGCCGAGGACTGGATATCGTGAGCATCGGTATCGATACGTGGGGTGTCGACTTTGTGATGATTGGCGAGGATAACGCTATCCTGCGCAATCCACGTGCCTATCGTGACCCAATCACCTTCGAGGCTATGGACGATTATCTGCAGAACGTCATCTCTAAGAAAGATGTGTATGATGTAACTGGTATCCAGTTTATGTTCTTTAACTCGCTGTTCCAGCTTTACGCCATGCGCAAGGAGGATAACAGTGCACTGAAGCATGCCAAACAGATACTGTTTGTGCCCGATGCGCTGAGTTGGATGCTGACGGGCGAGGCTGTGTGCGAATATACCATTGCATCAACCTCGCAGTTGCTCGATCCACGTACCAAGCAGCTCGACGAGCGTTTGCTGGCGTCGGTAGGATTAGACCGTAGTAAGTTTGGTAAGATGGTGCTGCCTGGTACACAGATTGGTGTGCTGACCGAAGAGGTGCAGCAACTGACCGGACTGGGCGCCGTGCCCGTGATAGCCGTGGCTGGTCACGATACAGGTTCGGCTGTGGCTGCTGTGCCTGCGAAAAATGAGCAGTTTGCTTATCTGAGCAGTGGCACGTGGAGCCTGATGGGTATCGAAACCAAGGATGCCATCATCAACGACCTCTCGTACGATCGCAACTTTACCAACGAGGGTGGCGTAGAAGGTACCACCCGTTTCCTGAAGAATATCTGCGGCATGTGGCTGTATGAGCGCTGTCGACTGGAGTGGCCCGAGGAGGTGCGTAAGTTGTCGCATCCCGAGCTGCAAGGTTCGGCCATGCAGGTGGAGCCTTTCCGCTCAATCATCAATCCAGACGACCAACTGTTTGCATCGCCCAAATCAATGATTGGTGCCATCCAGCAGTACTGTCGTGATACCAATCAGCCTGTGCCCGAAACACCGGCCGAAATCTGCCGTTGTATCTTCGACTCGTTGGCTCTGCGCTACAAGCAGGTGTTCCAGTGGTTGCAGGAATTTGCACCATTTGAGTTAAAGACACTCCACGTGATTGGTGGTGGTAGCTTGAACAAGTATCTGAACCAGTTTACTGCCAACGCCACAGGTTCCACCGTATTGGCTGGTCCACAGGAGGGTACAGCTATCGGTAACATCATGCTGCAGGCACAGGCTGCCGGATTGGTAAAAGATATATGGGAGATGCGCCGTATCATCGCTAACAGTCTCGACCTGGTGAAGTACGAACCAGCAGATAAGGCTGCTTGGGATGAGGCTTATGAGAAATATTTGAGAATAACGAATAATAAAATAAAAAACAAACAGAATTATGGCAAAACCATTAGTTGAAACTAAAGCAAAGGTAGGTGTATTCAGTATAGCCCTTCAGGCTTACCTGCCACAGTTCCCTCAGCTCGTTCCTGAGTTCGAGGCTCAGTATGAGGCATTCAAAAAAACACTGCCCGATACCATCGAGATTATCGATGGCGGTATGGTAACCACTAAGGAGCAGTCGATGGCTGCTGGCGATAAGTTCCGTGCTGCAGATGTCGACCTCGTCATCCTGCAGATGCTTACCTATTGCACCTCTTATAATATGTTGCCTGCCGTTCGCGACCTCGACGTTCCTGTTGTGATTGTGAACCTGCAGAAGAAGTTGGCCCCCGATTATGCCAAGACCGATATTCCCACTTGGTTGGGTGAACTCTATGCTTGCGGTGCCATTGGTGAGATGGTGGCCGACCTGAATCGTGCTGGCAAGCGTTCGGCTGTGATCACAGGTGTTGTTGAAGGCGGCGACCCTGTTTGTCAGGCTGAGATCGAGGACTGGTGCCGTGCTGCTCAAGTGCGTCGTCGTTTCCGCGATACCAACATCGCCCAGATTGGTCGTCCTTATCCTGGTATGATGGATCTCTACATCGATGAGACCAATCTCTATCACCGTATGTTTGTTTATACCAAGCAGTTCGATTGGGAGAAGATGTGGGCTATTGCCGACAATATTACCGACGAGGCTGCTATCCGTGCTAAGGCCGAGGATATTCTGGCTACCTTTGATATCGAGGGTGGTGGTACCATCGAAAAGGTTTGGGATATGGCAAAATATGTTGTTGCCTTCGAGCAGTGGGTAAAGGACGAGAAACTCGGCATGATTGCCTCGCACTACGATGGCTTCGCACAGGGTGTAGCTGGTAAACTCGATTCGATGCTGATTCCTGCTTTCTCAATGCTGATTAAGCAGCACACTGCATGTGCCGTTGAGGGCGATATGAAGGTGGCTATGGCCATGTCGATTCTGAAGACTATCTCAGGCACAGGTACTCTGGCTGAGATGTACTCTATCGACTTCCCCAAGGATATCTGTATCATCGGTCACTCTGGTTCTGGCGACTTCGACATCTCTCAGGCCAAGAAGCCTACCATGAAGATTGTGCCTGTATTCCACGGCAAGGCTGGTGGTGGTTACCTCACTCAGTTCTATCCTCCAACGGGTCCTGTTACCTATCTGGCTATCACACAGGACAAGAATGGTGTATTCAAGTTCGTGGTTGCTGAGGGTGTGAATGAGGAAGGTGAGATATTTACCTTCGGTGATACCAACATGCGTACTAAGTTCTCGCTGAGTTGTCGCGAGTTCGTTAACAAGTGGAGTGAGGCTGGTCCTACCCACCACATGGCTGCTGCTGTAGGTCATCATATCGATACCATCCTGAAGGTGGCTAAGATATTCAATATTGAGTGTGACGTAGTGTGCAGATAAGCTATGGCTAAGTCAGGTTCTTTGAAGAGCACGCTGGCCGTGTCTCTTAATAACTATCTGGATGCAGGTGCCATCGTAGCTGGTGCCAGTGGTGTTACACTGTGGCAGAACTACCTAGGTTTAAGTGAAATGCATCTAGGATGGCTTAATGCACTGAGTGCCAATGCGTTAGGTGCTGCCATCGGTGCTATTGTCGGTGGTTTTCTGGCCGATAAGTTCGGGCGTAAGTTCATCTTTACCTACAACCTGTTGGTATATATGACGGGTGTGCTCATCATCATGTTGGCGATGAACTTCCCCATGCTGCTGGCAGGATTCCTGATTACAGGTATCTCGGTAGGTATCGGTGTGCCCGCCTCTTGGACTTACATTTCTGAGAGTTCGGAGGTAAACAACCGCGGTCGTAACATCTGTATCTCGCAGATGTCGTGGGGCGTGGGGCCGATGTGCATCCTGCTTTTCGGAATGCTGTTTGCGCCGGGCGGCTATCTGTATGGTCCTGTTGAGGCTTTGGCACATGGCATCATCGGTGCTGATGCGGCTCAGGCTGCTGTCGAGGTGTTCTCATCACGAGTGGTGTTTGCAACCCTGTTTGTTGTAGCTTTCATCGCCTGGAATCTGCAGCGCCAACTGGAGGAGAGTGCCGAGTTTACAGCCAATAAGGAGAAGGACAAGAGTAGCATCGTAGATAACATCAAACTGCTGTTTACCAATCGCATCGCCGTGAAGACGGTAGCTTTCTTGGCAGCCATCTATCTTACTTGGAACCTGGTGGCCAGTGTGATGGGCTTCTTCATGCCCCACATTTATGAAACTGCTGGTGGACTGAGTAACGAGGATGCTAACATGTTGAGTTGCATTAGTTGGGTGTTTGTGGTGGTTACCACGTTTATCATCTCGTTTATGGTTGATAAGGTGGCTCATCGCTTCTTTTATGTGTTTGGCCTGGCTGCAGCACTCACCGCGTGGATTCTTATCATTGGTGGTGGCGTATCAACCATCGCTGGAATCTGGGTGTTCACCATCCTGTGGGGTGTTAACAATGGTAGTTCGGTACAGGTGTTCTACGCCTTGTGGGGCTCGGAATTGTTCCCTGCCAAGTTCCGTGCCGGTGCCCAGGGTCTGATGTTCTTCATCGTTCGTGGTCTGTCGGCTGTTTGGGGACTGGTGTTCACCTTTATCTATGGCGACAATGGCGAGGGCTTTACACTGGCTGCCTACTGCATGGTGGCCCTATTGTTAGCTTCGCTCATCGTGGGTCTTATCGGCATGCCTAACACTCGTGGTAAATCATTGGAACAAATAACAAAAGAAAGATATGGAGAAACAGTTTAATAGCATTTTGGACGGCCGCGAAGGTTTGAAAGCGGTTGTTGACCAGATAGCCGAGGTAACAGGCTATCTTTGGCAGAAAGGTTGGGCTGAGCGTAACGGTGGTAATATTACCGTGAACGTAACCGAGTATATGGACGATTCCTGCAAGCAGATGCCTGCCATCGCTCCTGTGAAGCAGATTGGTATGACGCTGCCTCAGCTTAAGGGTAAGTATTTTTATTGCAAAGGTACTGGCAAGCGTATGCGCGACCTGGCAAAGCAGCCCATGCAGAACGGTAGTATCATCCGTATCTGTGACGATTGCGCCAGCTACGAGATTATTGCCGACGAGCCCGTGGCACCCACCTCGGAGCTGCCCACACACCTGGCGCTGCACAACTATCTGTTGGAGACAGGTTCTACCTACAAGGCTACCCTGCATACGCACCCCATCGAGCTGGTGGCTATGAGTCATATCCAGCGTTTCCTGAAGGGCGATGAGATGACACGCGTGCTGTGGTCGATGATTCCCGAGACACTGGCATTCGCACCACTCGGCATCGGTATCG
>JAEEGJ010010929.1_pt1 | contig 23296 bp, 21 predicted proteins | sample 8958761 | NCBI WGS metagenome assembly JAEEGJ01 (sample SAMN16246546, study PRJNA631951) | gut metagenome | biome: gut microbiome; feature: rumen; material: RS-attached | host: Bos | place: Iran: Karaj | collected 2018-10 | reverse complement strand
AAGATTTCCTCTAATTTAATCCGCCCACATTTATCTCAGATCCACATTTGCGTGTATACTTCCCTGCTAAGGAAGTATACTATTTATATAAATATTGACTATAATCTAAATATATTATATACTGATTATGGTGGTAATATGAGTAAGATTTGTACAAATATCAGCTTAGATAGTGAATTAAAAACACAGGCACAGGAACTTATGTCAGATTTAGGACTTGATCTTTCCTCTGCCATAACTTTGTTCCTTAAACAGGCAGTACGGGAACAGCGCATTCCTTTTGAAATTCGACGCAATATTCCTAACCGGGAAACCATAGAAGCATTAAACGAATTCAGCCAAATGAAATCAGATAAGTTCGCTTACAAGCGCTACAATTCTTTCAATGATATCATAAAAGAGGCCTGCGAAGAAAATGTTGAATATCGTCCGGTCAAATAGATTCATAAAAGACTTACGGCTAGCTATCAAGCGAGGATTTAAAATAGAACTGCTTGAAGATGTTGTAAACAAACTTGCCAATCAAGAAGAACTCCCAGAAAAATTTCATGACCATCCTCTTTTCGGAGAGTTCAAAGATTTCCGTGAATGCCATATTCAACCCGACTGGCTTCTAATTTATTCTGTAGATGATGAAGAATTAGAGCTATATCTTTTCCGCACAGGAACTCACAGCGACCTCTTCTAGGTTCTAATCCTCTTGGGCAGAATAATCGTTCCCGTTCAGTCTGGAGCAAGCCCCACCCTGGATAAAGCACAATAACACAGCAAAAGGCACCGCATAGACTAATAAAGCCCAGGCAGAAGCCATCCCTGGCAGTGTTACAGCCTATGGCTGTTTACTGAGCAGGGGTGGCTTACTGATGGGCTTTTACAGGGATGTTTTTTGCTGTGTTGGTTTACATTGATTCAGGGTGGGGTTTGAGGAAAAATTATGCCCAAGAGGATTTGAACCTCCGACCCTCAGATCCGCAATCTGATACTCTATCCAGCTGAGCTATGGGCACACAAAAAAATAACGGAGAGAGGCGGATTCGAACCGCCGATACAGTTACCCGTATACTTCCTTAGCAGGGAAGCGCCTTCGGCCTCTCGGCCATCTCTCCAAAGAAAAAACGGAGAAGGTGGGATTCGAACCCACGGATGCTCGCACATCAACGGTTTTCAAGACCGCCGCCTTAAACCGCTCGGCCACCTCTCCTATTCCCTTCAAGTGATTTTATAGACAGCAAAAGTATTTGTCAATATAAACCCCTATAATAAAATTCTACTTCACTTATCTGAAAATTCATAGTATAATATAAATTGGACCTGAAGGAGGGATAAAAATGCTGAAATATGAAAATGACAAAAGCTTTGATGAAATCATCAAAAGCTCAAAACCACTGGTGATGATTGACTTTTTCGCCACATGGTGCGGACCATGCACAAAGCTTCATCCTGTTCTGGAAAAGCTGGCTGCCGCTTCAGATGCCTATGACATTGTTAAGGTGGATATTGACGAGAACCCTGCCCTGGCCGAGAAATTCAATGTTTCTGCAGTACCTACAATGATTATCTTCAAGAATGGAATATCCATAAGCAGAGCTGAAGGATATTATGAATTCGAAACACTGAAAGCAAAACTGGACGAGCTTATCTGATTATTTTTCTTTCTGCCCGATGCTTACCATGATGTTTCCTATCTCGGTGAATCGGGCACGTTGTTTTCTGAGCGCCACAATAAAACCTACTACAAACACCACTAAAAGAGCAGCAAGGATTAAAGCATTTATAGGCAGTTCCTGCTTGAACAGCCACACTATATAAGCAGTGACAGAAATCATCATGACCGGGACAAAAAGCAGGGCGAAATAATCAAATATTCCTGCCACAGTAAGTTTGCCCTCATGATATAACAGAACGCCGTGGAGCACAGAAAGATATGATCTTTTCTTGGTACCGAAACTCCCTTTCCCTGGCCGGTCGAAAAACCCTATTGCATTCTTGGCCAGTGGTGCGAATTCTATGTCGGACTTGTATTTTTTATCTGAGTTCTCCCTCTTCTTAAGAAGGTCTACTCTCTTAACATTGAACTGATATGGAAAATCAAAATCCTTGGAGAAGAAAGTGATTCCCCTTGTATAGTAGAATCTCTTCCAGGTGGTGCGGCAGATAGTGTCGGCAAAGCCGCATAGCACAAGAACAAGTATGACAATAATTCCAAGACCGAATCCCATATTTCAATCCTTAAAACGAGTTTTTAGTCAATGGTTCCTTGGTCTTGACGCCCTCGGATATATAATCCACCTTCTTGCCGTCAATCAGGAACTGCACTGCCTTCACTGTAGGGAACTCGGAGGCTGTATAGATGATCTGCTTCAGCTGGTTCTTCATCCCCTCGGGGCCAAATGTATTAAACATGAATTCCTCAGAAAAGTCCATAGTGGCAATTCCATCGCTCACCCGGATGCTCTTGAGCCTGGTGCCCGGCGGGATAAGGGACAGATAGCCCTGGTTCAGCTCGTCTGGGGTAGCCCCTTCCAGAAGCACATCCATCACAGCCTGGAGCGGCGAACCCGCTACCTTCACCTTGCGGTTTATCTTATTGAGTTTTATATCTCCACTGGGAGAGAAGAACACAAAGTAGAGGGCAGAATCCCGGAATGTGCTCTGTATCTGCTTGGGCAGCTCCTGCTTTTTCTGAGCCTGGGCGCCCTTGTCGTCAGAAACAACTTGGTTACCCATCTTGATGACAGTTTTCTTGCCATCGTCCTTGGGGACTTCTTTCTTGGCTGTATTCTTGTCAGCAGATGGACTCTTCTTGCTGCCTGGCGATTCGATATCCTCCACCACCAGCGGCTTGTCCTCCTGCTTAAGCTTGCTGAAGTATTTATTTTTAGAGAGCATCTTCTCAATATCAGTGTGGAACAAATAGAATATGATGCCAATGAGCACAATCAGGAGAACCCAGAAGGATATACCCAGATGGAACTTTGACTTCTTTTTGCGTCTTTTCTTGCCGGTTGACCGTGTTTTTCTAGCAGGTTGTCTTCCCATACAGATAATATCGGCAGAAATTGAGTATTATTTTATTGTTTATTTGGGGAAAATCCCCGGACTGTCGTTACAGCCCGGGTGTTATTATGCGAAGTGCAGGAAGTTCTTAAGTACGAAGTAAATAACGTAGGAAAGAACAAATCCCATGATTGGGGTGAAAATCCATCCGAGGATGGTTCTTCTAAGAGCTCTAATACTGGTCTTGTTGATCTGTCTTCTATAGATACCGATTGCAAGAGTACCACCTACCAGAGCCATTGCAGAGGATACAGGAATACCGACTACAGCATAGATCTGCATAACGATAGCCATAGAGATAACTGCCAGGAAGGAACCGAACTTTGTAAGCTCAACCAGCTCCTTTCCTACTGTCTTCATAACCTTGTCTGTAATCTGCTTACCATAGGTGAGAACACCGAGACAGATACTCAGGGCACCAAGCCAGATAGCTCCGTTTGCATCCAGAAGTGTTCCGTAATAAACACCGGTAACATTTGCCAGGTTGTTTGCGCCAAGTGCATAAGCTCCGTAACATCCGGCCAGGATTACACCTGCGTTCAGGATAGTATTATATTTTTTCTGATGTGCTGCATCTGCTGTGGTGTCCATCTCTCCGTCAGCAGTAGCAATGCCCATCTTCTGGAATATCTTTGCAAAAAGAGGATAAAGGATAAAGGTGAGGATGATACATCCGCCTGGAGTAAGAATCCAAGAAAGCATCATACTCCAAACTTTTGGCGGCATCGAGAAGCTCGAACCGTCGTTCACCACGGCAATACCGATGATTGCACCAAGCATAGCCTGGGATGTGGAAGCTGGAAGGCTGAATTTACCAGCCATGATAAGAACTGTTGTTGCTGCAACAAATGCAGAGATGAAAGCCGAAAGGTTGGTCTGTTTTGCCAGACTTCCCAGGTTCTCAAGTCCTGCTTTTCCCTGCAGAAGTGCTCCGATGATGATGAACACACAGAGCAGTGTCGCAATTGTTTTCCATTTCAGCATATTTGTGATATATGCTGTACCAAAGATATGGGATGGGTCATTCACACCGAGGGACCACCCCATATAGAGCCCGCTCAGAAGCCAAAAATACTGCATAGTTTTCTCCTTACTTATAAAATGGGATTATATCAAATTTGCCGATTAAGTGTCTATATGATTCTGTTCTAAAATATCGATCAAAGTGTTTACTTCACAAAAAACTTATATTAGAATATATGTATGGCAAGCAATACAACAATCAGAAGAGCTGACTCAACCGATGCCGAGATCATCTACAGGTTCATCTGCAGACTTGAGGGAGAGGATCCCACCAGGGAGGAATTTGACTCAATCTTTTTTAAGAACCTTGAGGATCCTGATTGTTATTACTTTATAGCTGAGAAGAACGGCCAGAGCGTGGCTTTTGTGGGGATGCAGATCCAGAGACAGCTGCACCACACTGCCAAGATTGCAGAGATAATCGAGATGTTTGTCCTGCCTGAGCACCGGGGCGACGGAATAGGCGAGATGCTTTACTGGCACACCAAGGATATTGCCCAGGAGAAGGGGTGCAAGTTCTTTGAGGTCGCCTGCAACAACGTGAGGGAGAGGGCCCTGGACTTCTTCTCCAAGATGGGGTTTGAGAAAACCCATTGCAAATTCACAGAAAGACTTTGAAGAGGAATATATGACTATCTCAGATTTTACAAAAGCTGCCGCAGAGGGGAACCTTGAGAAACTTCAGGAAGGGATAAACACTTTCAAGAACATCGACACACCGGACCAGGATAACCAGACTGCCCTGGGCAAGGCTGTCCTTGCAGGCCAGCTGGATGCTGCACAGATGCTTTTAAATGCAAAAGCATCGGCAAAAGTCAACCTTACTGATGGCAAGACAATAATCCAGTGGGCCCGGGAGCAGAAGGACAACGAGATTGCCTTCCTTATCCTGCTCTACAACTACATGGACCGTATTGCATACTCCTCAAATATCTGGGAAAAGACGCGGAAGACTTTCAAGCGTCCTGACGACTGCCGCTACTGCGACATCTGCTCTGGAAAAATCCAGGAGGAAGACAGCCTGGCCCTTGATCTGGATGAGGTGTTCGAGAGCATTCCATATACCGACAGGCTTTACCAGCAGTGCCTTGCCCTGCAGGCTCCGCAGTTCAAGAACAAGGAGCGGAAAGAAATCCTTGATTACGTCAAGGAGCAGATAAAGAACAACAACAAGAGCGACTGCTACATGGTCTGCGATCATTGCACTGCCAGGTTCTTCAAGAACATTGTCTATGGGAACTGCCAGAACGATCTTGTGGAGGCAGTGAACGAGATCATGGATAACGCAGAGAGCGGAAAAGAGTGATGGAAGAGATCCTTCTTATCCCGGCAGGAGAAAGCTTGAGCGAACTGGTGGAAAAGCATTCCCGGTTCATAGCCCAGTGTTTTTCTGTCTCCGATGAGAAAGAGGCCAAGGAAATCGTAAGACGCCTGTGGGAACAGCACCCTGGGGCCCGCCATATTGTATGGGCCTTTATTACAGGCGAGAAAAACAGCCAGAACATGGGAATGAGCGACGATGGCGAGCCCAAGGGTACCGCCGGCCGCCCAGTGCTGAACGTGCTCTCTGGTTCCGGCATAACCAATGTGCTCTGCACTGTGGTGCGGTACTTCGGCGGCACCCTGCTGGGCACCGGCGGGCTGGTTAAGGCCTACTCACAGAGCGCAAAGGATGCAATTGAAAAACTGCCCACAAAACCACTTGTAAAGGAAACTTCCTTTGCCTTCCAGATCGGCTACGATATATACGATTCAATAAAATATTTACTTAAAAAACATGATGTCCGCATTACAGACGAAAACTTTGCTGAGGCCATAAAAATAAAGGCTGTAGTAAAAGAGGCTCAGTTTGCAGATGTGGAGAATGAGATCATGCAGCTGACAGCTGGAAAAGTTAAATTAGAAAAGCGGTAAGAAAATAAAAAAGCCTGGCAACGACCTACTCTCCCGATTGAACAGTACCATCGGCGCGGGAGGGCTTAACTTCCGTGTTCGGGATGGGAACGGGTGGGACACCTCCGCCATAGTCACCAGGCTGACTTTTGCTCTGCATTTCCTTCCGCATCCGGAGGGAAGTGCGCAGCAGAAGGGTCATAAGAATAATATGGTCAAGCCTCACAACTAATTAGTACCGGTCAGCTGAACACATTGCTGTGCTTATACTTCCGGCCTATCGACCTGATCATCTGTCAGGGGTTTTCAGTGCCTTGCGGCAGGGGATGTCTCATCTTGAGGGGGGCTTCCCACTTAGATGCTTTCAGCGGTTATCCCTTCCGAACTTAGCTACCCGGCATTGCCATTGGCATGACAACCGGCACACCAGAGGTTCGTCCGTATCGGTCCTCTCGTACTAAATACAGCTCCTCTCAAACATCCGACGCCTGTGGCAGATAGGGACCAAACTGTCTCGCGACGTTTTGAACCCAGCTCACGTACCGCTTTAATTGGCGAACAGCCAAACCCTTGGGACCTGCTCCAGCCCCAGGATGCGATGAGCCGACATCGAGGTGCCAAACTTTGCCGTCGATATGGACTCTTGGGCAAAATCAGCCTGTTATCCCCGGAGTACCTTTTATCCGTTAAGCGACGGCCCTTCCATTCGGAACCGCCGGATCACTAAGACCTACTTTCGTACCTGCTCGGGTTGTTGCCCTCGCAGTCAAGCTCCCTTATGCCTTTACACTTACACGCTGATTTCCGACCAGCGCAAGGGAACCTTCGCGCGCCTCCGTTACTCTTTGGGAGGCGACCGCCCCAGTCAAACCGCCCACCTGACATTGTCCGCACGCCGGATCACGGCGTCCGTTAGAAACCTAATCCGATAAGGGTGGTATTTCACTGACGCCTCCGCGCAGGCTGACGCCCACGCATCTCAGGCTCCCACCTATTCTACACATACCGGACCAAGTCTCAGTGTCAGGCTACAGTAAAGGTTCACGGGGTCTTTCCGTCTAGCCACAGGTAACCGGTATCTTCACCGGTACTCCAATTTCACCGAGTCTCGCGTTGAGACAGCACCCAGATCGTTACACCATTCGTGCGGGTCGGAACTTACCCGACAAGGAATTTCGCTACCTTAGGACCGTTATAGTTACGGCCGCCGTTTACTGGGGCTTCAATTCAGAGCTTCCCGCTTGCGCAGTGACCCCTCCTCTTAACCTTCCAGCACCGGGCAGGTGTCAGTCCATATACTTCTCTTTACAGATTTGCATAGACCTGTGTTTTTGGTAAACAGTCGCCTGGGCCTCTTCTCTGCGGCCCCCCTTAAAATTGCTTCCAACGGGGGCCATACTTCTCCCGAAGTTACGTATGTATTTTGCCGAGTTCCTTAACGCGAGTTCTCTCGTACACCTTAGCATTCTCAGCCTACCCACCTGTGTCGGTTTACGGTACGGTTCTCCACATCCTGACCTTAGCGGCTGTTTCTCGGCGCTGTGACTGCACCCGCTTCGCCCTCCCGTGAGAGGACTCGCTGTCGCGGCTCATCTCGGGACATGTGCTTGACTGTGTCCCTCTACAACTTGCCGCTTGGACCGGAACTACCGTTCTCCGGCCGGGCCTCGCCTGACGCGTCACCGCATCGAAAATGTGGAAAGTTCGGGAATATTGACCCGATTCCCATCGACTACGCTCTTCAGCCTCGCCTTAGGGGCCGACTTACCCTTGGGAAGATTGCCTTAACCCTGGAAACCTTAGGTTTTCGGTGGACAGGAATCCCACCTGTCTTTTCGTTACTCATGCCTGCATCCTCTCTTCCGATACCTCCAGCACCCCTTGCAGGGCACCTTCTCCGGCCTACGGAATGCTCCCCTACCCACACGCGCTATTAGCGCTGTGCCGTAGCTTCGGTTCCATGCTTAGCCCCGTTACATTATCGGCGCATTACTACTCGACCAGTGAGCTGTTACGCACTCTTTCAAGGTATGGCTGCTTCTAAGCCAACCTCCTGGCTGTCTTCGCAATTACACTTCCTTTTCCACTCAGCATGGATTTGAGACCTTAGCTGTCGGTCTGGGCTGTTTCCCTCTCGACTACGAACCTTATCGCCCGCAGTCTGACTCCTGCATATTTTCTGACGGCATTCGCAGTTTGGTTGGGTTTGGTATCCGGTGAAGGACCCTAGCCCATCCAGAGCTCTACCTCCGTCACAGTCCGTGCAAGGCTAGCCCTAAAGCTATTTCGGGGAGAACCAGCTATTTCCGAGTTTGATTGGCCTTTCACCCCCATCCACACCTCATCCCTGTCCTTTTAAACGGGCTAGGGTTCGGCCCTCCATCCGGTTTCACCCGGACTTCAGCCTGGACATGGATAGATCACTCGGCTTCGGGTCTAACGCACACTACTTGACGCCCTCTTCAGGCTCGCTTTCACTGCGGCTCCATGACTCCAGTCATTTAACCTCGCAATGTACGTTAACTCGCAGGCTCATTCTACAAAAGGCACGCCATCACCCATTGCTGGGCTCTGACCGTTTGTAAGTCCACGGTTTCAGATTCTCTTTCACTCCCCTCCCGGGGTTCTTTTCACCTTTCCCTCACGGTACTATGCGCTATCGGTAGCTGGCAGGTATTTAGCCTTGGGAGATGGTCCTCCCGGATTCGGACAGGATTCCTCGTGTCCCGCCCTACTCAGGTGGCCAGAATGCAGACACTTCAGTTCAACCTACGGGGCTCTCACCCCCTGTGGCGCGCCTTCCCAGACGCTTCGGCTACCGATGTGTTTTCTCCTAACTGCACGGGGACATGCACATATCCCCACCTGGCTCCTACAACCCCGCCGCGACGCAACGGTGTGCACCTTGGCACGTCGCCGGTTTGGGCTCCTCCCCGTTCGCTCGCCGCTACTTAGGGAATCTCTGTTGATTTCTTCTCCTCTGGGTACTTAGATGGTTCAGTTCCCCAGGTTTACCGCTCATGCCACTATGTGTTCATGGCATGGCATACGTCATCCGGACGTATGGGTTACCCCATTCGGTGATCCGCGCATCACAGGATATTTGCTCCTACACGCGGCTTTTCGCAGCTTATCACGACCTTCTTCGTCCGCCAGCTCCAAGGCATCCGCCGTGGACCCTTTCTTACTTGACCATATTATTTTTATGACCCTTCTCTGTAGCTGCATCCAATTTGAATGCAACATTTTTTTAAAAAAACAAAAACTGGGCTTGAAAAGACTTGAACTTTTGACCCCTGCCTTATCAGAGCAGTGCTCTAACCAACTGAGCTACAAGCCCATATAAAAAGAAAGAGTTGAAGTCTAAAGCGTTGGGTCTACAGGTGAAGTTTCACCTTCGTAATTTTTCCTTTCTCTCAGAAAGGAGGTGATCCAGCCGCACCTTCCGGTACGGCTACCTTGTTACGACTTCACCCCCCTTACCGAGCATACCTTCGGCGGCGCCCTCCTTGCGGTTAGGCTGCCGACTTCGGGTGTCCTCAACTCGGGTGGTGTGACGGGCGGTGTGTACAAGGCCCGGGAACGTATTCACCGCGCCGTTCTGATGCGCGATTACTAGCGATTCCACCTTCATGGAGTCGGGTTTCAGACTCCAATCTGTACTGTGATATACTTTTTGCGGTTCGCTCTGCCTCGCGGCTTCGCCTCGCTCTGTATACATCATTGTAGCACGTGTGTAGCCCAGGACATAAGGGCCATGATGACTTGACGTCGTCCCCACCTTCCTCCGGTTTGTCACCGGCAGTACCATCTGAGTCCCCATCTTAATGCTGGTAACAGACGGCAGGGGTTGCGCTCGTTGCGGGACTTAACCCAACACTTCACAGCACGAGCTGACGACAGCCATGCAGCACCTGTACAGCGGCGGCAAGCCGCTACGTGATCTCTCACGTATTCCACTGTATGTCAAGCCCTGGTAAGGTTTCTCGCGTATCATCGAATTAAACCACATGCTCCACCGCTTGTGCGGGCCCCCGTCAATTCCTTTGAGTTTCACCCTTGCGGGCATACTCCCCAGGCGGTACACTTAATGCGTTGGCTCCGGTACCCAGGATTTCTCCCGGACACCTAGTGTACATCGTTTACGGTGTGGACTACCAGGGTATCTAATCCTGTTCGCTCCCCACACTTTCGCGCCTCAGCGTCAGTCCATGGCCAGGAGCCCGCCTTCGCCACCGGTGTTCTTCCAGATATCTACAGATTTCACCCCTACACCTGGAATTCCGGCTCCCCCTCCTGGACTCTAGTGGCTCAGTTCTCAGCGCATCTCCCCAGTTGAGCCGGGGTATTTTACACCAAGCTTGAGCCTCCGCCTACGCGCCCTTTACGCCCAATAAATCCGAACAACGCTCGCCACCTACGTGTTACCGCGGCTGCTGGCACGTAGTTAGCCGTGGCTTATTCATCGCCTAACGTCATCCCGGTGCCATTCCCTGCACCGGTTATTCTTCAGCGATAAAAGAACTTTACAACATCTCTGCCTTCATCGTTCACGCGGCGTCGCTCCGTCAGGGTTCCCCCCATTGCGGAATATTCTTAGCTGCTGCCTCCCGTAGGAGTCTGGGCCGTGTCTCAGTCCCAATGTGGCCGTTCACCCTCTCAGGCCGGCTACTCATCGTCGCCTTGGTGGTCCGTTACACCCCCAACTAGCTAATGAGCCGCAAGCTCATCCTGCAGCGTGGCCGTGGCCACTTTCATGCCATAGTTCAATCATTGACATCTCATCCGGTATTACCCTGTGTTTCCACAGGCTATCCCCAACTGCAGGGCAGATCACTTACGTGTTACTCACCCGTTCGCCACTCTCGGACACCCGAAGGTGCCCTGCCGTCCGACTTGCATGCTTAAGACGCGCCGCCAGCGTTCGTTCTGAGCCAGGATCAAACTCTCCATTATTTATCCCGGGGCCGAAGCCCCGGCTTTAATCTAATATCAAATAAGATCCAATCCCTCTCGGAATTGATCAACTTCTTCGTTGACCCGCTTTAGACTTCCTTCTCTTCCAATTTTCTCAAAAAGCAACTTTCCTTTTAGGCGGTTCCAGCCCCTCGGACAGGCCCCGCTTTGAGAAAGCTTTTCCGTTCTACCAAATTTACAGACTTATGTCAATGTACTTCTGGAAACTTTTTTTATTTTTTTAAATTTCTTTAATCAAGCCTTATTGTAGCACCCAGCCAGATACAAGTTGACTTCCATGTCAGCCGTGGCTTTGGCAAAAGTTCAAGGCCTGGATCAAACTCAAGGAATATCTCCAGGAAATCATCCAGCATCGGTATCTCAAGAGAAATAGGAATATTGGCACCGAAAGAATTATCTCCTCCCTCAAACTCAAACCGTGCAAAGCCGCCGACACCTAAAGATGCAGTGAATGGTCCGGCTATAGGACGTGAATTAATCAAAGTGTATGACCCGGCAATAAACAGGAACTGATGTCCTGAGGTAAAATCGTAAGCTGCCTTTGCAACCCATGGATCATATGAGAATATAAGAACAGTATTAGGATGGCCAAAACCAAGGCCCACTCTCTTTTCCTGAGCTGATGCGCAAATCGGTAATAAAACAATTAATACAAACAATACAAGCAATACTGCTAATTTCTTTCTCATTTTTTCACTCCCATAATACCTTTATCGGCAGAAAAAAAATTTATTTAATGGAAGTTGAGAATATTATTTATTTTTTCAGAAGGCCGGCTTTATCGATGATAGAACGTATCTCGTCGGAGTTAAGAAGTTCTTTATTATCATAGAGGATCTTCAGTTTATCCTTATCTTCAAAACCAGCGGCAATTGCTTTTTTAAGCTGAGCAGCTCCCTGAGAGAAATTTCCGGTATGGTTCAGGTATATATCGCTTTTCTTGAAGTAGAGCTCTGCATTCTCGCTGTTTTTGACATTGCTGTCTTTTGATAGGTTATAATTGATGACAACATCTGCAGTCTCAAGGAATTTAGCATAATATTCTCCCTGCTCGTAAGGGCGCAGCAGGAATCTGCTTATCTCGATGTTCTCGCTGTCAAGAGACAGGGCCTTCTCTCCATATTGAACCGCTTTATCATAATTCTCAGCACTGAAGGATACCTTTGCCATCTCAAAATAGAGCTGGGCATCGGTGGCAGAATCGGAGAACACCTCCAGCTGCTGATAGGTCTCCATTGCCTCCGGCAGATAGCCTGTCTCTGCAAGAAGAGAAGCATAGTTGAACCGGGCCATGTAATTATCCGGTTCCCGTTCCAGAATCTTCAGGTACAGCTCAAAGGCTTTGTCCCTGTTCTCAAGCTTGTAGTAACAGTAGGCCTGGGCAGAGAGGATTGTGCTGTTGTCAGGATCCTGGGCTGCCAATCCATCCAGGACATCCAGGGCATCGCCATACCGTTCGGCCATCATGTAGCTTTTGGCCAGGTTGAAGTTAGCAGCTCCGAACTTCTTGTCATACTCTGCAGCCTTAAGAAAAGCCCGTGCCGCGTTATCTGCTTCGCCCAGGCGCATATAGGCATTGCCAAGATTGAAATAGACATTGGCGAACTCCTTGCGGGATGGAGCAAAGACACAAGATGAGAGAATACATGCAATAGCAAGAATAAGAATTCTGAACCGCATATAAAAATTATATCATAGCTTTTAAAAATTGAAAAGGATTCCGGGAGCGCCAGTTTCAGAGAAGAAAGAGAGCTTCACAGAATGCCCCTCCTGACAGTAGTGGAGCTGAGGAACAAGCCATCCTGCAAAGGTTCCCCATGCCGCCCCCACCAAAACATCGGTGAAGAAATGGCTGCCGGAGAGAACCCGCAGAGATGCCACTGCTGTTGCAGCGGCAAAGGAGCCCCCAGCCACCCAATATTTGTTCTTTCCCTCTGGATGGAGATGGGCATAGACAGTGGTCAGGAAGGATGCAGAAGTAAAAGCTATGGCAGAATGGCCGGACATGAAGGATTTTCCGGATTCATCATCCCTAAGCAGCTTGGAACGGGTGTCATCATAATAACAATATGGACGCCAGCGTATCACCACATCCTTGGTAAGTTCCTTCACGCTGTGGGATAAGAGAAGTGCCTCTGCATACATCACCGCTCCGGTGATTATATTGTCCCTGCTCTGATGTATCGCCAGCGCAAAAGGGGCTGCCATGGTGCAGGCCAGCAGTATATCGCTTGTCAGATCCAGGCTCCGTGAATAACTGCACATCATAGCCCGGTCCACAAAGTTGACATCGCTTTTATGGAACCGGTCAAGACCATGTTCCTTGGCAGAATCCCTGTCCCTGGTAAAATAAATCGCCAGATGAGTTCCATAAAGCACGGCAGCACCGCCCCCTATAAGAGCATCCTTCTTCCAGTCAAGCTGATATGGAAAATCATCAGCAGGAAGCAGAGATGCGCAGAATACAATCAGGACAAGGAACAAAAGCCTTTTGATCATACGTTGACTATTTTCTTCAAATATTTCTCGGTCTCAGGAGTGGGCACATCCAGCTCATGGCCCAGCTTGACAATCACACCCCCCAGGGCATCCAGTTCTATGCGGCCCTTTTTATTTTCTATATCAAGCTGGAATGATGTCTTGGCAGCCGGATCGATATGCTCCCCTATCCTCATGGCATAGTCGATATCATAGCTGTTCAGGATGACTCCCTTCTTGGCCGCAACTGCCACAATCTCATTCATAATCGCAAGAAGGCTGGCATTGAGATCAGGGTCGGCCCAGACTTCGTGCATTGTCTTTCCGGTGGCGCCGGTTACAAGTGCAAATGGAGAGACAAAGAGGAACTTGCGCCAGATAGGCTCAAAAGGATTCTGGTTCCAATAAAGCTTAAGCCCCATGTTCTGGAAGAAAGCCTGAATCTCCTGGCCATCGTAATCAGGGCGCTGAGGATCCTGTCCTGAATACACCTTGACAATATCGCCCTGAAGCTTAACAACACCTGGGCACTCAATCTTAGAGCTGATATATACGCAGGATGGAAGCACTATGCTCTTTGGAGCAAGCTCCTTGATTCTGTCATAGACATCCACTCCGTTCATCAGAGGCATGATCACTGTATCGGAATTGAGCCTTGGCTCCACCTGACGGATTGCATCCTCAAGGTCGTAGTTCTTGACTGCCAGAAGCAGGAAATTTATATAAGGAAGCTTAAGCACGCTGTCGGTGACCATCTTAGGTATGCAGACCACCGGGTCCTGTTTCCAAAGCTTAAGGGTGAGTCCGTTGGCCTTGATAGCCTCCAGGTGTGCTCCCCGGGCAATAAAGGTAAGATCTCTTTTATCCCGCCAGTTTGTGGTGATGTTCAGGGCAAACATGCCGCCGAAGTAACCACCTACACCGCCCAGCCCCATGACCACGATATTATTATATGCAGCGCTTTTGTCTAAGTTCATCCCGTTCCTTCCTTCTTTATAAAATAGTACAGGAATTTTTCTCTTTTAACAATATGTTGAAATTTGAACTGCTTTAATGGTATCATCTGATCTGGAGGGAACTATGTATCTTGAACCTGGACAGGAGATTGAGACTACTGTCATTTCTATTTCAAAGGATTGCGCTTTTCTGGACCTGAACGCCAAGAGCGAGGGAATTCTTCCTATAAGCGATATACAGAATGAAGACGGCACACTTACTGTAAATGAGGGTGACACCATCAAAGTCTATTTCATCGGCACAAAAGATGGAGAGATGGTCTTCACCACCCGTATAAAGAGCGGCAATGCAGACCTTACACTGCTGGAGAATGCATACAACCATGGAACCCCAGTGGAGGGACATGTGGAGAAGGAGATAAAGGGAGGCTTCGAGGTTACTATTGGATCAGCAAGAGCATTCTGTCCATTCTCCCAGATGGGATATAAAGAGAAGAAGGAGCCCAAGGAGTATGTAGGCAAGAACCTTTCCTTCCGTATCACAGAATTCAAGGAAGAGGGACGCAACATCCTGGTATCCAACCGGGTCATTCTGGAGGAAGAACACCAGATGGAACTGCGGAAACTGGAGGGGGAGCTGGTTCCAGGGGCCAAAGTCATGGCAAAAGTTGTATCTCTCCAGAGTTTCGGAGCCTTTGTGGAGATAAATGGGTTTAAAGCCCTGCTCCCTATATCCGAGGTAAGCCGGGAGCGGGTGGCTGATATAGCTGATGTACTGGCGGTAGGCGATGAGTTTGAGGTGCTGGTGCTTAAGGCTGACTGGGCAAGAGAACGCCTTTCTGTAAGCCGCAAAGCTCTTTTGGCAGACCCCTGGGACAGCGCTGCAGAAAAATACCCCGAAGGAACAAAAATCACAGGAAAGATTGTAAGAATATCCAATTTCGGTATATTTATTGAACTTGAAAGTGGTATCGATGGGCTTGTGCATGTTTCAGAGCTCGATAACATAAAGCCTGGCACAAATATACAGAAAATGTATAAAATTGGCGACAAGATGTCTGTCATTGTAAAAGATGTGAACCAGGCTGCCAGGCGGATATCCCTTAAGCCTTCCTCCTCCAAGGAGCAGGACCAGGAGGCCGCAAAGTATATGCAGGGGCAGTCCGATACCGAGACATATAACCCCTTTGCCCTGTTGTTAAAAAAGAAAAAATAGTATTTAATATAAATATACAATAATTACATATTGGAGAGAAAAATGAGCGATAACAGAGGTTCATTCACAAGCAGGATCGGCTTTGTATTAGCTGCTGCCGGCTCTGCCGTAGGATTAGGAAACATCTGGCGGTTCCCATATCTGGCTGCCAAGAACGGTGGAGGTATCTTCCTCCTTATTTACATTCTTCTTGTGCTTACTGTAGGTATTGCCCTTATGACTGCCGAGATCACATTGGGCCGCAAGACAGGACTCAGTGTATGCAGCGCATTCAAGAAACTGAACAAGAAATGGGCTTTTGTAGGTGTGCTCGGTGCAATTGTTCCAGCCATCATCCTCCCCTACTACTCTGTAATCGGCGGATGGGTCCTCAAGTACTTGGTAGTATACTGTGAAGGCTTTGGAGACACTGCGGCGGCAGACGGCTTCTTCGGCGGTTTTATCTCCAGCTCTGCCTCCCCTCTTTTCTGGTATGTTATCTTCATAGGCATAGTGACAATCATCATCATATATGGTGTGCGTAAAGGAATTGAGCGGGCCAGCAAAATTCTCATGCCTCTTCTTGTAATACTGACTGTCATCGTAGCAATCTACTCAATCTTCCTTCCAGGTGCAGGGGAAGGCCTTGTCTACTACCTCAAGCCAGATTTCAGCCATCTTTCCTGGTCTGGAGTGCTGGGAGCCATGAGCCAGATGTTCTACTCCCTCTCCCTGGCTATGGGTATCATGATCACCTATGGTTCCTATGTCCAGAAGAGAGAGAACATCGAAACTGCAGTCACACATATCGCTCTGTTCGACACAGCAATCGCATTCCTGGCCGGTCTTATGATAATCCCTGCTGTATTCTCATTCATGGGTCCTGAGGCTCTGAATGCAGGTCCCGGTCTTATGTTCATCACCCTGCCTAAGGTTTTCAAAAGCATGACAGCAGGCGGCTTCATCGGAGCAACATTCTTCATCCTGGTATTCTTTGCAGCCCTTACATCTGCAATCTCCCTTATGGAGGCAGTTGTAGCAAGCTTCCAGGACGAGTTCAAATTCTCAAGGACAAAGGCTATCATCGCAACCCTGATCATCTGTGTCGTTCTGGGTGTTCCATCATCCATGGGCAACGGTGCATGGTCCGGCTTCCTTATCATGGGAATGGACTTCCTCTCCTTCTGTGACTACATAAGCAACAACATCATGATGCCTGTCGTAGCAGTGCTCACCTGTGTATTTGTAGGATATGTCATCAAACCACAGGCAATCATCGAGGAAGTGGAGCTCTCCAACACATTCAAGAAGAAAAAGCTGTTCGAGCTTTCCATCAAGTTCTTTGCACCAGTAGGTCTCTTCATCATCCTGGTTTCACAGTTTGTATAATTTAAGGAGCATATATGACTATCAATGATATCAAGCATGCAAAAATAAAAGCTTGGATTGAAGAGATTGAAAAACTGTGCACTCCCGATGCAGTCCATTTCTGCGATGGCACCAAGGAGGAGTACGACACTCTTATGAAGAAGTGTGTGGACTCTGGTCTTGCCACTCCCCTCAAGAAGAAGCCCAACAGCTTCCTGTTCCGGTCCCTTCCTTCCGATGTAGCCCGGGTAGAGGCACGTACTTTCATCGCTTCAAAGAAAGAAGAGGATGCAGGCCCAACAAACCACTGGATCGACCCGGTTGAGCTCAAGAAGACCATGACCAAGCTCTACACCGGCTGTATGAGAGGAAGAACAATGTATGTGATTCCTTACAGCATGGGTCCTGTAGGCTCCCCTATCTCCAAGAATGGAATAGAGATCACAGACTCAGAATACGTTGTATGCAATATGATAATCATGACCCGGGTGGGAAAGAAGGTGCTTGATGCTATCGGAACCGACGGCGATTTCGTACCATGCCTCCACTCTGTAGGAAAACCTCTGGCCGAAGGCGAGTCCGACAACGGAATCTGGCCCTGCGCAGATATGGAGAACAAGTATATCTCCCAGTTCCCCGAGGAACATACTATCTGGTCCTATGGTTCAGGCTACGGCGGAAACGCACTCCTGGGAAAGAAGTGCTTCGCACTCCGCATCGCAACTGTACTGGCACGGGACGAAGGCTGGCTTGCAGAGCATATGCTTATCCTTAAGCTCACCAACCCGAAGGGCGAGGTCAAGTATGTGACCGGAGCCTTCCCATCTGCCTGCGGCAAGACCAACCTGGCCATGCTTATTCCAAAGATTCCAGGCTGGAAGGTTGAGACAATCGGCGACGACATCGCCTGGATGAAGTTCGGTGATGACGGCCGCCTCTATGCCATCAACCCGGAGGCCGGTTTCTTCGGCGTTGCCCCAGGAACCTCCGAGAAATCCAACAAGAATGCCTTGGAAGCAGCAAGAAAGAATGCTATATTCACAAACTGCGCCCTTACCGAGGATGGCGACATCTGGTGGGAAGGAATCGGCTACCCTGCAAAGGGCGACCTTATAGACTGGAAGGGTGTAAAGCGCCCTGCCCTGCCTAAGGATAAATCACCTAAGGGCGAGGAGTTCGCCCATCCGAATGCCAGGTTCACTGCACCTGCAAACCAGTGTCCGTGTATCGCACCGGAATGGGAAGACCCTAAGGGAGTGCCTATCTCTGCATTCCTCTTCGGCGGCCGGCGCCCTTCCACTGTGCCACTGGTACACCAGGCACGGGACTGGAACCACGGAGTGTTCCTGGGCTCCATCGTAGGCTCCGAAGTGACTGCGGCCGTCATCTCCGACCAGGTTGGGCAGGTCCGCAGGGACCCCTTTGCCATGCTGCCATTCTGCGGCTACAACATGGGGGACTACTTCCAGCACTGGATTAATATCGGAAAGAAATCAAGCGCCGACAAGCTGCCTAAGATATTCTATGTAAACTGGTTCCGCAAGGATGATGAAGGCAACTTCATGTGGCCAGGCTACGGCGACAACTCAAGAGTTCTGGCATGGATCTTCGACCGCTGCGACAACAAGGACAATGCAGTGGAGACTGCCATCGGCTATATGCCTAAGCCAGGTGCCCTGAACACCGATGGCCTCTCCGATGCAGACAAGGCCAACATCCCGGCAATCACATCTGTGGACAAGGAAGGCTGGCTCAAGGAGATCAAGGATATCAGGGAAAATCACTATCCTAAGTTCGGGAAGCACCTGCCAAAGGAGCTGTCCCAGCAGCTGGATATCCTGGAAAAGAATCTTAAGAATATGTGAAAAAAAGGCAGAGGAAACTCTGCCTTTTTTTAATTTTATTGGATTTTAATATGAATTTACAGAACGGGCTTCTTCTTTTCGCAGCTGGCTTTCTTATTGCTATCCTGCTGCGGAAGCTGAATTCCAGAAACAAGAAATAGAATCACTGAGCCGAGAAAATATCCACAATCTCTTTCGGGGTCTTTGCATTAAGAAGCAGCTTGCAGAAGTTGCTTGACCGTGTAAGACGTGCAATCTCAGAAAGAGCCTCGATATGAGGTCCAGCCTGCTGTGGTGTTGCAATAAGGAGGAAGAACAGCTTGGAAGGCTCTCCATCCAGAGAATCAAAATCAACACCCTCCGGGGAAATTCCAATAGCCAGTACCAGATTGTTAACCTTGTGGGTCTTTGCGTGAGGAACTGCAATTCCTTTCTCAAGACCTGTGCTTCCCATATTCTCTCTAAGCATTACAGCCCGGAATACGCTCTCTGCATCCTCAATCTTGCCTGCCTTCTTAAGAACATCAACAAGCTCTTTGATCACATCCGGCTTGGTCTTGGCCTCCAGTGGTATTTTTATTATATCTTCTTCAATTAAATTGACAACTGCCATTTTATCCTCCTTTAAAGTGGTTGTTTCTTTTTAGTAAGCTGATAAGTAAACTCAAACTCTTCTGCCACATTTCCACTGTTGTACAGGAGCGGGAGATGGAGTATACATTCGCCCCGCTGGCGGAAGTTGTTCCTGAACACAATATATCCCTTATAACTCTCACCAGGTCTGATTCTGACTATATTATTATACATAGTTTTCTTTGCCAGACGGATCCGGGCCAGTCTGTCGGAGCCCTTGAGGTACTTCTCATCTTCCTGATTAGTCTCAACATCACTTACTACTGATGCACGGGTAGCCTTATCAGCGAAGTAAATCTCTGTCTCGCGGGAATCGTATTTCACTGCCATGCTGGTCTTATTCTTAATCTCCACCTCGAATACCAGCGAATATACTGGAGTAAGAACAAACTCTCTGGCAATATATGGGTTGTCATCTCCTTTGCCATGGCGTTTCATAAGCTCACCTTCGCTCAGATACTCAGAGATTACGGTTATACCATTTTTCTCCTGAAGCTGTTTCGGATTATCCTCAGCCACATGATACTTTTTGGTGGATAAACAACTTGAAAAACTAATACATACAATTAAAAGAAGCAAGAATTTTTTCATACTAATAATTTTATATATTATTAGCCATTTTGTAAAGGGAGAAAAAAATTTAAAATTTTTCAATTTTTTTTCAAAAAGTCAAATCAAAATTAATTTTTTTTGAGTAATAGAAGTAAAAATGTCAGGAGGATTTATATGACAAACAACTTAAACTCTGTGATTGTTGAGGGAAACCTCACCAAGGATGCCGACTTTGATTCAACCCAGAAGGGCACTGGTTTCTGCACCTTCTCTGTAGCTACCAACCGGTATTTCAAGTCGGGAGAGGAGATCCAGCACGAAGTTTCTTACTTTGATGTGGAAGCATGGGGCAAGCTGGCCGACAGCTGCCGCAGTCTGCTGGTCAAGGGCGCTGGCGTGCGGGTCGTAGGAAGGCTTAAGCAGGACAGATGGAACAGCGAGGATGGCAAAGCCAAAAGCAGGGTCAAGATTGTGGCAGAGCACATCGAGTCAAAGCCTGTTACTACAGTGGAAGCTGTGGCCGAGAGCGTACCGGAGGTAAAACCCGAGGTAAAGCCCACCCGCCAGAAGAAGACTCAGAAGGAGAAGGAGGCTGTTATGGCATGAACAGAAAAAAGGGTGCAGGCATAACCTGCACCCTTCTATCTTTGCACATAGGCAAACGTTATTTCCGGATGGTAGGATCTATAGTATCCCTCACCCAGTCTCCCAGAAGACACATGCTCAGTGTGGTCAGGAATATGGTGAGACCAGGGATTACCGCAAGCCACCAGTTGGTCATCATATAGGCTCTTCCAAAGGAAAGAAGGCTGCCCAAAGAAGTGTCAGGTGGCTGGATTCCAAGGCCCAGGAAGCTCAAGGAAGTCTCTGCAAGGATCTTTGCAGGGAAGTTCAGGGTAAGCTCTACAATAAGGATGTTGGACACGTTCGGCAGAATATGCTTTGTATAGAGCCGCACCGGACTTGCCCCCAGCTGCCTTATGGCCACCGCATAGCCGTTGTTCTGGGCCGATAGGGCCATACCTCGGGAAAGTCGTGCATACTTGTTCCACCCCTCGATACCGAGAAGGAATACGAAGAATATCATATTGTTTCCGAAGAAAGCAATTACCAGAAGAGCCAGAATCATGAACGGCAGTGAGTACTGGAAGTCCACCAGCATCATGATAGTCTCATCCACCCAGCCCCGGAAGTGAGCTGCCACAAAGCCCAGGGCAGTTCCCATTATAGCTGTGATGATAGTTCCACAGAAGGCAACCAGAAGACTGGTACGTATGGAACGGATAAGACGGCTTAAGAAGTCACGTCCAAGGGAGTCGGTTCCCAGGAAATGGACTGTATCTTCGCCACCGAAAATCTTAGGAATGGAAAGACGGTTGGCCAGATCCTGCTCCTCGTAGTCAAAGGGAGCAAACTTCTGCCAGAACAGAGCCACTATGAACATGAACAGAAGCCATGCCATGCACAGCATGATCATAGGAGGTACTTTCCGGAATACCTTCTGGAGCTTTGTCTCCTGACCGACAACGCCGCTTAAAACTTCAAACTTTACTTTTTCATTTTTAACATTGTCGCTCATTATTTGTCTCCTGCTGTAACTCTGATCCGTGGGTCAAGAAGTCCGTAAGTAAAGTCTACAAGAAGGTTTGCAAGAACCATTGCCAAGCCCATGACTATAACGATTGCCTGCACTACAGGAAGGTCCCGGACTGCAACGGATGAAACCAGAAGCCGCCCTACTCCAGGCCAGGCGAATACGTTCTCTATTACTACACTTCCACCGACCATATGTCCGATACTGGTACCAATGACGGTCACAATAGGGATGGCCGCATTAGGCAGGGCATGGAGATATACCATCCGGTTCCGGTTGGCACCCTTGGCCTTGGCTGTGATTATATATGGCTTTGAAAGGACATTAAGCATGGCAGACCGGGTATACCGGGCATAGGATCCCATTCTGGTCATACCTATGGTGATCATAGGCAGCAGCAGATGGAGCCAGGTGTCGCTTCCTGCGCTGGGGAGCCAGTGGAGCTTCATGGAGAATATCAGGATGAACATGATACCCAGGAAGAAGTTCGGCATAGAGAAGCCGAAGACTGCAGCTCCCATTACAAACCGGTCTCCGAAGGAGTTCCGGTGCAGGGCCGCGTATATACCCAGCGGCAGCCCCACCACAATGGAGAAGATGATTGACATTCCCATGAGCCATACCGACTTAGGAAGACGCTGGCTTATGACCTCGAATACATCCCGGCCATCCTTGTACGACTGGCCGAAGTCGCCGTGGATAAAGTTCTTGCAGTATACAAAGAACTGCTCCATAAGCGGCTTATCAAGGCCCCACATCTGCCTGAACTCGATATAGTCCTCTTCTGTGGCGTCATCCGGCAGCATAGCCTGGGCCGGGTCACCGGTAATTCTGAGAACAAAGAATACAAATACAACCAGAAGGAATGTGGTGATGAAAGCCCTCAGGGTTTTTACTAAAAAGTATTTAACGTGCATATATTCCTTCCTTACTTTCCTGTAACCAGGAAACAGGCAACCTTGTGCCCGTTACCCATATCCACCAGCTCCGGCTCCGACTCAAGACACCGCGGGGTGCATTTCGAGCACCTGGAGGCAAATCTGCATCCCTTGGGCAGGTCGATGGGGTTCGGTGGATCTCCGTGCAGCATAATCCTCTTAGCCTGGGCATCAGGGGTCAGTGATGGTACTGCAGAGATAAGTGCCTGGGAATATGGATGGAGTGTATTTTTGAAAAGCTCGTCGCTCTCTGCCTCCTCCACCACCCTTCCAAGGTACATTACTATTATTCTGTCACAGACATGCTTTACAATACGCAGGTCGTGACTTATGAACATAAATGTCAGGTTCAGTTCTTTATGGATCCGCTTGAACAGGTTCACAACCTGAGCCTGGATAGAGACATCCAATGCTGATATAGGCTCGTCGCACACCAGAAGCTGAGGCTTTACTATCAGTGCTCTGGCAAGCACTATTCTCTGCCTCTGTCCACCCGAAAGCTCGTGTGGATACCGGTCGTAGAAAATAGGCTTGAGGCTGACAGCAGCCAGCATATCCAGCACCATCTGCTTCCTGTCCTTGGGGTCGCCGATATTATGGATCTCAAGAGGCTCCATAATCTGTTTTCCAACGCACATATAAGGGTCAAGGGCTCCCAGAGGATCCTGGAAAATCATCTGCATGTCCAGGCGGAGGGCTCTCCATTCCTTTGGCTTGAGCTTTGACATGTCACGCCCTTTGAAAAGAACAGTTCCCTTGGTAGGATGCTCCATATCAAGTATCAGCTT
>JAEEGJ010010928.1_pt1 | contig 23296 bp, 21 predicted proteins | sample 8958761 | NCBI WGS metagenome assembly JAEEGJ01 (sample SAMN16246546, study PRJNA631951) | gut metagenome | biome: gut microbiome; feature: rumen; material: RS-attached | host: Bos | place: Iran: Karaj | collected 2018-10 | reverse complement strand
AGTTTCTGCTGCCACACCGCGTTGACCTTCGCCACTGCGCCGTCCGTATCATAAGCCAGTTCACGGCGGCGTTTGTCATGTTCTTCAATGAACTGTAATATTTCTTCTTTTGTATGTGCCACACACCAGTGTTCCGGTGTGGTAAAACCGTATTTCTCCAGATTACGCAGACACTCTTCCTGGGTTTCCGGTTCCTCCGGCCCTTTCAGGTAATAGGCAAAAAAGCTGAGGGAACGCCTGGCCGTAACGGCAGGATCCAGTTGCCGCAGGCTGCCCGCCGCTGCATTCCGCGGATTGGCAAATTCCGCTTCCCCGGTCTCTACCCGTTCTTCGTTCAGACGCAGAAACGCTTCCCGGGACATATACACTTCGCCCCGGACATCCAGCAGCTCAGGCACTTCTTCCCCTGCAGGAACACGAAGGTGCTGGGGAATGCTTTTTATGGTACGAACATTTGTCGTTACGTTTTCGCCCACTTCCCCGTCACCCCTGGTCGCAGCCCGGACCAGCCAGCCGTTTTCATAAATCAAGCTGCAGGCCAGCCCGTCAATCTTAGGTTCCAGCACATAACTGACTTCGGTACCGGCAGGCAGGGCGTTCCGTACCCGCTGGTCGAAATCCCCCATCTCCTCCGCGTTATACACATTGCCAAGGCTCAGCATGGGCACCATGTGCTTTACCTGGGTGAAGCCCGGCGCTACGTATCCGCCGGGGCGCCGCGTGGGAGAATCCGGCGGAACTTCATCCGGGTACAGTGCTTCAATGGAACGGAGCCGGTTGGTCAGCGCATCATATTCTGCGTCGCTGATTTCCGGCGCGTCCAGCACATAGTACTGGTATTCATGGTGCCGAATCTGCATGCGCAGCCCATCCGCCTCCCGCAGCAGCGATTCTTTTGTTTCGCCGTCTTTCAATACTGTCGCCTGATACTGTACCGTCTCTTTTTCTTTCATAAAAATATCCTCTCGACGTCTGTTACAGCTTTTTTAACATAGCGTATTTCGCCAGCAGGCTTCGAACGCCCGCGCCGACGAACGCAACCTTCACTTCCTGTCCGTCCGGCGAGTTTTTCACGCTGACGATGGTTCCCTCGCCCCATTTCTTATGACTGACTCTGTCACCAATCGCAAAGTCTGTTGCAGCATCCGCCGGTTTTTCCGGCACAAAATCCGTATGGATTTTACTGAACAGACCGCTTGTCTTTTTGCTTTCTTCTTTAAAACGTTCACTAAGAGACGCGCTCACCCGGCTGTCAGGAACTGTTCGCTTGCCATGGCCTCCGCCAATGATGGAGCCGCCTTCTTCATCATATGAATAGCTATTGCGATTATAACCAGACTGCCCGTAACCGTTTCGCCCACTCTGATGGGGGCCGCCAAAACTACTGTCCGAATAGCCGCTTTGTCCGTAACCCCGGTTTTTATATCCGTCCGTATTGCGATAACCCGTACTTACCAGCGATGGTCGGTGATACTCACGCACCAGCTTTTCCGGGATTTCTTCCAAAAACCGGGAAGGAACGGAATAATTCGTGCGCCCGTAGATAGTGCGGGTCTTCGCGCCGGTCAGGTACAAAATCTGCTTGGCGCGGGTGATGCCCACATAACATAGCCGTCGTTCCTCTTCCATCTGTTCATCGTCCATAAGACTGCGGGAATGGGGGAACAGTCCTTCTTCCATCCCGGCCAGAAACACCACCGGGAACTCCAGGCCTTTGGCAGAATGAAGCGTCATCAAGGTAAATTTGTCATTATCTAATTGAGCATCGTCAATGTCGGAAACCAGCGCTACGTGTTCCAGGAAACGAGCCAGTGTTTTCTCTTCCCCTGCATCCTTCAGAAAATCCTGGGCCACGCTGATCAATTCCTGCAGGTTCTCCGCCCGGCTCTCCGACTGGGGCGTACGCTCTGCCTGCAGTTCTTCCAGGTACCCCGTCTTGTGCATCACATCATCAATCAGCTGCTCTACCGGAACCGTATCCACCTCTGCAATCAAGTCAAAGATAAGGCTGCTCATTTCTTCCAGCCTGGATATAAAACGCGGACTTAAACCCGGCACCGCCGCCGCGTTGGTGATGACTTCAAACAACGATATCCCCCGGGCATTGGCATAATCCTGCAATTTATTAATCGTAGTCTGCCCGATGCCCCGTTTGGGCACATTGATAATCCGCTGCAGGCTCAACGCGTCATAGGGATTGTACAACAATTTCAGGTAGGCCATCACGTCCCGGATTTCTTTCCGGTCGTAAAATTTCACACCGCCTACCATACTGTAGCTGATGCCGCTTTTGATCAGCATCTCTTCAAACACACGGGACTGGGTGTTGGTACGGTACAGGACCGCCATATCCCCGTAAGTAAATTTCCCGCTGCGAATCAGCATCTGGGCCTGCTCCACCACGAATCGGGCCTCGTCCCGCTCGTCCATGGCATTGTAGTAGGTAATGGCAGTACCCGCTGCGTTTTTGGTCCACAACTTTTTCGGCTTGCGTCCCGTATTGTTTTCAATCACCGCATTGGCCGCATCCAGTATGACCGTAGTGGAACGGTAATTCTGTTCCAGCTTCAGCAGTTTCGCTTTGGGGTAATCCTTTTCAAAATCCAAAATGTTACGGATATCCGCGCCGCGCCAGCCATAGATGCTCTGGTCCGCATCGCCCACTACGCACAGGTTGCCCTCATCCCCCGCCAGATAGCGGGTCAGCAAGTACTGGGTCCGGTTGGTATCCTGATATTCGTCGATCATGATGTAACTGAAACGCTGCTGATACTTTTCCCGCACCTCAGGACATTCCGCCAGAATTTTTACCGTCAACATCAGAAGATCATCAAAGTCCATGGCATTGTTGGCCAGCAGCCGTTTCTCGTATAATTCGTAAACCTCTGCCGCCTTCTGTTCAAAAAAGTCGCCTGCCAGTTTGGCAAAAGCCGATGCGTTCTGCATCTGATTCTTGGCATTGGAAATCGCATTCTGCAACGCTGCCGGCGGAAACCGTTTTTCATCCAGATTCATATCCTTCAGAATGGATTTCAATAAGTTCTTCTGGTCTGCCGCGTCATAGATAGCGAAATTACTTTTGTGGGTTCCCAGCACTTCAATCTCCCGGCGCAGAAACCGGGCGCAGAAGGCGTGGAAGGTGTACAGCCAGACATCTTTCGCCGCCGGGCCTACCATGGCGTCCACCCGGTCACGCATTTCTTTGGCCGCTTTGTTGGTAAAGGTGATCGCCAGGATTTTATAGGGCGACACACCCAGTTCCAGCAGGTGAGCAATGCGGCAGGTCAGCACCTTGGTCTTTCCGCTGCCAGCCCCTGCCAGAATCAGCATTGGTCCGTTAATATGTTCCACCGCAGCCTGTTGCTGCGGATTCAGGTTTGCAAGAGTATCCATCAGTCCTCCAAAATCTATGTAAATACCAAACGTTTGTAAAATGATTTCATTTTTCAGTGAACCGCTTTATTATTTTACCACAAACTTACCGTAAACAGAATACGAAACCGTCGATTAATTACGTTTCTTTTGGGCAAGAAACCAACAAAACGGCGCTGACAACACCAGTCGCCAGCGCCTCAAAACTTTATTTCATTGTTCTCTTAACGGGGAATATTTCCGTTTCAATCTTCCCGGCATTCTTTATCATTTATGCAAAGGAATTTCAGAAAAATTATTTTCTCATCTTATTGACGGTCGCTTCCACTTTGTTCATCTTCTTTTCCAGATTGTCCAGCCGTTTCTGCGTCTTTTCAATCTTTTCTTCCATGGCAACCGTCATATCACGCAGCTGCTCAACTTCGTCTTTCGTAGCAGCCTGTACGCCGACGCCGGCTTTTTCAGCTTCCAGAATCGGTTGATACCGTTCCGTTTCCTCTTTGATTATATCTGCCAGTACCAGCAGGGAAATCAGGTTCGGAATCGCCATCAGCGCGTTGAAAATATCCGCCAGGTTCCAAACCAGTTCCAGTGCCTGGGTAGCGCCGATATAGGTGATGAGACAGAAGAGAACACGGTACACTACGTTGAATTGCGCGCTGCCGAACAGATACTCAAAGCACTTTTCACCCTGATACTCCCAGCCTAAAATGGTGGAATAGGCAAACAGGACAATACCGATGGATACGATGTATCTGCCTACCGGGCCTACAAACTTTTCAAAAGCTGCGATGGTCAGGGTCAGACCGGAAAGAGCTACGCCCTTTTCATCCACAGTGCCCAGCATACCGGAAGATGCAATGACCAGACCGGTGATGGAGCAGATGACGATGGTATCAAAGAAGGTACCGGTGGAGTTAATGTACCCCTGACGAACCGGGTCGTCCGTATGGGCAGAAGCCGCTACGATAGCCGCAGAACCTAAACCGGCTTCGTTGGAGAAGCAGCCGCGGGCTACGCCGTACCGCATTGCATTCATTACGCTTACGGTAATTGCGCCCAGTACGCCGCCGCCAACCGCCTGCGGATTGAACGCCATGGTGAAAATCAGATACAGACCGTGGGGAATTTCACCCGCATTGGCCAGAATTCCGGCCAGACCGCATACCACATAGAATACGGCCATTACAGGAACCACAATTGCAGCGACCCTGGAAATGGACTGGATACCGCCCAGGATAATGATCATGCACAGGATCACCAACGCTGCACCGGTCGCTGCCACCGGAACCGCAAACGTCTTTTCCAACGCTGTGGAAATGGAGTTAGCCTGCGTCATGTTACCGATGCCGAAAGAAGCCAGTACCGTAAACAGCGCAAACAGGAAACCTAAAATCGCCCCCAGCTGTTTGTTTTTAAAAGCGTTCTTCATGGTGAACATGGGGCCGCCTTTCATTTCGCCCTTTTCGTTCACTTCACGGTATTTGCTGGCCAGCATACATTCCGCGTACTTTGTGGTGATGCCGAACGCTGCAGAGAGCCACATCCACACCAGCGCCCCGGGACCGCCTGCAAACATGGCCGTGGCCACGCCGACGATGTTACCGGTACCGATGGTCGCCGAAAGAGCCGTCATCAACGCGTTAAACGAAGAAACGTCGCCTTCACCGCCGGCTTTTTTCTGACGGGCGTCTTTACCGATTACGCTCTTGATTGAATAGGGCAGGTTCCGCCAGGTGCGGAAATTTAATTTAAAGGTCAGATAAATACCGGTACCTACCAACAGGACCAGCATGGCAGGACCCCACACGAAGCTGTCTATCGCTCCAACAATGTCATTAATCGCTTTCCAATCCATAATTGATCAAATCCTTTCCCTTCATTTTTTGCGACAGCGTTTTACGCAGCACACCCTTACTGGCAGATATCCTTTGTTATCCGCCGTCATCCCGTTCATGAAACCCTTTCATCCTGGACACCCCTCATTTGTAATCTGGACCCTTCATAAAATAACCGGCCTCCGGGAAATTCCCAGGGCCGGCAATGCTATCAAGCTGTTGCTTCAATAAGATGGAGTTACCATCTTAACCGACCCTGTCCTTTTGCCTGAGAGATTGGGATTATCACCCTTGCACCTTCGGCTCCCAACTGAATGGGTATCTCCAGAGTTGTGTCCGCATGCGGTTTCGTGTTCACCAGAACGCCTGATAGTGTTACTCCTTCGGCATACCGGACGGCGCCGCCCGGTCATTTTTCCGCATACATCATGCACCCGTTATTTTATTCTAATATTTCTTAATATGAGACAATTTTAAACAATTGTCTCAAAAAAATCAATAGGTTTTCTTCATGTATACAAGTATACATTACCAGGATAACACTTCCGCGCCGGTCTCCGTCACCAGCACCGTGTATTCCCACTGGGCGGAAAGGCCGCCGTCTTCCGTGTACACCGTCCAGTCATCCGCTTCATCAATGAAAACATTTTTCCTGCCGGTATTGATCATGGGCTCGATGGTAAAAATCATACCGGGGACCAGCAGCATACCGGTCCCTTTTTTGCCAACATGGGCCACAAACGGATCCTCATGAAATTCCACGCCAACCCCGTGACCGCCAAATTCTTCCACCACGCTGTACCCGTGCTTATGGGCCAGTTGGGAAACGGCCGCGCCGATATCCCCCAGGTGTCCCCAGGGCTTTACCGCTGCCAGACCCCGCTTCAGGCATTCTTTGGTTATGGCCACCAGATCTTTGGCCCTTTTATCCACTCGACCGATTTCAAACATACGGGAAGCATCTCCGTAATAATTGTTCAAAATCGTTGATGCATCAATATTCACAATATCCCCGGAACGCAGCACCACCTTTTCCGAAGGAATACCGTGACACACCACGTCGTTAATAGAAGTGCAGACGCTTTTGGGAAAGCCGCAAAAATTTAACGGCGCCGGAATGCCCCCGTGAGCCACCGTAAAATCATACACAATCCGGTCAATCTCCTCCGTCGTCATGCCTTTTCTAATATGTTTTGACACTTCATCCAGCACGGCGGTATTCAATTTGCATGCTTCCCGGATCCCGGCGATCTGTTCCGGCGTTTTGATCATCTGGCGTGTGGGTACTTCCTCCCCTGCCAGCTGATGCAACCGGATCTCGTCTTCTATTTCTTTATGGCAATCTTCATACGGTTTGCCGCTGCCACACCAGCATACTGTTTCACTCATTGCTACCTCCAAAAACTTAACGTTTGTTTTCTTCTGTTATTTTTATAAAATCATCAAAACCCAAAATTAACAGAGCACACTATTATAAATAATAAATAATTATATCATTCTTTTCAAAAATATGATACAATACATTGGCGTTGTACAAAAAATTAATTAAAAATGCGGGCCGGAGGCCCACGCATTTGCCAATTTTACAGACGGATATATTATTTTGCATCCCTTATAATTATGAATACCGGAGGTTTTTCTTTTTATGGACATCAGCCAGATTCCCTTTTATTTCAGCGAATACATCATGCACTTTGACAAATATATTCCCGTGGTGATGGCGTCGTACGGTTCCCTGATTTATTTCATCCTGTTCATGATCATCTTCTGCGAGACCGGATTGGTCGTCACGCCTTTCCTGCCGGGAGACTCCCTGCTGTTCGCCTGCGGCGCCCTGTCCGCTACTGCCAACAGCCTGCATTTCGGAACCCTGTTTGCCATATGCCTGGCAGCCGCGATTTTAGGTGATACCAGTAACTACTGGATTGGGGAAAAATTCGGCCAGAAACTGCTGGAAAGCCACAACCGCCTGATTAAACCGGACCATGTGGAAAAGGCACAGAAGTTTTATGAGAAGCACGGCCCCAAAGCTATTTTTCTCTGCCGCTTCGTGCCGATCGTCCGTACCTTCGCCCCCTTTGTGGCTGGTATCGGCACGATGCATTACAGCACGTTCCTGCATTACAATGTAATTGGCGGCCTGACCTGGGTAGGCCTGTTTACCGGAGCCGGTTACTTCTTCGGCAATATTCCTTTTGTGAAAGAAAACTTTTCCCATGTAGCGTTAGGCATCATCATTGTTTCCGTGCTGCCCATCGTGTACGAATTTATCAAAGCGAAAACGGGAAAAGAATAAAGCGGTAATACAAAATCCCGGAATGATTTCCTTCCATAACAGGAAAACGTTCCGGGATTTTTATTTTAAAAACACTTTTTACAGCATTTGCACGATGATCGGTCACGCAGACGAATAATCATCCTATGTTTTACTCTGCTTTCAGCGCAGCAATCAATTTTTCTGCCTTTTCTTTCCAGTCATCCGCATACGGCGCTCCGCCCTGTGCGGATTCTTTTTTGCCACCGCCTCTTCCGCCGAAAAGTTCATTGGCTTTGGCGATCATGGTCTTGCAGTCACCGTCCGCGCCTGCGCCCAGGCCAAACATATAATTGACCCGCTCCCCGCTGTGATAAATCACAACTGCAATCACATTGGGAACATCCGTCAGCTTCCCGAACAAGGTCTTGGCGTCTTTCGGCTCATACCCGTCCTTGACTGCCGCCGCAATTTTACAGCCGATGGAATTGGCCGGTGCTCCTTCCAGAATTTTTACGACTTCCGTTTCCTGAATCTGCTTTACGGCGGCCCGCAGCTTTTCTTTCAGTTCCGCAATCTCGCCTTCCAGCCGTTCAATTCCTTCACAGACTTTTTCTTCCTTCGTGCTCAGCATGTTCCCGGCTTCCTGGATGTATCGCATCTTTTTCCGGGCATCCTCCAGCGCCCAGCGGCCGCAGAGGAATTCTACCCTCGTTCCGTCCTTGTGCTTTTCTATTTTCGTCACCTTGACCAGACCCACCACGCCGGTTGACGTTGGGTGCGTCCCGCAGCAGGTGCAGATATCCCCGTCCTGCACTGAAACGACCCGCAAAATACCGGTCAGCTTATCATTTTTCTTCCGCATGGGAAGTTTGTTCACTTCTGTATGGGGCAGATAGGAAACACTCACCGGACGGTCTTCCCAGATGTGCCGGTTGGCAAGATCTTCTGCCTGAAAGGCTTCCTCCAGCGTGACTTCTTTGTCCAGATCAATGGTCACAAAGCGCTCGTTCATGTGGAAGCCCACATTGTTCGCGCCAAACAGTTTAAAGAACGCATAGGAAAGGATGTGCTCCCCGCAATGCTGCTGCATGTGGTCCAGCCGGTCGGTCCAGTTTACCTGCACCGTGACCTGGCTGCCCACGGGAAATTCCCCCGCGCACTCGTGGATAATCTTTCCTTTCGTTTCCCGCACATGTTTTACCGCGGCGCCGTTAATCGTCCCCGTATCACTGAGCTGCCCGCCCCCTTCCGGGAACAGCACCGTCCGGTCCAGCACAACGGCAAATCCCTGAGGCGCCTGTTCGCATTCCAGCACCGTCGCCTCACAGGTTTTTAAGTTTGAATCCCTTTCAAATAATTTTTCAGTCATGTTGCTCCCGTCTTTCTAATTTAACTTTTTTGTGCAAAAAGGCAGTCGATACACTGTACCGACTGCCCTGTCGTGAAATTATTATAACACAGAAAACTATTTCAGGCAAAACTCACTTCACGTCCGGCTCAAAAAGTCCGTCGTTGTCATCCCACAGCACCACTTCATCAGAAGCCAGCGATTTCTTCACATCAATGACGCGCTGGTTGCTGCTGCCCCGGAAGCGCAGTTTCAGATCTTTTTCTTCCAGATGGAATTCACCGTCCACCAAAATATCTATCAGTTCCAGCAATTGTTTCGTGGTTTCCCAGGGGCCTAACTTGCCGGCCAGAATATCCTTTTCGAAATCGTAACCGGTGTAACACCACACGGTTTTACGGGGATAAATTTCCTTAAACTTCTGTACCACATGCAATACTTCCGGCTGGTTCTCCGGTTCGAAGGGTTCGCCGCCCAGCAGAGACAGACCTTCGATAAAATCATGATTACAGGCTCTTAATAGAGTATCAAGCACTTCCCCCGTAAAAGGTTTACCATAATTGAAATCCCAGGTTTCCGGGTTGAAGCAGCCCCGGCAGTGATGACGGCAGCCGCTGACAAACAAAGATACCCGCACGCCGGGCCCGTTAGCAATATCATGACGTTTCAGCGCAGCATATTTCATACGTTCACTTCCTTACAGATGCAGCACGCGGGCTTTGATTTCCTTTGTCTTGCCCACGTTCCAGAAATTTTCACCCAGGTAGCCGCAGGTACGGCGGGTCACGTTCATCTTGGCATGATCTTTGTTATGGCACTGGGGGCATTCCCACTCGTTGTCATCGTTGATCACGATTTCTCCATCATAGCCGCAGACCATGCAGTAATCGGATTTCGTATTGAATTCCGCATACTGGATGTGATCGTAAATGAACTGCACGGCAGCTTCCATGGCTTTCGGGTTGCGCTGCATATCCGGAATTTCCACATAGCTGATAGCGCCGCCGGAGGACAGCTTCTGGAATTCACTTTCAAATTCAAATTTGGAGAAGGCATCAATATGCTCTCTCACGTCTACGTGGTAGGAGTTGGTGTAGTACCCTTTGTCGGTGATATCTTTGATGGTGCCAAAACGTTCCTTGTCAATGCGGGCAAAGCGATAGCAGAGGGATTCTGCCGGAGTGCCGTACAGGGCAAAGCCGATATTGGTTTCCGCACGCCAGCGGTTACAGGTCTCCCGCAGATGCTTCATGACACGAAGAGCGAAGTCTTTCCCTTCCGGCGTGGTGTGGCTGCAGCCTTTCACCGCCTTCGTCATTTCATACAGGCCGATATAGCCCAGGGAAATGGAAGAGTAACCACCGAACAGATACTTGTCGATGGTCTCGCCTTTGGCCAGGCGGGCAATAGCACCGTACTGCCAGTGGATAGGACTTACATCGGAATGGATACCTTTCAGCGCGTTGTGGCGGCACATGATAGCTTCAAAGCACAGAGCCAGACGCTCATCCAGCAGTTTCCAGAATTTGTCTTCGTCCCCTTCGGACAGAATCCCAATCTGGGGCAGATTGATGGAAACCACGCCCTGGTTGAAACGGCCTTCAAATTTATACTTACCGTTTTCATCTTTCCAGGGAGCCAGGAAACTGCGGCAGCCCATGGGGCTGAACACGTTTCCTTCATAATTTTCCCGCATCTTTTTCGCAGAAATGTAATCGGGATACATCCGCTTGGCACTGCATTTGACCGCCAGATGGGTCAGGTAATCGTACTTGCCGCCCTTCAGGCAGTTATTCTCATCCAGCACATACACCAGCTTAGGGAAAGCCGGCGTTACATACACGCCTTTTTCGTTCTTAATCCCCTGCAGACGCTGCCGGAGGATTTCTTCGATAATCATGGCGTTTTCTGCAATATATGGATCGTCTTCCCGCAAATACAGGAACAGGGTCACGAAAGGCGACTGGCCGTTGGTGGTCATCAGGGTATTAATCTGGTACTGGATAGTCTGAACACCGGCGTTCAGTTCTTCCCGCAGACGTTCATCCACAACCGCTTCAACCATTTTCGGGTCTGCCTTTTCTCCCATGGTGCGTTTGGCCCGTTCCATGAATTTTTCCCGGCTGCGCCGCAGGTATTTGCCCAGATGCCGCACGTCAACCGACTGACCGCCATACTGGCAGGAAGCAACGGAAGCGATAATCTGGGTCATTACGTTACAAGCTACCTGGAAGCTCTTGGGCGATTCAATCATCTTGCCGTTCATTACCGTACCGTTGTCCAGCATGTCACCGATATTAATCAGGCAGCAGTTGAAAATCGGCTGGATAAAATAATCCATATCGTGAAAATGGATTACACCTTCATCATGGGCTTTGGCAATTTTTTCCGGCAAAATCACCCGGCGGGTCAGGTCCTTGGAAACCTCACCGGCAATCAGATCCCGCTGGGTAGAAGCCATAATCGCATTTTTATTGCTGTTTTCTTCCATAACATCTTTATTGCTGTTACGGATCAGCGTAAGGATGGATTCATCCGTTGTATTGGATTTACGCACCAGCGCCCGGCGGTAACGGTAAATAATGTAGGCTTTTGCCAGATCAAACTTGCCGGCTTCCTGCAGCTGGCGTTCCACAATATCCTGAATATCCTCCACCAGCAGGCGGGGACGGTTCTTCCCCTGTACATATGCTGCAATTTCTTTAATCTTGCTTTCGGAAATACGGCATTGCTCTTCTACAGCCGCATTGGCTTTCTCAATGGCCACTACTATTTTTTGGGGATCAAAGTCAACCGTCGTGCCGTCGCGCTTAATTACTTTCATGCAAAAAACCTCCTACATAAATTATGCCGCGGTAAAAACGGCATTTTTTTAGGACGCGCCGATTCGCAACTTCTACATGGTTGACGGATAATCAACGGGTCCCTTGTACTTATATATCTGTCTATTGTCTTAACCGGGTCGCACAGAACAGGCGCCCGTCCCAAATACTCGGAAATATTGTAGCATGTTCTTTTCATCTTGTAAACTACATATTGTTGTATTTGCCAAAAATCTTCTTTTTTTCTTTCAATATCTTGTGGTTTGTAAACACCCGCCTGTGAATAACATGTGGATAAATCTGTTTTTTTGTGGATAAAGTGGTTTTTGTTGTGAATAAATAAAAAAAGGCTAAAGCAAAACGTTGTGAACGTTTTCGCAAAGCCTTTTCCTTTTGAATCGTTACTGTTTTATGTTTTGATTTTTGATTGTTTTACGCCGGCAAAACTTTTTTCCAGAATGGATACGTGCTCAGTACCACCACAATAACCAGCACGATAAAATCTACCATTGTCAACGGTTCCTTGGGCATATTTTTATAGGTGTTGGCGCCAAAGCCCCGCAGTTCCATGGAAAGGGCCAGGGTTTCCGATTTGGCCACGGCGCGCATGACCAGCGGACGAATCACCACCACATAGGACAGCAGGCGTTTCAACGCATTACCCCGGTTGGAATAGCCCCGGCAGGACTGAGCGTCCAGCGTAATGGAACTGTCTTCCAGAAAGTTCGGGACAAAACGCAGAGCCGCTGTCAGCATGAACGCATATTCCACCGGAAGATGGAAACGATCCACCAGCGCTTTGGCAATGCTCTGGATCCGAGTGGTCGCCAGCATGCACAAAAAGGCAAGGGTCATGACCAGCATGCGCAGACCGCCAAACAGGGAAACATTCAACGGCGAACCGAACAGCAGCTGCAACAGCACCATCATGCCGGTAAACACACCTAACCCGCCAATGGCTGCCAGCATGGTTTTACTGCGCTTGATATACAAAAGCAGCACAAGCTGCAATACCAAAATCGTCGCCACCGCCTCCAGCGGCAGGATAAATACCCAGGCGGTAACCGCCAGCGTTACGATAATCCAGGTAAAGGCGTTCAGTTTCATAAGGCAACGCCTCCTTTCCCGACTACCTCGCAGAATTCTTCACAGGTTGCAGCGGAAACTCCCAAACGGGAAGCCAGTTCGGAAACGACGGGACGGCGCAGGCCCCAGCGTTCCACAGGCTGATTGCCTTCAAACAGTTCCTGGGGCGTGCCGCTGAAGACCAGATGTCCGTCTGTCAGGACGATAGCCCTTCGGGCATACTTCCGGACGACATTCATGTCGTGAGTAATCAGGATGATGGTCGTTCCCTTTTCTTCATTCAATGCTTTCAGATATTCCATCATGGCCGTCTGTTCCGCCGCGTCCTGCCCATTGGTAATCTCATCCAGAATCAGCATGCGGGGATTCAGTGCCAGCGCCGCCGCCACACCCAGCCGCCGTTTCTGTCCGAAAGAAAGAATGCGGGGATATTTTGCTTCCAGTCCTTTCAGACCCATGACCTGCAACGCTGCTTTCACATTGGTTTTGATATTTTCTTCCGGCAATTTTTTCACACGGGGTCCATAGGCAACTTCTTCATACACCGTATCCGCAAGAATCTGTAAATCCGGATTCTGGAACACATAGCCCACTTTGTCCGCTAAATCGGCAGGTTCATAATTGACGATGTCTTCCCCGTCTACCAGAATCTGCCCGCTGCGGGGATGGTCCAGCGCCATGAACAGGCGGGACAGGGTCGTTTTGCCGCTGCCGTTGTGACCCAGCAGTGCTACAAATTCCCCGTCTTCGATTTTGCAGTTGATATCGAACAGTACCGGAATGCCGCGGCGATAGGCAAAGTTGATCTCTTTTGCTTCAATCATGCCCTCACCCCTTTTCCAAATCCTTTGGCCTTCAGCTCTTTCACGGCTTCGTCGGCAGACCGCCACAGATTAAACCGTTGCAACGTCTTCTTTTCCAAATTGCATTTGATTTGCCACAAATCCGGCAGCAGCGGACGCAGCTCTTCATCTTCGTAAATGTTAGGCACTACGTCCTCACAGTGTCCCTGGGCCGCAATTTCCCCATTCTTAACTGCAATCAGGTCCGTCATATACGGCAGCACAAATTCAAGCCGGTGTTCCACCACAATGAATGTAGTGCCGTGCTCTTTATGGATTTTGTCCAACAATTTATACAGGCTCTCGCCTCCGTCCGGGTCCATAGCACTGACCGGTTCGTCCAATACGATAATTTCCGGATGCACTGCCAGCAGCGACGCCAGCGCCAGGCGCTGCCGCTGCCCGCCGGACAGTTCGTCCAGCTGATAGCTTTCCCGCCCCGGCAGACCAACGTCTTCTAAAGCCAGTCGCGTACGCTCTTCCGCTTCTTCCGGAGGGAAACCGTGATTCAGCAGGCTGAATGCCACTTCTTCCCCTGCCGTCAGCGAAACCAGCTGGCTTTCATAATCTTCCAGCATCAGGCCTACCTTCATGGCCAGGTCGGAAACCTTTTTTCCTTTTGTCGATTCACCCAGCACTTTGATTTCACCGGCATAATCACCGCCGGAATAAAAAGGAACGATACCCGTCATGGCCTTACACAACGTAGTTTTCCCTGCGCCGCTGGGGCCGATGATTACGGTAAAAGAGCCTTTTTCAATTTCAATATTCACATTTTTCAGCACCAGGTCAGAGCGGAGATAATTAAAATAGAAACCGGAAACGGAAATCACGGAATTCACTTATCTTCGCCCCCTTCCTGCGCATAAAACAGTTTTTTCACAGGACGGAACAGACCAAACGTAATCAGGCCGTTAAGCACGCCGACTACCGCCACCACAGGCAGCATGGCAAAGATCCATACTTTCAGCGGCAGGCCCAGCACCAGCTTCAAAATGAACGTGAACACGCCGCCGGATACAAAGGTGGACGCAAAGCCGGTGATAAACGGGGTAACACGCCAATCTCCCATATGGCAGGCAACAAAGGCTTTCACCAAAAGGCAGCAGGTAGTAGCCCCGCTCAGCTCGCTGGCAATGTTCCCCAGCGGAAACGCCGACTTGGATGAAGGGATCAGCGTCAGGCCCGCCACAAAGCCGATACCGATGGCCCGTTTCAGGGGCGGGCGAGTCAGGTTGATAACGATTGCATACATGGCGATGGTCCAATTGGGTGTAACACCGCCCACGTTGGGACTTACCGTATGTAAAATGATGCCGATAGCGAACAGCATGGCCGTGATCGCTACCCAGCGGTACCCTTCCTGATTCGCTTCCACATGCGTCAGAGGCGGCACCGGTTCCTGCACCTTTTCATGCTCTGGTACCTTCAGTATTTCTTCCATAAAAATTCTCCATCCTCTCATTTACAACAAAAAGCACGCCGTATTTGGCATATTGTAAACGATATTTCTCTAAGTATTCTTGTGACGATTAACGAAACAGTTAACACATTGCTTTGGCAAATAATCCCAAATCATTCGGTATCGTCAGCAAATATGGTTACATTATATATCAGATTATCCATGAAGTCTATCTTTAAATTAGTTGGAAAAGTTATTTTTCTGTAGTATAATTTAAAAAATGTTCTGTGTTGAACGGATATGGTAAAGAAATAAGGAGTACGCATGTTGTATAATCTGTTTCGTGATATCGTCGTCCTCAGCCTGACATTCATTGTCAATTTCCTGATTGTATCTACCTTTTGGGGACTGGTGGAAATCTTCCGGCCTATTCGCTGGCAATGGCTGCTGAAAGGGATGAATTATTTTACGATTCCACTTACGGAAACAAACATCATCATCGTCCTTTCCGCTCTTACTCTGCTGATTCCCTGCCTGTTATACCGGACCTGGATCATGCAGCGTTATCTGTGTTGGTCCCTGAACTGCCAGCGCCCTGCGGGAGCCGCCGGGGAACAGTTGAGACAGGCCATGTCTATTGTCTGCCGGAAAGCGGGACTGGATATGGATGATTATAATTTATATGTATGTAATGTAAAAGATTTAAATGCGTTTGCCGTTGGCAGCAACAACATTGCCGTCACGCTTCCTCTGCTGACCAACTTGCGGACGAATGAAATCGCCGGCATCCTGGCCCATGAAATGGGACACATCCAGAACCGGGACACCAACACCGCTTTACTGACCAGTACGATGGGCTCATTCGGGAACCTGGTCATACGCATTTACAGTTACATCACCCTGATTCTCCAGCTTATCAGTTTTATCCCCATCATCGGCTGGTTTACCTCCATTATTTCCTGGTTCTTCGTCATCCAGATCTGGCTGTTCCAGTTCCTGATGCAGCTGCCGCTTCATCTTATCACCATGTTCAGTTCCCGGCAGGACGAGTTTGAAGCAGACCAGTATGCCTGCAAAATCGGCTTAGGCGCAGAACTTTACAATGGTCTCCTCTATATCACCCAGGGGGAAGCCCAGATGGGCTTTGCCGCCCGGATCCTTTCCAGCCACCCTGCTACCAAACAACGGTTAGAACGAATCGAAAAATATGTAACTGCGAATCATCTGGCGTAACGGTTTTCAAACATTTTAAACCATTCATTATTTAATTTATAAAATCAAAACGCGAACGTAAACTCTTCCGGAGTTCACATTCGCGTTTTTTCATTTTCTTTTTCACACACAACGGCAAGGAATTTCAGGAACGTCTTGCATATTTAGCGGCCGCAAGTCCGGCCACGGCGCCTTCATAGGCAGCCTTCACCACCTGCAGCAGGCCGCCGGTGCAGTCGCCGGCCGCGTACAAGCCGGGCACATTGGTCGCCATGTCTCCGTCCACCACCACCCGGTTGTTTTCCGTGCCGGCCCCGATTTTGCGGGCCAGGTCCACACTGCCAGCGGTACCCAGAGCTATAAACAGTCCATTCACCGGGGTAAGGGCGCCATCTTCGGCGCGAAGACCGCATACCCGTTCCATACCGTTTTCATTTTCCGCTTCCACCGCAATGATTTTTTCTTTATGCACTTCAATGGTATCCGGAATTTCTACCACCGGCTCTTTTCCATCGGTAAACAACATAACCTTACTGGCATGAGGCAGCAAGATTTCCGCTTCATGCAAGGCGTATTCCCCTTCGCCCAGAACCGCCACGGTTTTCTGGCGATAGAAAAATGCATCACAGATAGCACAATAGCTTACACCTTTTCCTTCCAGTTCTTTCAGCCCCGGAATCTTCGGCGCCAGCCGGGTGCTTCCCGCCGACAGCACGACCGCTTTTGCTTCACAGGTCCGGTTCGGCGTCTGTACCACAAGACCGGTAAAATCATCATTCATGGTAACGCCGACCACTTCATCCTCAACAAAGTTCACGCCAAGCCGTTTGGCCCCGGCTATCCCGTTTGCTTCCAGCTCCGCGCCTGTCACAGGCTCGGCCAGACCATAATAGTTCTCAATTTTTTCCGCTTTTGCCAACGCCCCACTGCCCCGGGAGATTACCGTCACATCCGCGCCGGCACGTTTCGCGTACAACGCAGCGGAAATACCTGCCGGACCGCTGCCGATAATAATAATATCCATCGTGTTTTCTCCTCTGCCACATCACTCCGGATGTACGGCAGGCTGTCAATTACTGTACGAAATGTCAGCTCTGAAACGCCTGTACAAGCATCACGCAAACAGCCTCATCACATTTTCTTTCGGCTGATAACCTACCGCCGTACCAGTCAGCTGCCCTTCCTTAAACGCCGCCAGGGTCGGAATGCTCATCACATTGAACATCTGCGCCAGTTCCGGATTCTCGTCAATGTCCACCTTGCAGACTTTTATCTCCGGATGTTCTTCCGCAATCTTTTCCACTACGGGAGCCATCATACGGCAGGGACCGCACCAGGTTGCCCAAAAATCAACCAGCACCGGTTTATCCGCTTTTAACACTTCGTTTTTAAAATTATCTTTGTTAAGTACTGTTACTGCCATTTTTATTCCCTCTTTTCTTTACACTGACAAACTGTTTTTGCTCACAAAAATCTTTTACTTTTAACCGGCCTTTTATTCCTTTTCCGGTTCCGGAAGGAAAAAGGCCGCAATTAATCCAATCAACCCGGCAATCCAGAAAATCTGCAACGCCGGTACCAGCCCCCACCGGTCTGCCGCCCCGCCTACCAGAGGTGCAAAGATTCCCCCCAGCGTTGTGGTCAGACCCAGCGTAACGCCGGAAGCAAAACCGGCATTTTTGGCCAGATACGTCTGCCCCAGCACAACGATGGGACTGTAAGGCATAAAGATCGACACCGCCGCCGGAACCAGCAGCGCCGTCGCAACCCATATATCGGTTGTATGAGTCAGAAACAGATACGTTGGCACCATACAAAAAAATGCTGCCCGGATTACTTTTACATATCCGAGCCGGTCAGCCAGCAAACCGCCGCCAAAGGTAATACAGGCTCCGATTGTAAACAGGATGGAAAGCGCGGTCGTTCCCTGCGTGGCCGAAGCGTGCAGCACTGTCATCCAGTAAATCGGAATAAACGTATTGCTTAACGTAAATCCGACGGAACGCGCAAATATCGGCATGGACAGAATCGCAAATGATTTCCAGTCATTCTCCCGGACCTTCGTTTCCTGCTTCCCGGTTTGCTGCCTGTCAAACACAGCTGCCTGACGTAATATGCAAGTCATCCTGGTCCAAAGCGCTGCAGCCAGGACAGCATTTACGATAAAAAATATGAGCAGGGAATGAATCCCCGCTTTATAAGCACAAAAGCCGGCTACGATCGGTCCAACCGCAAACCCTGCGTTGCCGCCCACCGAAAATGTTCCCAACGCCTGCCCCTTAGCCTGTGCCGCTATGCGATTGACCATCAGCGCCGCTTCCGGATGGAATATCGCGCTGCCCACACCGCTCAGCATGGCTGCCGCAAAAATAGCAGAATAGGATGTACAAAGCCCCATCAACGCAACGGAAATCCCGCAAAACAACGTCCCCAAGGGTATGAACCAGGGGCGGGAAATACGGTCCGAATAATACCCGAACAGCGGCTGCAATACGGAAGCAACCAGCACATTGGCAAAAATCAGCGTTCCTGCAGCCTGATAGGATAAATCATAATTGCGGATAAAATAGGGCAGCAACGCCGGAATCGCTCCCTGACACCAGTCTACGGATAGATGTCCCAACGAGAACAGGTACACGGCGGGATCTATCTTTTTCAATTTACTTCATTCCCCACAAAACCATACCACGCAATCATTTTTGCTTCATATTTCTATTAAAGCACCTATAACTGCGATTCCACAAAAAACGTTATTCTTCAATTACAACTTTTGTTCCGACACGCACGTACTGTTTCAGTTCGTTTACATTCTGATTCTGCAGTCGAATACAGCCTTCCGAATCCCGGGCGCGCATCACATGGGGCTTGTGCGTTCCATGGATACCGATTCCACCCCAGGCCCCCTTGCTCATTTCATCGGTATTGATACTGATGAACCAGGGACCATAGGCTCCTTTGATTTCGCCCTTGCCATCGCCGAAATCGTGTGTCCAGGCGGACGCGTCATCAATTTCATCTACATAGAAGGTGCCGGTAGGCGTCTTCATATCGCCACGTTTTTGTTTCTGCCCCGGATTTTTTCCCAGGGTGCAGTCATAGGATTTGATCACAGTATTTTTATCATCCAGCAGATACAGGGTAAAAGCGCTCTTTTTAATATGCACCCAATACTTTTTCTGATCTGCATTCCGTTTGATCAGTTCTTTTTCTTGTTTGGCTTTTTCTTCTGCTTCCTTTTTCTTCTGTTCCGCCGCTTCTTTAGCCTTCTTTCCCGCTTCTTCCTTCGCTTTTTTCTCTGCCTCTTCTTTGGCTTTCTTTTCCGCGACAATCTGTTCCGGTGATTTTTGCGTCCCTGTAACGTTCGGTTTTTCTTTCCCCGTACCTTCTTCCTTGCAGCCCGCTATGAGTACAGTAGAAAACAGCATCAATAACGCCATCAGTACCACGGTAAGTTTAGCCAGTTTCTGCTTCTGTTTCACAGCAATCTCTCTTTCCGGGTCCGCTGCAAATCCTGCGGTTACCCTAAACATAAAACGCAGCGCTATAAAAAGAAAGAGTTACTCCGCAAGTGTCTCTTTGTGGAATAACTCTTTGCCTGCTTATCACTCTTTGATCGTAACGACCGTGCCGACCTTCACGAACTTTTTGATTTCTTCAATATCGCTGTTCCGTACCCGGATACTTCCAGCGGAAGAAGCTCTTCCCAGTCCTTCCGGTTTGTTCGTGCCGGAAATGCCAATACCGTTCCACTCGCCCTTGCTCAGCTCACGGGTATCAAGGGTAATGAACCAGGGTCCATAAGCTCCCTTGCCGTCTTCATCAGACACCCAGTCGGAAGAAGGATTGATTGATTCTACTTTAAAGGTCCCCACGGGAGTCCTTGCGTCACCCGTTTTCGCCTTCTGTCCCGGATTACGGCCTACCGCACAGTTATATTCCTTAATCGGGGTCCCGTTATCCAGCAGGGAAATCCGGTATGCGCTTTTCGTGATAACCAAACTGTAAGTGTGGCTCGTTACAGGCTGGGCCAGCGCCTTGGCCTCTTCCACTTTCAGTTTTTGCACTTCTGCCTTTTTGGCAATCTCTTCCTGCCCCTTTTGCTCAATCTTCTCTGTCTCTGTCAGTTTGGGCTGGGCATTATCCGCAAAAAAAGGAGCCGCACTCAAATGATTGTATGTACCGCTGACGAGCACAATCAAAAGGCCCGCCGTCACCACTTTGCCCAGCGTGCTCTGGCGCATCCAGCGCATCAGAATCGCAAGATAGGCTAACATATATACAAAAATACCAGGCTTTGATTTTTTCATGAAATCACACCTTCGCAGTCAAAATTGTTATTTTTCAAAACCATTTTACAGAATCCCCGCAAACCGGAAAACGCTTGTCCGGATTTGCAGAATCAATCTACAAATTATAAAAAGACCGAAAACAAAAACCGACAAAACACCATTACTTAAACATTATAACACAAATCCACAATATATTGTATAGCTAAATTGCATAATTCACAAAAAACACATTGTCATTACCAGCCAAAGAATGCAATGATGGCAAGCAACACAATTACAAACGCTAGCAACTTCATGTTGTCTTCTTTTGTACAGGAAATAAAAGTTTTAAACTTTTCGCCCATGGCGCCCGTCCTTTCTAGCATCGTCGAAGCCAGTTAGATAAAAAACGTTGACGAAAGAGTCTCTGTCATCAATTATTATCACAGAGAGTTACATAAGTCCAAAATTTCACTATTTATTTTGTTAAATAAATTATAGTAAAAATCGATGTAAAAGTCAATTTCCTAATTAAACAACAGTATCAATAAAGGAACAGTTCCCGCCGCCGTTGCCAGATACAGGATCAGATTCAGCAAAAAATGCAGTACACGGTGCTCTTCTGCCCGCAGTTTACGGAAGATGCAAAAAAGTGAAACGCAAAGATAGAGGATAAAACAGACGATACCAATCAGAAACAGGGGCAGGATAAATTCCATCACGCTCATGTGGCCCTTGCGCATAATTCCGTCTACAGTAGAAGGACTGCTAATATACGTTACAAACGCCAGAGCGCCGCCCACAGAAAACATAAGTGTCAATAATCCGCTTGCCCATGACAGGAGATAATATTTCCACAGTTTCATATCGCTTACCTCCAAAACTGACATACCATCTTTACAGGCGGTAATTCCCGGGAGCTTATGCTATAATATTATGATATAATGAGAGTAATTGCAATATATTTGGAGAGCAGGTATGTAATAATGAAAAAGAAATTTTCAGCAGTAAACATATTGTTACTCGTTTTATTTCTGATTTGCGGCTGCAGCGCCGCAGAAAAAGGAAACATTCAGTCAAACGATACGCAAACGTCTGTTGAAACCTGGGCCACGGAGCATGGTCTCAGGCAGATGGCTTCTGCCGTCACAGACAAACTCACGCTGGAAGAAAAAATCGGCCAGATGATGTTTGTGGGGATTCATGGAACCACACTTACGGAAACCACAAAAAACACACTTTCCTCTATGCATGCAGGCGGCGTCATCCTGTTTAACCGGAACATGGAAAACAGGGAACAGGTAAAAGCGTTAAACGCCTCTCTGCGTAATCTGATTCTGAACAAATACGCCCTTCCCCTCTTCCTTTCGGTAGATCAGGAAGGAGGCCTCGTCACCCGCATGAAGCAGCATGCCTATACGGCGCCTGCCGCTGCTGAAATCGGTGCAGCAGGCAAACCGGAAGACGCATACAACCATGCAAACAATACCGGCAAGGATATTCACGAACTGGGTTTCAATCTTGATTTTGCTCCGGTGTTAGACATCAGCAGCCGCATGCACGGACGTTCCTACGGAACTACACCGCAGCAGGTTACAGCTTTCGGGGAACAAGCCTGCCGCGGTTTACGGGACAGCGGTGTTCTGTTTACCGTCAAACATTTCCCCGGCATGGGACGCAGCGAAACCGATCCTCATACTGATCAGTCTGTAGTGAATGTACCCCGGCAGACCATTTTACAGGAAGACCTGCTGCCTTTCCGGAACATCATCGACCAGTATCCGCACCACGAGTTCATGGTGATGGCTGGCCATATCCGCTACCCTGCGTTTGATACAAAACCCGCCAGCCTTTCGCCTGTCATCCTGAAACAACTGCTGCGGAACCAACTGGGATATCAGGGTATCGTCATCACTGACGACCTGGATATGGGCGCCGTCAGTGAAGGATATCAGCCGGAAGAAATCGGCATCATTGCGGTTCAGGCCGGAACGGATATACTGCTGAGCTGCCACAAGCCGGAAGTGCAGCAACGTATTTACCGAAGCACGTTGCAGGCCGTGAAAGACGGGAAGATTTCTCAAAAAGATATAGATGCCTCCGTCCGTCGCATCGTGTATTGTAAGTTAAAAAAAATAATGGACAACGACCAACGGAAAAATTGTTTTAACCGGTTGTCGGGAAACGCAAACGTTTCACAACACTATTCACCGCAACAGCCTTTATGGTCCGGACGTTCGACTGTCAGGCTCACACCTGAAATACAGGATGGCAAGGCATCGTAACCGCTGTGGACCATCCAGAACTTCTTTCCGTTTTCCGTAAATGCCACCGCATAAGAAGAATTGCCTGCATGATTCTGCAGATACACATCTGCGCCGGCACGGTCATTCTCAAATACTTTTTTCCGGTCGAAATAAATATTTGCGGCAATCGCTTCCACCACAGCTGTAGACAGGCAGCCTGTATGACCGGAAGAAAACTTTCCGGCCAGATCCGCTTTCACCGTTGCGCGCACATATTCGCAAATCGTTTCCTCGCCCGTTTCATACGGATACACAGACTTCACCGTCTCATGCACCCTACTTTCATCGTCCTGCATAACCACTCCACCTCTTTCAAAAATACAGCATCCTGAAACCGCTCTTTTGCGGTAACAATTTTCAGCGTTTGCACGAAGTTACCAAAATTTAAGCAAGAATTTTGGAAAAATGTTTCGAATTTGTTTCGAATTTGGCATTTTTGCATAAATATGAAGAAAGCCATGCAGGCTTTAAACCCGCATGGCTACTGGATTATAAGTTGGTGGAGACGAGGGGGATCGAACCCCTGACCTCTTGAATGCCATT
>JAEEGJ010010926.1_pt1 | contig 23301 bp, 18 predicted proteins | sample 8958761 | NCBI WGS metagenome assembly JAEEGJ01 (sample SAMN16246546, study PRJNA631951) | gut metagenome | biome: gut microbiome; feature: rumen; material: RS-attached | host: Bos | place: Iran: Karaj | collected 2018-10 | reverse complement strand
CATCAGTAATCCTCCAAATCGATCAGAGAACCGTCCCTCTGATTGATTTCTCCATATATCCGCAGGTAAAGGGAAAGAAGTCAAATTTCTTTGTTCCTGTATGTACAAATCCAAAGCTTTCGTACCATTTTCGAAGTCTTTGATTTTCTTCCACTATACCTATTTCTATTTTGTCCCTGCCAAATAGTTTCACCTTTTCAAATGCATCTGTCAAAAGTTTTTCACCTATTCTTTGGTGTCGGTATTCAGGTAAAACAGCCAGATTATTTAATTCCACGTTTCCGTTTTCAAGTAATGCCAACGAATAATATCCCACTATCTTACCCTGATGAAGGTATACATACATCGGTCTTTTTTCAACTGTAAACTGATACCATAATCTTCCTTCATCCGTGGCAAACGCCGTAAATCTCGGGGCGTTTTCTTCTGTGAACCCAAACTCGTCAGCTACTGTTTTGAATGACGAACGGATCACATTCACACATTCGGGGATTTCTTCTATTGACATTTGCCTTATAATATCAGATGATTCTATACTCATATGCTGCCTCCAATAATAAGATCCTTCGCTCTGCTCAGGATGACATGCTCTTTTTCAATCGGAAAACGGGCCACTAACCCCGTCCCCCCGGTCCACACAACGGAGTGGGCTTTGCCTCCGGCTCACTCAAACACAATCAGGGGTATAAGTACTTCATCTGCCGTTACACTGCCGTGCATGGATTTCCATCGTTCTTCGTTAAAAAATATCGAAAGGTTGCCGGTTGCGATAGCCAGGTAGTTTCCAAGCATTCCCCTGAATTCCTTATGAGGCTTGCCGGTACCGAACAGCTTCTTTTCTATAGCTTCTTCCATCGGCATTAGTATGAATTTATCACCAAACAGCTTATTAAATTCCTTTTCGAAGTATTGTTTTTTATCTTCCTTAACAAAGAGATTAAGTACACGGGGCTCTAATGATGGCAAACGTACTAGGCAGTCACAAAGATCCGGATAGTCCTGCAATACAACAAAATCATTGTCCAGATGCCCATGGTCCGCGGTAACGAAGATCAATGTATCCTCGAGTTCTCCGGCGAGCTCTGAGACAACCTTTTCCATATTTATCAAGGCTTCGTGAACCTCATCCGAACCGCATCCGTGACGGTGAAGGAGTCCATCCGGCTGTTTCCAGTATGCATAGATGCTTTTCTGCCCCGGCTGCTTACATAGAGTTTTGATCCTGTCGCATATCTTTTCGATTCCATCTAGCTCAGGCTCGGTAAAGGGGGCTATCAGATATGCATCTTTTCCGGTCTTTTTTATTTTTTGAATTATATTTTCATATGGCGTAACAGTCCATGGTACATTGTAATCCGCTGCCTGTTCTTCGGTCCCCTGGGTCTGATTCGTAAATACCGTTATGTTCTTATCTACACTCGGATAATAGCATTCCCAGCCCAGCCAGCTGTGTTCACATGGCTGCAGGCCTGACATGGCGGATGTGGTAGCTGCAACAGTAGTTGAAAGGAATACGGATTGATATATCCCTGCCAGATGGGACCTGAAAGCACCGTCTTCTTTTAAATGTCTTTCGAGGATGCTTTTTCCCATACCATCAAGTAAAAGCAGGACGATGTTCTTATAATCCTTTTCAAGATATTTATCTGCAAGCGGCAATGTATCTCCCACCGGTCCCGCACCCAGCTTTTTTAAAATGGAATTAGGAAGATTTGCAATGCAGTTTTTGTAATCGGGCCATATAAGTTTATGTTGTATTCCTTCACTCATTTTTGTTTCCTCGCTTTCATGATTTCTTACCATATCTGACTCTTTGTATTCTTATTAAGATCCATCTCTGTGCTCAGGATGACATGCATTTTCAACCGAAGAACCGTCCCTATGATTGATTTGACGGAAAATGGACCACTGACCCCGTCCCCCTGGCTCACTTATATAAAAAAACCACCTATCCGGAAAAGATAGGTGGTAAGTACGCTTATGATACTATACTTTTATTCTATACTTCTCCGTAACCAGATTTAATGCATACGACTCTAATACCATACACTTTATAATCATGGATGGCTTCGGAATAATCGTATGTATTTCCGGTCACGAATATGCTCATATTTTATACCCTGCCGCAGGCATGATATTCATCAATGTCGTGCCTGCCCGACTTTGATGATAGTCTGAAATATTTTCAAACTATAGTTTCCTTTGTTTTCAAAAATATTGGGTATAGAATACTACTTCCGGTTCCAATTGTCAACCACTTTTTCCTAATTTTGTCAAAATTTTCTTGCCTTTATGTAAATAATGGATATAATTATCCTAAGATATATCATTTTATAGAAAGTTTGGATCATCATGAGTAAAGAATCAAAGGACAATAAAAAGCTCATCCTTCTGACCGTAGCCGCTATAAGCCTTATAATCCTCATAGTCTGTATCATAAAGCTGGCTCTTTACAGTCTTTCTTCCTATGATTCCAATAAAGAAAGAGATGAGCTGAAAGAAAAGATATCCGAATCGGGATCAGGTTCTGTCCTGCCTCCGATAGACAATACCGAAAACATCCCTGAAGACCGACAGGAAAAGATAAACGCTTCAAAATATTCAGCCCTATACAAAGAAAACAATGATTTTTCCGGCTGGATAAAGATTGACGGGACAAATATAGATTATCCGGTAATGCAGACCGTTTCCGATGAGGAATATTACCTTCACAGGAACTTTAAAAAAGAGTCCGCCGATGAAGGCCTGCCTTTTATAGACGCACGCTGTGACATTTTCCGCCCGTCTGCCAACCTGATCATTTATGGGCACAACATGAAAAACGGCGATATGTTCGCGGATCTTCTGAAATACGACAGCAAAAGCTATTACGAGCAGCATCCCACCATAACTTTTGATACAATTTTTTCAGAGGGAACCTACAAGATCATATCCGTTTTCAGAACCGATGTATCAAAAGACAGCGAGGAAGATTTTCAGTTTTACCGTTTTGTAAATGATACTTCTGCCTACCCTTTAAAAACGTATCTTTCCGAAATAAAGGCAAGAAGCTGTTACGAAATACCCTTTGACGAAAATAAAGTCGTTGGGCTTATCACACTTTCCACCTGTGAATATACAAAAAAAGACGGAAGGTATGTTGTGATTGCGGCTAAAATGTCCGATATATAAATAGAACGGTAACTTTTTATACAAATAAGGAGTGATCACATGAAATTAAAGAAAATATTACTCTGGCTTTTCATAACGGTTTTCTTCACATCCGTACTGATCCCTGCCTCAGTTATCAAGGCTATGGATATTTTAGATACCAATGATGTTGAGGGTCATACAGTAGAATGCGATTATGATTATTTTGCACATGCCCGTCTTGTTTATAAAAGCGACAAAGCCGACGATCATACAATGTACATTGCAGAAGATGAAAGTGATGCTTTTAAAAAGGCCCTTGAAAAAGCAAAAGAAGATACTTCGGATCAATATGTTTATCAGGGTTTTGTATTACAGCTTATTTATGAGAATGATGACGGTGACGAATTACCCAAGGCAACCAAAACCACCGTTTACTGCTCTCTCCCGGATGAAATGCAGGATGAGAATTATTATAAATACTGCAAAGTATACTCTTATACAGAAAGCTCCGCTTCACAGCTTATGATAGACGCCGGCGGCAGATCCGTTGAAAATAGGGCAAAACTCTTTTTGGGAGATGACGATCTGTATTATGTCCAATTTGAATATCCAAAAGTAACGTATTTGGGTTTCTACTATCCGAATCCCGACTTCCTGGAGGATGAACCTGACGATGATGACGACGATGATGATGACGACGACGATGACGACGACGACGATGATGATGACGACGATGACGACGATGACGATGATGACGATAATGAAAATGTCGTAATACATCATGATGACGAAAACAACGATCCGCCGGACGATGACAAATTCGACTGGAACGACGATCCCGACCTTACCGATGACGACTTTGAAGAAAGCGATGAGGACGAAAAAGATTGGGATAACGAAGATGATGACGACGATGACGATGTCGACGATGATGATGACGATGATGATGACGACGATGATGACGTCCCGTATTATTATGAAGACGATAACGGAGGTTATTACAAAGGCGGCTCTTCGGAAAAAAAGGATGATGATGAAGGTAACTCTAATTCCGAGTATTATAATAATTCAAAAATAATGGACAATACCGGCAGTACAGAATACAATTGGGATGATGATAACGGTTCATCTTCTTCAAAATCCTCAGGAAGCGTAATTCCCAGAACCGGTGATGATTTTCCTCTGGTACCTACGGTCTGCATAGGTTCCGCATCTCTCATACTGTTCTGCATATGCTTAAGAAAAATCCTTAAGAAATAACGCAAACGGGGACGTTTAACGTCCCCATATTTTTATCTTTTTATTTTCTCGACCTTGCATCGGTGAGTTTTCCGAGTACAACTTTTACCGTCTTTTCTTTATAACCGTCTTTTTCGTTTGTAGAATACTTAACCTCAACCTCTGTTCCGTATCTGATATATGAAAGAACCTCCTTCAGTTCATCCATGTTCTTTATGCTTCTTCCGTTCAGGGCGGTTATTATATCTCCCTGTCTGATACCGGCGGCATATGCCGGAGAATTCTTCTCAACAGAGCTTATGTAAAGTCCCTGTGGCATATTGAATGCTTTTGCATAAGATTCCGTAACCTCTTTCCCACCGACACCGAGATATCCTACCTCCGATGCCGGGATTTCAGCCCTGTTCATAAGCTCATTTATGATCGGAACCACTTCTGTTATCGGGATTGCAAAACAAACTCCTTCAACCTTATTTCCCGAATAGGTTGCATATTTTGCATTTGTTATGCCTATGACCTCTCCGTAAACATTTACAAGCGGTCCGCCGCTGTTACCGTTATTTATGACCGTATCGGTCTGAAGGAGCTTCATTTCCTTCTGCTGTATGGTAATCGTTCTGTCCTTGGCGCTTATGTGTCCGACCGTTACCGACTGTCCGTCTCCCAAAGAGTTTCCGATAGCAAATGTCATGTCTCCGACTCTGAGTGCATCGGAATCACCGATAGTGGCAATCCTTATGTTTTTCAAGGTCGATTCAACGAGCTTTGAAGCATCAACCGAAAGTACTGCAACATCATAGGTCGCATCATTTCCTTTCAGTATCGCTTCCATTTCCGTTCCTTCACAGAATTTTACACTGATACTCGATGCGCCTTCTACAACATGACTGTTTGTAGCCAGAAGCAGTTCACTGCCGTTCTGTCCTATTATGAAACCCGAAGCTGTCGATTGTGTTTTTTGCGGAGTACCATATCCATACAGATAATCTTCAATCGAATCATATGAATTCCGGCTGCCTTCCTTTATACTCTGAACAGCAACCACCGAAGGCATTATAATATCCACCAATGCTGAAAGATCCGCATTGGAAACATCCACAACTCTCTGTCCGCCGGACGAAGCTGAGGTATCTTTACGAGCCTTATCCTGACTGTTTGACGCTTCGTCTTCCTTCAGTTCGTCTTCAACATCCGACTTCATGATTCCGGTCTGATCGTCATTTCCCTTATTGCTTCCGCCGTTTTTATATTTTAAAAACATGACATACGCTACGGCTACCGCTACTCCGACAAGCAATCCGGAGCAAATTACGATAAGCCAGCGTTTCCATAATTTCATTTTCTTTTTTCTCCTTATTCATATTTATTCCGCTCCTAAAATTGAAGCTAACACTATATTATCCCTAATTTGTGTAGCAATTGTGTTTGAAATATGAATAAAAAAAATATTTACCTTTCTGACAAAATATGCTAAAATGTTTTTGATCAGATCAGAAAGGGGGTAAGCAATATATGAGCATTTATCCTTCCGCCAGATCGGGTTCCCGTCCGGACAATTTCTCCGCCACTCCCGAAGAAGTGGTTGGTTTTTTTAAGAAAAACAGTGATTTCCCGGGTTACCGCGATGTTAAGGAAAATGTTGAACAGATCAGTTTCCAGAGTAATACCAGGATAAGGATCTGGTATAATAATCTGCCCATTCCTTTTGAGTATCACAGACATCGTGCATTGGAGATCATAATCCCCGTAGAAGGCTGGTACAAGGTTTACAGCCAAAATGAATGCCATACGATAGAAAAAGGGGATATCATGATCATTCCTCCTTTTGAGATGCATAAAATAGAAGCTCCCAAAGAAGGCTGTCGATTTATTTATCTTATAGATCTTGGCGACCTAACGGAAATGTCCGGCTTCACCGGGATCAAGCCGTTGTTTACCAAGCTCCTGCACATAACGCATGACACATATCCTCAGATATGTGACGAGCTGCTCAGATTGTTGGGACATATGAGGGATGAATACTTCTCATCCGCTGAATTCTATGAGCTTAGCATTTTTTCCGATCTTTACAGGCTTTTTGTACTGATTGGAAGAGACCATCTCAAAAAGACGGATGCATTTGCCGGACTGAGCCAGATAACCAAGAAGGAATATCTGCACCGTTTCAATTCCGTATTAAACTACATAAACGAGTACTACGCCGAAGACCTTACTCTTGAAATGGTCGCAGAACACAGCGGATTTTCAAAATTCCATTTTTCAAGACTCTTTAAAAAATATACAAACACTACGTTCTATGACTATCTGATATATAAGAGACTCCAGGCCGCCGAACAGCTTCTCGCCGAAGCGGACCTTTCCATAACGGATATTGCCCTGCGCACCGGCTTTTCGAGTATATCAACCTTTAACAGGACGTTTAAGAGAAAGAAAAACTGCACACCTCGCGAATACCGCATGATGTGCAGGCAGAATGGTTAATCCTGATATTTGTAAACAAAATTTCCGAAGGAGGCTGTACCTCCTTCTTTTATTATGGAAAACATCGAGATACCAAATCTGTTTCCCGTAAAATGCTCCAGCCTGAATCTCATTTTCTTTACGATGTTCAGCTTTTTCCAGCCAAGTCCGCAGTCGTAATAGAAGGAAGCTTCATCCTTTCTGTCTGTGAAATCCGCGCAGATCTTAAACCGTACAACGGGCGAAGGCGTAATATCTATCTTTTTTACAAGCTCCTTCTTCCCTTCCTCTTCTCTTTCAATATATACTATCTCATAATTATCATTATTTGGCGTGATCCCGATAAAACCATAGTAATACTGCAATACGGACATACCGGCAAAATCACCCTTGTTCATTTCTTCTCCGATAACGGTGATCTCCGCCTCACAGTTCATCTCATGCATACGCTGGGTCAGAGTGTTCTTTGCCTGTGTAAGGCTTGAGCAGACCTTGTCCGTAGTTACCGAATAAAGACCGGATTTAGTATCTCTTTTTATAAGCCTCATGTCCGGTTCATGGTTAAACTGCCAGAAATAGTTAAAACCGAAGCAGGAGCCCTCTCCGTATTCCTTTGTGAAATCATCGCTTCCTACAACAGGTGAATAGAACCTGCATTTATCATTCTTGGGAAGCTTGAATTTCTCCGGCATCTTACCGTTATCCCCGAATACAGGGAAATCATCCTTCCATGTGACCGGAAGGATATACGGTATCCTGCCCTGTGCACCCCTGTCCTGGAAAAGCATGGCATACCAATCACCCTCAGGTGTATCGACTATAGCTCCCTGAGCTATGCCTGATCCAAACCAGCCGGCGTCATCGGCAAAAACATCCTTTCCGGTAAATTCTCCGTCTATCGAATCGGATACAAAACATGCTTCCGTCCTGAACCATCTGTCTTCAAGCGAATGTATTAAGAAAAGATAGTATTTTCCGTTTATCTTATAAAAATGTGTTCCTTCATATCCCAAAGGAGTTTTTCTCGAATCCGATACCGCAAGCCTGTGTAGACCGCCCTCTCTGGGAGCCGTAAGATCGTCATTGAGTTCTGTTATGTACACATCCCTGTTTCCGTACGCAATATACGTTTTTCCGTCATCATCGAACAGAAGTGATGAATCGTGGAAAAAACCTTCTATAAACGACTTTTTCCACGGTCCATCGACCGATTCCGATCTGTAAAGATAGGTCTTGTGCGTATCATTGCATACAAAGCAGATATAATATGTACCGTTATTGTACCTTAAGCTGGCAGCCCACATACCCTTACCGTATATGTTCCCGTTTCCGAGCAGACGCTGATCATCCGTCCCGTCAAGAGTGTCATAGACATACGAAGCATGCTCCCAGTTTACGAAATCCGTAGACTTCATTATCTCACATCCCGGAAAAAAGTACATGGACGTACTGACCATGTAATAGGTATTCCCAACCCTTATCACATCATTGTCAGGACAGTCAACTCCCAATATCGGTTTCATAAAAAAGCATACCGCCCGTTGTTATATCCGGCGGTTTTCCTCCATAATAAATTCTCATCCAATACCCGGTAAAGCTTTTGGGGCTTTACCGGGTTAAAAACCATTTCTGCGATCAGCAGGTCTTTCCGATAAAATCCGAAAGGAAATCAACAAATTCGGTATTGCCGGTGCTCGGGATGCTTCCGTCCTTGAAGAAGTTCATCTCAGCATGATCCTTATCGGTATAAGGTTTCCATAACGGAAGATCCGATCCGTCCGCATCCTTTCCGTTGGGATCTCCGGTCTTTATGAAATTACAGATATAATTACACATCTGACGTGCAAGATCGTAATGCCTTCCCACGAAAGGTCTCCAGCACTTTGCCAATGTCTCGAACCAGAACCACAGGTCTACGGAATGGAATGAACCGGGGTTGTCCCATCCGGGTATATCGGGATTAAACCTGTAATAGTAATAATTCCTGCTGCCCTGTTCCTTTGACATGTGCTTGAATGCTTCCTTTACAGAACACTCAATACCGGAAACGGATGCATACATCTTGTCTCCCTTCTTCTCATGTGCCTCTTTGAAAGAAAGGAATTTCTGAGCATCATCGCCGAATCTCTTCTTTGCCTGCTCCTCCATAGCCTCTTCGGAATCCGCAAATATGGCCGAAGGAAACTCGTCAACCGTATTGCCTGCTATGATATTTACATCGTTATGTTCGCCGTTCAGTAAACGTTTGTATGTATCTCCGGTGCAGAAAACACCGTCCAGACAGGTTGCGAACATAAAGCCCTTTTTCGACCTGAATTCCGCATATTTATCACGGATAAAGAATGCATCAAGCTTTCTTGCTTCCTCAATTGTGGTAACACCGAGAGTTCTGATGAACTCGTCGCCAATCTTTCCTGCCTCATCAAGTGTAAGCGGCTTAAAGAAAGGCATGTCCATATAAGGATTTCTGATAATGCCGCTCATGATGACAGCATTTTTTATAAGCCCCTTATTCTGGTCACATGTAATCTGGGCAAGCGTGCTTCCGCCGCCTGCAGACTGACCCGAAATGGTTATGTTATCGGGATCTCCGCCGAAATTAGCAATATTCCTGTGAACCCACTTCAAACCGTACTGCTGGTCAAGATGCCCGAAGTTTGCGGGATTTTCGGGCTGAGCCTTTGTTATATCCGGATGTGCGAGGAAACCCAGGGCACCCAGTCTATAGTTAACGGAAACAACAACTATTCCTCTTCTTGCGATCCTTTCACCGTCAAATTCCATCTCTGCGGTGTAGCCCCACTGGAATCCGCCGCCGAAATACCATATGAAAACAGGCAGTTTTTCGTCGGTCTTCTTAGCAGGTGTCCAGATATTTAAATAAAGACAATCCTCATTCATGGGTATATCGGGATCAACATGCCATTCCCTGCAGTATATGTCATCACCTACCGCCGGCTGATCCTGTACGGATATTGGAGCAAATTCAAAACAATCCCTTGTTCCTTCCCAATCTGCCGCAGGCTGGGGAGCTCTCCATCTGTTCTCTCCTACAGGCGGTGCTGCAAAAGGTATCCCCTTGAAAGATGTGATCCTCGGATCTGCTGCGGGAAGTCCGCGTACCATTCCGTTTTCGGTTTTTGTTACTCTTAACATTTAATCTCCTCCATTTCCCGGATGCAATAAAAAAACTGACCGTTTTTATTCAGTAAACTCCACAACTTCATAATACACAAAATATTTGAATAAATCATACTTTATGTTGCTCATATTTACACATTTTTTGCCGAAGTTTTTATCAAGTGTCAGTAAGGTCACCCTAAAAACTGCTTTCCATTCCATTGGTAAAAAAACGATGAAATTCGTCTTCTTTCGGCTTAAACCGAAATCCCGCCTTAAAACAAAGATTTCCCCCGCCTTCACTACGCCAAAAGGTGGGGGAAAGATCAAACTATTTTTTAGTTGTCAGAACACCTGCAGATATTGGAGAACCACTATAAGAAGTGCAATACCTATGAGTGAAAACATAACGATCTGAAACTTTTTGTCTGCTTTCTTACGTTTTGCCTTTTCGTTTATCTTCTTTATTTCCTGCTCTTCCTCGACCATCTTGTCATAGGCTTCGATTTCCATCTGCTGTCTTATTTCATCTTCGTTTAACTTAACCTGCATAACTACTCCTTCCGTAAGGCTTATTAAATGTCCGGAAAACACTTACGTTTTTAAAGATCACTCGTGTGATTCAAAACTGTCATCACGATCGTCAAAATCATGATCGAAATCCTGACCTGCGCCGATTTCACGTGCGTTAACTCTCTTTCTGTCACGCTCTTCCTCAACAAGCTTTGAGATAAGTTCCTTAACTGCCGAGGATTTCTTAATGTTCTTCAGTTCAAGTGCAGGACATGACTTATCAAAAGAAATGACCTTGACAGTTCCAAGTCCGAGTATCTTCTGCCAGAACGACCTTGTAAGAGAGAAATCCGTAATCCTGTAAAGCTTAACCTCATCCTCCTTTGTATTAAAAAGACCCCTGTCTGTTACAAGCTTTTCGGAAGTCAGGTAATATTTTGTAAATGACCAGGGCAGACCGAGAAATGTTCTCTTTCTGTCATACCACTTATACTTTGAATTTTCCTTTATGCTTTCAGAACTCACAAGCGCACTCACATATATGTCCTTTAAGAACAGAACAACACACAGAATCGTAGCTATGACACACACATATATCGGTACATCATGGATCAGCCAGAGAATCACACATAAAACCGCTTCAATTACAAAACTAATAAATGTGGCGAAATAAACCTTACCCCTGCTCATATTTTTAACCCTCCCGAAATGTTTTATCCGATCCGTGACCGGCTAATTTTACTTTGAGTAACGAAGTTTTATATTTCATTACCAAGAATGTATTATACCGCAAATCATGGTTAATCGTCAAGACAATTAGCAAATAATCATAATTTTTTAACAATAAAGTCCTTTTCTTTAAACTACTGTTCTGATATATTCTAAAATAAGATGCGGGAGAGATCCCAATCTTTATCACCAGTTATTTATCGGAGGTTTTGATGAAAAAACAACATTCAAGAAGCATCGCCCTTCTTATAGCCCTGCTTCTCTCATTCACAGTCCTTTCTCCTTTGACCGGTACGAACGCGGCAGCAACGGAATATGTTGATACTTCCGGCTATGAAAGCCTTAAAGAAGTTTATAAGGATTATTTCAAGATGGGTATGGCATGCGAGGCAATAAGCCACTGGCATTATGCGCAGAAGGAGATTGGAAATCCCGCAAAGGAAGCTTTGATCTCAAATCTTTTTAACAGCATCACCTGCGGAAACGAGCTTAAGCCCGCATACAACTTTAATAAGAATTCGGAATCACTGTTCAAGATCGATCATTCCGGCAAGGAAATGATGCAGTGGGCAAAGGATAACGGGATCGGTATGAGATTCCATGTTCTTCTTTGGCATTCACAGGTCGACCCCGCTTTCTTCGCAAAGGATTTCAAGCCTACATCAAAGGGCATCACGACCACTTCCGACAGAGCCGTGCTTGATGAAGAATGCCTTGTTGACCGTGAAACACTCATTGAAAGAATGCGGCTGTATATTTACGGTGCGCTGGAGTATGTATATGCAAACGGCTTCGCACAGACCATCTATGCAATCGATGTTGTAAACGAAGCGGTCGAGGAAAACAACCCCGACGGTCTTAGAAACAGCTACTGGTATAAGATCATTGGTCCGGAATTCCTCTATTATGCTTTCCTGTTCGCAAGAGAAGCCGAAGTAAAATACGCCAAGGAATATGCATCTCTCTACGAACTCGATCCCGAAGGAGATCTTTCCTCGATCCTTCCCAAGCTGTTCTATAACGACTACAACGAATGGTTTACCGCAAGAGTGAACGTCATCACGGATTTTCTCACCAACAGGGATTGGAACAAGGATCAGCAGCTGATCAAATCTTCCGTGATCAAGGAAGGCGGAAACGGTACCATCGTCGGTGATGGACTTATCGACGGTATCGGAATGCAGGGTCACTTAAGCGATAACAACGTGATCCGGCAGTATATCAGCGCACTGAGACAGTACAGTTCCATCGTTAGCGAAGTTCATATTACGGAGCTTGATGTAAAATGTACCCACCATGATGAAAACCAGTGGTATTATCAGGCAAAGTTCTATTACGATTTCTTCAAGGCTCTTGTAGAGGAGGTAAAGAACGGCGTAAATCTTACAGCAGTTACCATCTGGGGGCTTACCGATGATACTTCATGGATAGCTGACGGATTTCCTCTTCTCTTCACTTATAATCTTACGGCAAAGCCGGCTTATTACGGTGTTCTTCTTGCCGGAAAGGGAGAAGATTTCAACTTAAAGGTTTCCGAGACCATCACCGAGCTAAAGGATATCAATATCAATTTCGAACCCCACAAGGATGAATACGGCGCTTCAGTCAATTATACTCCGAAATCAGCCGGCTTCCAGTCCCGAGGAAGCGGACATATGCCTTATTTAAGGATGCTTGCAAAGGTTAACCACACCGAAAACGCAACGATCGGGTTCTGTCTTGTATGCGAAAGAAGCGAGCAGGACGCCACCTGCATGCTCGACATATCAAAATTTGCCGGCAAAAATATCACGATCACGGCGTATGTAAAAACCGAGGATACAGAGATTGCCATAGGACTTGATTCCGGTGAATCCAAAGAGCTGAAAAGAGTTACGTCAAACGGTGACTGGACTCCGGTTTCGGTAAATACAGATATACCCGCAGAGCTTGACTCCGTCGGAATATATTTTGAAACCAACGGACATGCGGACATGTATATCGATGATATTTCGGTTATCTATACCAGAGAAGGTGAGGATCCCGCTCCTGTCATGGATTCCGAAGCATCAGCCCCGGAACCCACCGATGAGCCGTTAGCAACTCCTACCGAGACCGTTACTGCGACTCCCGCCGCTGACGAAAAACCTGCAGATGCGGTTACAACACCTGCTCCTTCAAACGATAAGACCGATACAAAAAGTACCTCCGAAAGTGACTTCTGGACCCCCTCCACGATCATTGCCGCCATACTCATATGCGTCGGAGCAATATTCCTCGTTGTCGGACTTGTTGTAGTCTTTAAACACCAAAAAAACAAAAAGAAAAACGGCTGACAAACTGCCAACCGTCTAAAAACTAAAAGATTATCCTTCTTCGGATGATGACCTGTTCATCATCCGGAGTTCTTTTTTTTATGCAGACAGCATATCTGTATGAGAAGTCATCGGGATCATCGCTTTCAAGCACCTTCAAAAAAACGCTTCGATCTTCCTTTACCATAAAGCATCCGGAAGCATCAATGACCGAAAAGCCCTCCATGGCTCTCTCCAAACCTTCGCCTGTACACTTTATATAGCTTTCCTTCAATGTCCAGACGGTAAAAAAAGCTTCGTCATACTTTTCTTTGTCGTTCGAGCCGGCTCTTTTAAGATATGCTCTTTCTTCTTCGGAAAAGAATCTCTCCGGGATCCTCTTCCCGGACGCTCCTCTGTCTCTTACCTGTTCCACATCACAGCCGACAACCCTGCCCGATACAATGCACATGACTCTGTTCTTTGAATGTGACAGGTTGAAGTTGATCCCGGGAAAGCCTTCGATCACCGGCTTTCCGTTACCGGTTGTCCCGTACTTCACGTCTTTTTCCGACAATCCGCAATCCGAAAGTGCTCTCTTAAGCAATATGCCCGCACCCACAGACCTGCATCTGTCGTCTTGGTTCTTATATTTTTCGGCCTTATCACGTCTGCATGAGGATAGTTCTCCAAGATAACACTTATACAGTCCGCCGTCCTCAATAAGCCGCGATATGTCGCCTGTATAAACCCTTGTCTCATTATCGTTCATTACGGTCAAATACCCATGTTCAGAGCCCTTCTGCACTCGGTTATGAACCTCTCGGTTATATCCTTCGGCTTACCCTTAAGGTATTCCTTAAGCAGCGGTTCAATCGTAGTATCAAATACACGGTTGATGCTCTCTGATGATTCGTCAAGCTTTCTGAAGTAAGCCGGTCCAATACGATACTCATTGGAGAAGCTCTCACCGATGAGCCTGTTTACCATATTCAGGTTCTCCGAAAATCTGTCGAGCCAGAATATATCCTTATCCCTGTGCATATCCTTTAATGACAGATACATTATCTCCTCGGGATCGATATCTATCCATCTGAATCTGTGCTTAAAAGCAAAACCGATACTGTCGACACTGTTCTCTATTTCATTCATCGTTCCGATGATATGAAGATTTTTCGGAATGAAGAAACCTTTCTCAAAGCAATCGAATTTCATCTGCTCGGCATAACCGATATGCGATGTTGTATAGTTTGCCTTTCCCATATCCTCTGCCTGGATTATACGATATGTCTTGAGATTTCCGAGTCTGGTATCAAATCGGTTTTCAATTCCTCTGTAATCCTCATCAAGGGCAAACAGAACATCTCCGAATACTCTGACAACGTCAGCGCGGTTCAGTTCATCAATTATGAAATAATAATCTCTTACGCCGTTCTCAAAGATATATTCCTGTGAATCCGGAGCAAAGAATTCCTTCTCCGTTCCTTCATCAATTGCTTCCCTTCTGTCACGTATGTTTTCGTAAAGCTTCTGTACAACCTTCTGCTTCTTTTCGGCATACATACTCGCAAACCCGCTTACGGCACACTCGAGATTATCCTCTACTATGATCCTGCAGAAAGCCTTGAACATACCGTCAAGCCTTACGTTCGTAGGTGCCGAGGTTTTAAGGATATTGGCAGGACGCATGCCTTCTATGAAATCCGAGTATTCATAAGAAGGATGGAACTGCACGAACCTGCATCCGTCATAACCTGCAGATGCACGTCTTACATATTTTCTTATCTGATAAGTTTTTCCCGTTCCTGAAGGTCCGGTAAATACTACCTGTTTGTTGTTTTCGATACCGGATGAGATGATCTTCTTTATATCTCTTATAGTTCTCTTTGATGCTATCTTTTTGGAAGCCTGCTCCTGATGCTGAACCGGATTACGTTCGGAAGTTTTTACAAAAACAGGAGCTGTTCCCCGTTCGGGTTCCGTTACGGCAGACTGTACTTCAGGTTCATCTGCAACTGTTTCATGCTCTGCTGCAACTTCAGGTTCTTCCACAGCTGCCTCAGGTTCTGCTATAACTTCGGGCTCTTCAGCAACTTCGGACTCTGTTGCGACTGTTTCCGGTTCCGAAACAGCTTCAGATTCTACTACAACTGCCTCAGGTTCTACGGTAACTTCAGGCTCCTCTGCAACCGCTTCGGGTTCTGCAATAACTTCAGGTTCTGCAATAACTTCAGGTTCTGCAATAACTTCAGGTTCTGCTGCGGCTGCTTCGGGCTCTGTAATAACTCCATGTTCTTCAGCAACTGCCACCGGTTCTGCAACTACTTCAGGTTCTGCTGCGGCCGCTTCGGGCTCTGTAATAACTTCAGGTTCTGCATTAACTTCAGGCTGAACAGGAGCAGCCGTTTTAGAGTTACTGTCTTCCGCAAATACTGCACCGGGCTCTATATCCACACCTATAAAAGGAACTTCCGATAAAGTAGGAACCGAATTATCTTCAGGTATACCTATAAACGGAACCTCATCCATTGACGGAACTCTGTTATCCGGGATTATCGCAATACATTCCACATCCTCGGGTCTGGTCTTGCTATTCTGCCCGCCGTCCCTGTTTTCTTTCGGGAAAGGCTTCAATTCCTTCATTGGAGGAATACCCTTACCGGGTTTCATCCTCGGATCCTGGAAATCCATTTTATTCTTCTTATCTCTGTTTACTTCAGCTTCCTTTTCTATGACCTGCACTTCATCTTCGCCGGTTCCCGCAGCGATGATAAAGCCTGTAAGTCCCATGTCCTCAACATCCTTTTGAACATCGACTGTAATTTCTTCCGGCCTTTCCTGTACTTCCGCGGTACTTTCAGCTTTTATCGGCACAGGCTTGCCGTCTATCATCACTACGCCCTTCGGTACATCAACGTTTTCTGCTTTGTTTTCGTTTTTCTCGGAGCTGATGACAACTGCATTCTCGTTGCTTCCGAATCTTAAGTTATCCCTGATGTTTTCCATCGGGGTCTTTTCAATCTCATTTTTCCCGGAAGTGTTTCCGCCTTTCACAGCATTAATCTCCGAAGTATTATCATGCTGCTGGGGCTGCATTTTTTCGAGTGCCGAACTGAGCGCCTGCATCTTTTTGGAATCAACCGGATGATTTTTACCCTGACGAGCCTGTTGACCCTGATTCATATTATTACCCAGAGGCTTACCGTGCTGAGCCTGTACATTTTTCTGTCCCTGTATACCTGCTTCCTGCTGGGGTTTAACCTGCTGTACCGGTTTTGACTGCTGATGATCCTGTACCGGTTTGGCATTTTGGGCAGGCTGAACGTTCTGAGCGGGTGCCTGCTGCTCAGACTGCTTGTCGGGCTGTTCTGTTTTAGAGGGTTGAACCGGTTCTTCGGCCTTCACAGGCTGAACGTTCCGGACAGGCTGTTCCTGCTCGTCGGAGTTTATATTCTCCTCCGGCTTCTTGGTTTCTGCCGGCTGTACAGCATTATCCGCTCCGTTATTCTGAACGGGTTTAGTCTCCTGTACGGCTTTGGGAGACTGGGGCTTTACATTTGCAGCCTGCTGTTTTGCTTTATCCCCGGCCTTTTTGGTTGTTGTCTGTGTATCTATCTCGCATGTGATACTGTAATTGCCTATGGCATAATCCTCACAGATTTCTCTCAGTATCCTCTGAACCAGTATCATGCTTTCACTTCCGTTAAAGGATCCGTATTTTTTCCTGTTGGATTTTATCAGCTTCTCGGCGCCTCTTGAGGAATTGAAATTTCTGTAAACATAATCAAAAAATGCATCACAGAATGAACGTACGGTAACAGTTCCGTTTCCGACAAGTACTTTACTCTTGTCATCAAGAAACTTGACGTTCTTTATCAGATCAAACTTCTCGTCATCGGGTTTTATATTCATCCTTAAGAATTCACTTATCTTCATGAAACAATGATCCTTTCTAATAGAGCGTAAATATTTATCTTAACATAAAAGCCTGAACCGATTGCAGGAAATCCGCAAGTGCTTCCGCAGCTTTTTCATGTGCCCCGGGTGTGGGATGGAATCTTGCTCCCACATCGTTTGAGCAGTCCGGAAGCCTCAAATACTCTACACGTCTGTCCCCACTCTTTGAGCTGTACTCTTCGATAGCTTCCCTGATATAAGGTTCCATATCGTTTCCAAGCATACCGTATGCCCATACTATGATACAGCTTCCGTTACGTTCCCTGATCTTTTTAAGGAATGCTACCGCTTTGTTTTTAAAATCCGTTAAAAACTTATCTTTTTCAAACTTCCCGGTCTTTAATGCTCCGCTGTCATTTGTTCCTAGATTTATCACAACGGCTTCTATCTCCTGTTTTGAAAAATCCCATTCGGAATGGGCACCGAGCTCCACGCATCTTTCACAGGATGTTGTCCCGCAGACCTGCTCGTAATAATCGGGAAGCACATTCCGGGTATTTGCGTCCCATGACGCATATAATCCCCATCCGCTCTGTGAGAGGACCTGATACCTGGCGTTAAGCTTTTTTGCCGTTTTATACGCGTAGTTTTCAATAGCGTCGAAAACTACCGGTATCCACTCTTCCCTTGCGGTAAGACCGCAGCCTTCTCCGGATGTAAGACTGTCTCCTATGAACTCCATGTTAAATCTGTATTCCGGAACCTCTTTAAAGCATCCGTCCGTTTCGAACCCTTTTATCATCATAAAGGACTCCGGGTCATCGGTCATGCACTGAGTATCCCTTACCAGCCTGACATTTATGCTCTTTTCGGGATTCATGCCCGAAAATACCTGATAGGTTCCCGTTCCTTTATTAAGCACAAACTTCTGTGTCCTTTCCCCATCAAGTATCACATCGAGCATAAGCTCCATATCGCCGTACATACATTCAATATCAACAAAAAGCTTTCCTGCGGCAATGTTAAACTCGATTCCGCTTCCGCTCCAGAAAAGTGCCAGTCCTTCTTCTTTCTCAATGTTTCTTCCGAAAGAAACATACTCCCCTATATCACAGACCCCGAATCTCTGCATCCTTACCTCCGTATTTGTGATGACGTTTTTTATCAGACACTTCGAGAACAGACTCTCTTAAGTGACCTTTCATTAAAATAAAATATTCGGATATTGTTACAGAAATATCCGAATATATTATACATAAAATAACTAAATTTTTCAAGTATTAGTTTTATCAGTTATAGCAATTTTTTATACATGCCGGGCAATAATTTATCTCCGGTTTTTCAGTCCCAAAACTTAAAGCTCCGCTTCCTTCAGATACCTTTTTACTGCGTCCTGCCAAACCGGCAGCGGCGTAAATCCGTTTTTAATAAGCTTACTTTTGTCAAGCCTTGAATTAACCGGACGTGCGGCTATGCTCAGTCCGAATTCCGCGGTCGTAACCGGGATGACTTTTGTAGATAAACCATACTGCCTGTAAAACTCACAGCAGAAATCATACCAGCTTATATAGCCGCCTTCGTTTGTTGCATGATAATATCCGTATTTATCTGTCTCCGCCATATCCACAAGAAGCCTTGCAAGATCGAACATATATGTCGGAGTTCCGATCTGATCGTTTACAACTCTGACCATATCACGGTTCTTGCCTGCATTGATCATCGTCTTGATGAAATTCTTTCCGTTCAGGCCGAAAGCCCATGCTATACGTACGATATAATACTTTTCAAGGATCGACGAAACGGCAAGTTCACCTTCAAGCTTACATTTTCCGTAATAGTTCAAAGGCTTGTAAGTCTTATCATCGGGCTCCCACGGTCTTTCTCCCTGACCGTCAAAAACATAATCGGTGGAGATATAGATCATCACTGCGTCAACAGCCTTTGCGGCCTTGGCTATGTTTTCGGTGCCCTTCGCATTTATTGCATATACCTTTGGCCTATTCTCTTCTGCCTCTGCGCCGTCGACATTTGTCCATGCCGCGCAATGGATTATGACGTCGGGCTTAACCTCTTCGATAACAGACATTACCGAATTCTCATCGGTTATATCCAGCTGTCTGTACTCCGAAGTACATACCGGGCTTCCGTCGGCGATCCCCGAATATACCGGAGCTATATCCGAGCCGACTGCCTCATATCCTCTTTTTGCCGCTTCGTTAACAACATCATGTCCCAGCTGTCCGCCTACGCCTGTAATAAAAATCTTCATCATCCCATTCTCCTGTCATGTCCGTCCGAATAATATTTTCTCTTGTCCTCGTACATCATCCTGTCAGCTTCCTTCTTAACCCTTTCGTAATCGGGATCCCCGTCAGGTTTGTAAACATATCCGAGTGAAGCACTTCTTTTACGTTTTTTCAATTCCTGATTCAGTTTTACAAAACAATCGTCAAACTCTTTTTTATCCTTCAATACCGAATACGCTGCAAACTCATCTCCGCCCATTCGGTAGACATTGTCCTGACCGTAAGCGAGGCTTAATGAATCAGCCACATCCTTGATCAAAACATCTCCCGCCTCATGACCCTCGGTATCATTGACAGTTTTAAGGCCGTTTATATCACACATGATATATCCGTACGGCTGGGAGGTATCAAGTACATTCGCCTCAAACTCCTCAAGCGCGCGTCTGTTTTTGACTCCTGTCACCGGATCGTAATAACTGTAGTTGATCAGATTCCGTTCGACTCCTCTACGTCTTATCGTTTCGGAAATAAAGAATTCAAGAACCTTCATGATACCTGTGATCTCATCCATATTATCAACCGGCGGATCCATCATTCCCATGAATCCAAGATAATCTTCACCGATACGTATCGGAACGAGTATCAGGCCGTTTACATCCATCTCTTCAAGTAATGCAAAAAGCTTGGGAGAACTCTCCTTACACTGTTTTCTGTTCTTTATCACAACACTGCCGGATTCCCTGAATTGCGGATTTATGAAGTCTTCCACAATTTCAAGATCGGTTATCGGAGTCAGTGCACCGTTTCTTTTTATGCCTTCCTTTTCCGACCAGTAATATGTATTCTTAAAAGTTGAATCTTCCTGCCTCTCATAAATATACAGATGCTGAGGATGAAGCTCCCTACCCATGTATTCCAATATGTGAGTTATCATGGATTCAGCAGATTCTCCGGATATTGCATACTGCATCATCGAATTGACAAAACTCTCACGTCTCGTCGTACGTCTTTCTCTCAGCAGCCATATAAGGATCTGTATGAACATCGAAAAAATAAATATTATCAGGCCCAGGCGAAGAAAATTACCGTTATTGTTCTTCGCTTTGGCATGCACTACATAATCGATAACATCGATCAAGCCGCCCACAAGAAGGCATGACGCACCTATATAAAAATGTTTCAGTCCCTCGGGGATGCCTTTTTCCTTACAATAAATATGGTTTTTTATAAGCATGAAACCGATCAGTACTATCGTAAATACATAGGATACAAGGAAATAGCCTATAGATCTGTGCATATCTATGTCAAACCCGAACCTTGCTATCATGACGGCACTTATCGCCGATGCCATAACTATAAAGGCCAGCCTCTGATAAATCGTATTCTTCTTTTTCAGGATTGAATTTATGAAACGGATCAACGGATAGATCATGAGCGGAAGAAACAGATAATCCATTACACGCAGAGCAACAGTCATATCTAACAGTATCTGCGGGATATTCGACTCTATAAGAGTCCATGTTCCGATAAGGATAACCGTACCCGAAAGTGCTATAAGATCATATCCGTTCTGATTTTCCTTACGTACCACAAAATGTAATATGAATATTATGACTCCGAGGAATATAATGATCTCAGAAAGGATTGAATCAAGCCCCTTATCCTTAAATATCAGGTAATTAAAGGTAGACGCATCACATATCAGCATATTAGAAAGCCTGCCCCCGTTTTCTCCGGCAAAAAGCAGCGCGATCTCGATTTCTATATTCTTACCCCTATCTTGAGGCGTCAGTGTGATCGAATGATATACGTCTCCGGTACCGTACCCCGTCAGATTCTTTTCCGGAGCATAATCATACACTCTGACACCGTCTATATAAACATTAAAAAACAGATTGTGGCTGCATATGTTCAGTGATTCTCCATTCTTTATATACTGTGGAAGCGTATTTACGATACGCAGCTTAACAGCTGAATCTTTTAACGCAATCTTTGTAAGATCGACTTCCTGTCCGTTTTCGTCCAGCCACCCCTTATTTAAGGTCTGGTAATGTTCCTCGGGATATCCTTTGAAAATATCAGAAAAATCGGTAAAAAAGACAACATAAAAAGAAAGGGCCAAAAGCATTGCCAGATACAGCCAGCCCAAAATCGAAAAATTCTTTTTCGAAAATACTGCCATTTTATATCATCCTTTTCATCAAAGTTTTCAATCAGATCTCACAAGATTTATAGCTAAATAATAACACAAACTTCAAAAAAAGCAATACCCCTTATCCATTTCTTACACCTTTTTCACAAGCAGCTCCATCACAAAACCGTTGTCATTGTAGTATTCCATACCGCCGCCCTGTTTTTCCATATAATGCTTGACAAGATATAATCCGAGTCCGTATCCCTGCTTTTCCTTTGAATTTTTTCCGCGCCGGAATTTCTCCGTTATCAGCGGCAGCTCCTCCTCGTCGACGCCCGGACCCGAATCCCTTACGGTAATCTTCAAAAATCTGTTTACGGGCTTCCCTTCCACTGCCGGAGCCTCAACCTCGCAGAACGTAACATGTATATCCGTTCCGGCATATTTATAAGAATTCCCGACTATGTTGTCTATAACCTGCTCCATGCGGAGCCTGTCAATAAAGATAAGGCACTGGGGGATGCTGTTGTCGAGGATTATCTTCCCGTACTCCTTAAGGCTTCCGAAATAATCCTCTATTATCCTTGAATCGTTTTCCTCCGGCTTTATCTCTATCTCGTCCATGTCATCAAGAGTTGCCCTGAACATATTCCCGACAAGCTGTTCGATCAGCTCCGCCTTGTTATGGATATAGCCTGTTTTTTCGATATATCCTTCAATCTCGGCCTTTAACCGATCGTCGTCCTTCGTCTCATTTAACAGCTTTTTCAGCTTAAGATCAAGAACCTCACAGGTTGCTCGTATCGTCGCAACCGGAGTTTTAAGATCGTGGCTCAGCTCGGCCACCATCTCCCTTTTTGCTCTTTCGGCATCCATCTCCCTTTTCCTCGATGCCTTTATCTCATCCCTCATAAGATCGAAGCTCTCGGTAAAGGTACTGAAGGGAGTCATGCTCCTTATCGGGAGCTTTATGTCAAGATTTCCCTTTGCGATCTCCGCCGCAAAGCTTTCAAGATCTTTTACGGGCTTTATCTTTATATTATATATCAGCAAGATGAAAGCATATCCGATCACAAGTTCCGCACTCCAGAAAACGATAAGCACGACACGCATCCTGTCCTGCTCATGTTTTACAGATGTATTCAGGTTTTCCCATACTTTTTTATACGTTTCGAATTCTTCGGAGCTGTAGGAGCCCACCTCACCGGCGGTAAACTCCGTATTATTCCAGACAAGTATCAGCACTCCGAGTGCTGTCAGCATTACGAGCGTGTATACCAGCAATAATTTCCAGATGCTTTTCATATCTCCAAGATATATCCCGTTCCCCAGACCGTCTTTATGAATCTCGGGTTATTGGGATCCTCCTCCAGTTTTTCCCTGAGCTTCCTGATATGTACGTTAAGGGTTCCGTCGCTGTAAAAGCTGTCCCCCCATACCTCATCGAATAGGCTGTCCTTTGTTACTATCGTATTCCTGTGATCGTAGAGTGTTTTTAAAAGAGCAAATTCCTTTGCCTTAAGAGGTATCCTTTCTCCGTTCATTATCACAGACATCG
>JAEEGJ010010921.1_pt1 | contig 23307 bp, 19 predicted proteins | sample 8958761 | NCBI WGS metagenome assembly JAEEGJ01 (sample SAMN16246546, study PRJNA631951) | gut metagenome | biome: gut microbiome; feature: rumen; material: RS-attached | host: Bos | place: Iran: Karaj | collected 2018-10 | reverse complement strand
GCCGGATAGTCGAAAGCATTGTCGTCGTTCACGTGCTCACTTGTAGCTGCTGGGAAACTGATGCTGCCAGCGGCCTTGTTGATGGTAACGGTAGCTGAGCCGGTAGCGGGGGTATAGTTATCCATCGTTACCTTGTAATAGACGGTATAAGTGCCGGCGTCGGTATAGGTCAGCGAGGTCAGCGTGCAGTTGTCAGCAGTCGTGCCGTATTTCACCGTAGCCCCAGTGGGAGCGTTGACGGTAATGCCGTGAGCATTCGTATCGTAAGTGCCAGAATAGTCGTTGGCTGTTACCGTCATCGTTGCTGGGTTGATGGTCAGCGTATAGCTGGCGGTGTTCGAGGCATAGGTGTAGGTCTCGCTGTCGGCAACGGTGGCGGTGACGGTCACGGTACCTACCTTGGTGAAGGTCAGCGCGCCTGTAGAAGCATTGATGCTGGCGCCGCAGGTGTTGTCGGCGTTGATGCTATAAGTGACTGTACCATCGCCGGTGACAGTGGCAGCCAACTGATAGGTGTTGTCAGCCGATGTTGCGCTCCAGGTCTGGCTGTCGGATTCCTTGCTGAACTCAATCGTGCCCGAATGTTTGGTGAACGTCATCTTGATAGGTGACTGATAATAAGTGCCTGCGGCGAGGGTGACGCCCGTCTTGGCATAAGTATAAGCCTCGGTGCCGACGGTGGCTGCGAAGTTGAAGTCGGCGGCGCTGGCAGGAGCCATCGCTACATAGAGGTCGCTGGCGGCGGGCGATGGCGTCACGGTGGTAATCACGTTGTCGGAGCCATCCTTTATCACGAAGCTAGAGGCGTTGATGGCGGTGCCCCCAGCATCCTGCAACGAGAACTTCACAATAGCCAGTTGGTTGGCTAACACCACAATGCCGTTGAGCGAGGCATGTCCTGCGTTTACGCTTAGTTTGGCGCCACTTGACTGACAGAGGTCGAGGTCGGTGGCGATGGTAGCCAGTGTGCCGTCTTGTGCCGCCAGCAGATCGGTCTTCACAGCCTTTGTCGTTGCATCGACGGCTGAGGCGGGATAGATGACAGTGACATCGTCGCCATCGGCAGGACTACCGGAGATGGTGCCTGAGATGGTGGCTGTACCATCGGTATTCTTGGTGACGGTCATCTCTTCGACGATATTATTGTGGATGAGTGCCACTTTTTCGCCCTCGGCAAAGGCGGTCTCCAGGGTCTTGGCGGTGGTATTCTCCGTGATGGCTCTTGTCTGTGAGCCTGTTGTGATGGTGGCGCTGAAGGGAATGCCCTCGCCGCCGGAAGCGGGCTGTGAGTTTGGCGCCTCTTCGCTGGTGCAGGCGGCCATCATGATGGCCATCGCTGCTATGCTGTATATAATCGCTTTTTTCATAACTGATATAAATCTATGTTATCTGTGAGATCTGTATGACATCAGAAAGGATTCTCGCCATGTCCGTAGCCCTCTCTGTCGATGATTGACGGTAGAGCGCTGACGATAAGCGTGTAAGTAGCGGTCTTCGTGGCGTAGGTGTAGTTGGTGCCGTCGGTAACGGTCGCGGTAATCGTGGCTGTACCTTCGCCCATGATGGTCACTTCGCCTGTTGATGCGTCGACTTTGGCCACACTCTCCTTGTCTGAAGCATAGCTGACTGAGCCATCGCCCGTATTCGTCAGCGCATTCGTGAATTTCGCTTCGTCAATCTTCTTACTCACCTCCGATGCGGCAAAACTGATGCTGCCAGCGGCCTTGTTGATGGTAACGGTAGCTGAGCCGGTAGCCGGGGTGTAGTTATCCATCGTTACCTTGTAATAGACGGTGTAAGTACCGGCATCGGTATAGGTCAGCGAGGCCTGCGTGCAGTCGTCAGCAGACGTGCCGTATTTCACCGTAGCCCCAGTGGGAGCGTTGACGGTAATGCCGTGAGCATTCGTGTCGTAGGTGCCAGAATAGTCGTTGGCTGTCACCGTCATCGTGGCTGGGTTGATGGTCAGCGTATAGCTGGCGGTGTTTGTGGCGTAGGTGTAAGTCTCGCTGTCGACAATGGTAGCGGTGACGGTCACGGTACCTACCTTGGTGAAGGTCAACGCGCCAGTAGAGGCGTTGATGCTGGCACCACAGGTGTTGTCGGCGTTGACGCTATAGGTGACTGCACCATCGCCGGTAACGGTGGCTGCCAGCTGATAGGTATTTTCAGTAGCCGTTGCGCTCCAGGTCTGGCTGTCGGATTCCTTGCTGAATTCAATCGTGCCCGAATGTTTGGTGAACGTCATCTTGATGGGCGACTGGTAATAGGTGCCTGCTGCAAGGGTGACACCCGTCTTGGCATAAGTATAAGCCTCGGTGCCGACGGTGGCCGAGAAGTTGAAGTCGGCGGCGCTGGCAGGAGCCATCGCTACATACAGGTCGCTGGTGGCGGGCGATGACGTCACGGTGGTAATCACGTTGTCGGAGCCGTCCTTTATCACGAAGGATGAGGCGCTGATGGCGGTGCCCCCAGCATCCTGTAACGAGAACTTGACGATGGCATTCTGTGCAGCGAGTTTAGTGGCTCCGGAGAGGCTGGCCGTGGTGCCGTCGTTCAGGATGGTAGCTGTGCCTCGGCGTACATCGAGAGCGTCGCTGAGAGCGCCCGTCTGCGTGGCGAAGAGTTCTGCATAGGTCTTTACGTTGGTATTGGCGGTATTGGCGGCGGTGGCTGGATAGACCAGCGTGGCTGCGGTATTATTCGCTAATGTTGAGGGGATCGTAAACTCGATGGTAGCCTGGCCATCGGTCACGTTCTTCACCGTGGCGGTACGGTTGAGGTTGGTCGAGCCGTCGCTGAACAGCACGGCTATCTGCTCGTCGGCTGTCAGGCTGGAGATGATGGTAGATCCACTCTCAGTAACGGTGCGGGTCAGAGTGCTACCGCCGGCATCGACGGTAGCGGTAACGGTTATCTCATAGCCGTCGCTGTGCAGGAGCGCGGCTTCGTTATAGTCATTGCTGCAGGCGGTCATCATCAGTACCAGTGCAGCCATCGTAAGATTCTTCTTTGTCATAATCGTCTTGTTGTTTAATGTTCTACACTGTGGATGATCAGAACGGATTGCCACCATCGCCGTAATCATCGTTGTCGGGAATGCCTCCGTTCGTATCGGTAGTATCTTTGACGGTCAGGGTGTAGCTGACGGTCTTGGTGGCATAGGTGTAGTTTTGTGAGTTTGCCACTGTTGCCGTTACCGTGACGCTGCCTGCCTGAGTGAAGGTCACTTTGCCTGTCGATGCCTCGACCGAGGCGCCGCAGGTGTTGTTGCTGATGCTATAGGTCACAGTGCCGTCGCCCGTATTCGTCACTCCCTGGGTGTAGGTGTTATTGGCAGCCGTTGCACTCAAGGCCAGACTGACAGCGTCATTGGCGAACGAGATGCTGCCGGCGGCTTGCGAGATGATGACGGTGGCAGAACCGGTGACGGTGGTAAAGCCTGGCTTCGTCACTTGATAATAAACAATGTATGTGCCTGCGTCGGTGTAAGACGGATTGGTAGAGAGGTTGTAGGTGCCTGAGGCGGTACCATACATGACTGTAGCTCCTGAGGGTGCCGTCACGGTGATGCTATGGGGCTGATTGTCGTAGGTGCCGCTATAGCCAGAGGCGGTGACGGTCATGGTGGCGGTGCCCACGCCGAGGGCGTAACTGGCAGTCTTGGTGGCGTAGGTGTAATTGTCGCCGTCGGTGACTGTGGCCTTGATGGTGGTCGAGCCATCGCTCTTGATGGTCACTTTGCCTGATTTGCTGTCGACCTCGGCCACAGCGGTATTCGACGATTCATAGGTCACCGCGCCGTCGCCCGTGTTCGTCAGCTCGTTGGTGAAGTCCTGATCGCCGTAAGTCTTGCTGATGCTGGCCACAGTATAACTAATCTGTGCTTCGGCCTTTGAGATGGATACCGTAGCATAACCGGTGACGGTGGTGTATTTCTCCTTGGTCACCTGGTAATAGACGGTGTAATTACCGGCATTGGTGTATTCGGGACTGGCGTCGAGGTTGTACTCGTCCATCGTCGTGCCGTACATCACTACTGCGCCTGAGGGGGCGGTCACGGTGATGCCGTGGGCAGATTTGTCGTAGATGCCGGAATATCCGCTCGCAGTGACCTCCATGGTACCAGCGACAACAGCCATCGTGATGGGCGACTGGTAGTAAGTGGCAGCGGCGAGGGTGACACCAGACTTCTCATAAGTATAGGTGAAGTCGCCGTCCGAGGCCTCGAAGTGGAATTCGGCGGCGCTGGCGGGAGCCATTGCCACGTAGAACTCGCTGGCGGCGGGCGATGGCGTCACGGTGGTGATCACGTCGTCGGAGCCGTCCTTGATGACGAACGACTTGGCAGCTATCGCGTTGGTACCATCGGTGAGCGAGAACTTGACGATGGCCAGTTGGGTGGCGAGGGCTACGGTGCCGTTGAGCGAGGCGTGGTTTGCGCCTACTATAAATGTGGCGCCGGAGGATTGTCGCAGATCAAGGTTGGCGGCGATGGTGGCAAACAGTCCGTCCTGTGCCGTCAACAAGTCGGTCTTTACGGCCTTTGTGGTGGTGTCGACGGCTGAGGCGGGATAGATGACGGTAACGGCGCTGCCTTCAGTAGGACTACCGGTAAGGGTGCCGCTGATGGTGGCGGTGCCGTCGTCGTTCTTGGTCACTTCCATCACGTCGACCTTGTCGCCATAAACGAGTGCCACTTTCTCCCCAGTGGCCCAAGCGGCATCGATGGTTGTTCCTGAGGCGTTCTCGGTGAGGGCACGCGTGGGGGCATCGGTGGTGATGGTGGCGCTGAAGGGGATGCCTTGGTCGCGGTCAGCGTCGTGCGGCGTAGATGGTTCGTCGCTGGTGCAGGCGGCCATCATCATGGCCAGCGCTGCTATACTGTATATAATCGCTTTTTTCATAACGGATAAATATCTGTGTTATCTGTGAAATCTGTGTGACATCAGAATGGGTTCTCGCCTTGACCGTAGCCCGTGGGCTTGTCGAGGATTGAGGGGTTCGCGCTGATGTTGAGCGTGTAGATGACGGACTTCTTGGGGTAGGTGTAGTTGGTGCCATCTTCGACCGTAGCGGTGATGATAGCGGTGCCTACGCCCATGATGGTCACTTTGCCTGTTGATGCATCGACATCGGCGACACTCGTTTTATCGGATGAGTAGGTCACCTTGCCGTCGCCCGTGTTCGTCAGGGTGTTGGTGAAGGCGGCATCGGTATTGGTCTTGTTTATCTCCGTTTTTTCGAAGCTGATGGCGCCATCGATCTGGTAGACGATGAGGATGTAGGAGGCTGTGGCATCATCGCCCTCATATGTGTATGTATTAGTGGAAGAGGTTGTAGCTATTATCGTTGCTCTGCCGGCTTTCGTGAATGTCACTTTGCCTGTCTCAGGGTCAACGATGGCACCGCAAGTGTTTGATCCATCTTGGACTGAATAGGTCACGACACCATCGCCTGTGTTCGTGACGAGATATGTAACGGTGTTATCGTCAGGAGTAGGACTCCAATATTTGTTATATTCGGGATCGAGATACGAAATCGAGGCGGGTGTCACAGGATCCGTTTCCTCAACAGGGTCGTCGAAAATGTCACAGCTCGTGATGTTTGTGCTGAGTGCCAGCACCAGTAGCATCTTTAAGATTTTTGTATACTTCATATTCATATATTATTGTTCTATTATTGATGCATTGCAGTAATACGGTGCAAATTTATATGAAATTTCTGAGATTAATTCCAATCCCCACAAATTTATTTTATAAGAAATTAGTTTTAGAACTCATACAACGCGACAAAGATACAAAAAAAATGCCTAAACTCCAACATTTCAGGCTTTTTTTTTCAATTTAAGACAAGATTGATAGGTTTTCAGACAAGATTGATACCAGATTGCTGACATGTTGGACAACTTTTTGGCCAATTTCCTCGATTTGTCCAAAGATCGGGCGTTTGTCCATACAAGTTGGAGAAGAATTTGAGATTTTTCTTGGAATCGGAAGAAAATCGCCGTAACTTTGCATCGTCGAAAAGAAACAAACGACATAGTTAATGACAAAGTATAAACATTAAATTATAACAATTATGACAACAAAGAATTTCAATGCAAAGAAGATGCTCATGAGCGCAGTTGCAGCAGTAGTTTTCTCATTCGTGTTCACCACCAATGCAAACGCAGATCCCTTAGAGAATACGCAAAAGAACAATCTTGAAGTCCGAGTCAAAGCGCGTCCTAATGGGGATAGCCAGAAGAAGCAAGGAAAGAAGCAAGAACAGAATAAAGATCAGAAGCAAGAAAAGAAGCAGGAAAATCCAGATATTATATCCAAAATCATCCAGAAGTTTGGCGTTCGCGTATAATAACCCGCTACTGATCATAAGACAATAAACAAAGCGTCCTGAAAATAATCCAGAACGCTTTTTCTTTTTATATCTTCTTCAGCAGTTCAAGCATGTATTTCCAAGTGTGCTCGATGGAGCTTATTTCCACATGCTCATTGATGGTGTGGGCATCATAGACGTTGGGACCGAAGGTGAAGATCTGCATGGACGGGTAACTCACGGCAAAGTTGGAGGTCTCCATACCAAAGAAAAGCACTTTTTTTTTGTATTTTCGCGTTGTTTCAAAAAAAAGACATATCTTTGTGGCGAAAATAATCAAATAATAACTGTTTTAAAAAGGAAAAAAGACAATGAAAAAGATTCTATCCCTATTGGTTTTCAGTATGATAGTGGGCGTCGTTCAAGCACAAGATGAAGAAAAAGTTGATGCTTATTTCACCACGGAAGAGATGCCGGATATGCTGCAGTTCCTGCCTGGACCTCCCGCTAACGACTCCCCAGGCTTTGCCTACGATGTGACCCGTTATTACTGGGGCAAGGAGATGCGCAAGGATGAAGAACGCGCCGAACAGGCCAAGCGTGATGCCGTCTACGGCCTTGCCACTATTCTCACCGAGTTTGAGGAAGCTTTCGGTATGAAAGTCACCGAAGAGGATACGCCTGAGATCTACAAAGTGTTGCTCGAAGGCACCGCCACCTGCGACAGCATCTGCACGCTGCCAAAGATCAAATACGGTCGCACGCGCCCCTATGCGCTTTTCGGTGAACACACGCTCATGCCCGAATTAGAGGAGGAGTTGAATCCCCACAAGTCGCATCCCTCAGGCCATACGTTGCTGGGTTGGAGTTCTGCGCTGCTGATGATGGAAATCAATCCTGACCGTGCCAATGAGATCATGGCTCGCGGCTATCGCTATGGCGAAAACCGTGTGGTGGTAGGCGCTCACTGGCAGAGTGATACTGACGCAGCCCGACTGGCGGCCTCCGTGGCCTATGCCAAACTGCACACCAGCGAGCGATTCCTCGAACAGATGAAGAAAGCCCGTGAGGAGTTCAAGGCAAAATCGGCTCCGTCAGCCGTCCGTCAGACCCGTGCCGCACAGAATGCGTCGGCCGCTATTTACGACCTCTCAGGCAAACGCGTTACCACCCCCCAGAATAACATCTATATTCAAAACGGCAAAAAGCAGGTCATGCGCTAACCTGTGCTAACACACAGTACGGACGATTCTTACAATTAGATGGATGGAGTGATGAACACACGCCAAGAGCCGTTGTCGTCTTTCTCGATATAGCCTTTCTCGTGCAATGATTGAATCATCTTCTGCAGGGCGGAACGATTGACACCCGTCTCTTGCTGCAAGTAAGCGAATGTGGCCTGCGGTTCTATGCGCAGTTCACGCAGGATTTTTGCGTAGGTTGGCGTGCGGAATGCTATGCGCTCACCGTCGTACCACCATACATTCTCGTCCTTTTCCGTTACGAACAGAACGTCATTCGCCACTTCATTAGCTAAAAGATTTGTCATGTACTTATGGAAAGGACGTATTTGCTTCAGCGAGGCATGCGCTCCCTCGGCTGGGGATGCACCTACAATCTGGTCTGCGGCATGAAGCGCCTCCAGATATTCCTGCTTCTTGCGACTGCGCACCACAACCATCGGCAAGCCATGACGCGAGAGAATGAAGTTGACCATCAGTCGAGCTATGCGTCCGTTACCGTCCTCGAACGGGTGAATGCGGATATAGCGATAGTGGAACAGTATCGCCAGCTCAATCGGCGATAACTTGCCTTCCACCTCTGCTTGGTTGTACCAATCCACAAGGTCGGTCATCAGCGCTGGCGTCTCTTCCGGAGATGCGTACTCAAAACGGTCGCCATAACGGGTGATAACGCTGTTCGGACGCGTCTTGTACTGTCCGGCATGGACGGTGTAGCTCGTCTGCACACCTCCGGGTAGGGTGCGATAAATGGTGTAGTCTTCGCGAAGGAGCGTCTGATGCAGTGTACGGATGAAGTTCTGCGTCAGCGGCAGCCTGTTCTCGGTAGCTTCCAATATCATCATTTTCAGTCCGACATTGCTTGCCTTCATTTCCTCGTAATCGCGAAAGTCCGCAATTCCCGCCACTTTTCCAAACAGCAACAGCAATTCCGTCTGGCCATATGTCAGCGTATTGCCCTCGATATGGTTGCTGTTGTAGTTGAAATCAACCGTAAACCGCTGACTCAATCTCTCGCGGATAACGTCAGAAATCGGCTGAATGCTTTGCCACTTCTCTAATGCAGTTTCAAGTTTCTTATTATCCATAATTACATTATTTACCACCATTTTTAGTGGTAAGCTTACCACCATTCGGCAGCAAAAGTACTGCTTTTTCTTGATTTATGCAAGTTTTTTAGGTAAAAAGTGACTATTTGGCCTTCCCTTTAGACATTCAAACGGAATAGCCTATGAAAAAGAGAATTGTTGAGATTGCGGTGAAGGTGATAGTAGCCGCGCTCACGGCCTTCCTGACGGCCATCACGACAACTAGTTGCATGGGCTACGGCCCGCTGCCTAAGATTGTACAGATTTCACTCATGAAGAATCCCCTCGCAGATGCGGGGGGATTTTTCGTTGAAAATATTACAATATTACATTACAAATTCATTGTTTTTGCAAGAGTGATTACAACTGTTGCAGGCGGGCGATGTATTTGCCGAGGATGTCGAATTCAAGGTTGACGACGGTGCCCACACGGATGTCGCAGAAGTTGGTGTGCTCGAAGGTATAGGGGATGATGGCCACCTGGAAGGTGTTGCTGGTGGGATTGCAGACAGTGAGGCTGACGCCATTGACGGTGACGGAACCTTTGTCGACGGTGAAGTAGCCCTTCTTGGCCATCTCGCGGTTTTCGGGATATTCGAAGGTGAAGTAGGTGGAGCCGTCAGCATCCTCCATCGCAATACAACGGGCCGTTTCATCCACATGGCCCTGAACGATATGTCCGTCGAGACGGCCGTTCATCAGCATGGAGCGTTCTACATTCACTTTATCGCCGACCTGCAACAGACCGAGGTTCGTGCGGTCGAGGGTCTCCTTCATGGCGGTGACCGTATAGGATGGCTGAGGGCAGATGTCTGATGGCTGATGGATGGCGACGACGGTAAGGCAGACGCCATTATGGGCGACGCTCTGATCGATTTTCAGTTCGTCGACAAATGAGCATTTCAACGTAAAATCAATATTCTCGCGGTCTTTCTTTATCGCTACAACGGTAGCAAACTCTTCAATTATCCCAGAAAACATAACTATTCACTATTCACTAATAACTATTCACTAAAAAAGCGGGTGCGTGCCGATGATTTGGTGAAAACTCCTGTTTCACACGATATGGGTGCTCTCCGTCGTTGTAATCCACCGGCATCATGATGCTCTCCCGAGGGATGTGGCCCGCCATTGGCAAGAGAAGCTGGCCCGATTGACTTTTTTAATGTAGAGTATCCCGATCTATGCGGCACGACCCGTATTTCTGAGTGCAAAGATACAAAAAATAATTCATAATGCATAATGCATAATGCATAATTTGCTCCCGCTTGGTATTTTTTAACACTAAATCAGGTCTGAGGGATTGATCACCTCATACTCGTCGGGTGCATCTTCTTCCTCTTCTTCCTTCTTTTTCTTTTTGGATGAGAAGAGCTGGCGCAGTTTCTTGTAGATTTTCTTTCTCAAACGGGTCAGAAGGTATGTGCCCCCAAAGAAGAGCGCAACTAATATGATCCATATGACCGTTCGTGAGAAGATGAAATACGTAGGCACGATGACCTCAATGGTGCGCATGTCGTACTTGTCGGGCGATTCGAGTAGGAAGGCCTTCACCTTAAACTTATAGGTGCCGCTGGGTATATCAGAATAAATGGCCATACGATCCTTGCCGGCATTCTGCCAGTCTTTGTCATAGCCTTCCAACATATATTGATAATGTACGCGGTGCTGGAGCTGGTAGTTGAGGGCGGCAAAGCGGAAGGAGAACACGCTGTTGTGACTGGGCAGGGTGATGCTCTTGCTCTCTGCCGGATATTCCTCGTAATTGTCGTTCAGTCGCGGACTCTGTATCTCACCGTTGATTATGAAGTCTGTTATACGCAGTTTCAGCAAAGAACCGGTGGAGGTCATCAGTTTCTTACGGTCGACGACATAGTAGCCATCGAGGGTTCCGAAGAGTATCTTGTCGCTGCCCATGGTGATGGCGGCACTCTCTCCTTCGGAGAGCATGGTCTCGTCGACACCGTCGAGACTGGAGAAGGTGGTGAAGATCTTCTTCTTCGTATCGAAAGAACAGATGATATGGTCGGTTCCAAACCACGCATTACCGTGGATGTCGAAGATGATGCTGCGGATTTCTTCTGAGGGGAGTCCGTTGGAGGCATCGTAGGTGTCGAAGAGCCAGCGCCCCTGCTTGTCCTGACCGATGGTACGGCCAATACCGCCGCCCATGGTACCTACCCACATGTTATCTTCCTTGTCACGGGCCAGACACACCACATCGTTGCACATTAGGGCTTGCTCTGGATCGGCGGGACTTTCCAAGGGCTCGATGCTGAGTTGGCGGTTCTTATACGACATGATCAGGATACCGTCGGTGGAACCTGCCCAGACATTGCCGTATTTGTCGAGGGCGAGGGCACGTATCTTAAGATGCGACTTATGGGGATACTTGCGCATCTCGTTGTTGCTATTCAGGAATACCTCCTTGCCATCCTTCTTGGTCAGGATGTTGACACCACCGCCATAGGTGGCCACCCAGATGTTGCCCTCCTTGTCTTCGATAGCAAGGTAAGCGCTATTGGCCGACAGGCTCCATTTGTCATCATCGATATGATAATAACGTTTCAGCGACCAGCCGCCTCCGGCCTTGGACGACATCTTAAACAGACCGTGGTCCTTGGAACAGACCCAGTAGTTGCCCTTGGAGTCCTTGGTGATGCCGTAGATACGTCCGAGGGGATGATTCTCGTCGTCGTGGGTAATGGTGGTACGGTTATTATCATGGTCATAGATGAACAAATCGCTGTTCTTGTTGCCGATCATCAGCAGCTGGCGCTGGTCGTCGTAATACATGGCGCGGGTCTCGTTCTCAATGGCCGAGGTGGCATTGGGTACAGGACGGACCCTGACGATGGTGTTTTTGAGGATTTCCAACTTTTCCAGACCTCGACGGCTGGTGGACTCCCATACCACACCTTCCTGCAGTTCGAGGGTGGCATTGACAGTATTCGAGAGGTTCCAGGGGTTGGAGGGGTCGTTGTGGAAATACTCCACCTCGTCTTTCTCACGGTTGTAGTAGCCATAACCGCCGATGTTCATACGGATCCACACCACACCGTTGGACTCACGGAACTGACTGCCACGACCGTCAAACTCGGGTACGAGCACCGTCTGTTGGAACAGCTTTTCATTGTGGGTGGTGGGGATGATGCGGGCAGCTCCCGTACGATCATCACCAAACCATACGATGCCGTGACTGTCGACAAAGATGCTGGAGACGGGACTGCCGTGAGGCTGACGTATCACTTCCGGTTCTTTGCCGTAAGAGAAGCTGTAGATGCCGCCATCAGCCGTGCCGGCGAAGATGTTGAAACCGTTTGAATGGAGACTTCTGATCTCCTTCTCCGGCAGGATGGCATTACTCTCCAGACTCAGGTTGTTGCGGTCCAGACGGTGTATGCCCTTGTCGGTACCCAGCCAGATATCGTTCTCGTAGCCCTCGGCCATGCTGGTGATGGTCAGACCGCCAGTTGTGGCCTGGTCCACCTTTAGTCCACGACGGTCGAGACGCATGATATAGAGACCTGCACCTTCGATGGTAACCAGGACATCGCCCGTACTGGTGACGATGACGGGATAGTTCGTGCGGAACTCCTCATAGCCGGCTTCTCCCTCGAAGGGATTGATGATCTTGTCGGTGGTGCGGTTCATGACAAACACACGTCCGTCGTACATCCTCATCCAGATGTTCTGCATCTGGTCGATGGCCAGGTCGAGGATGCGGTTGTGCAGGTTCTTGATACCGCTGCTGTTGCCGGTCTTGTAATTATAGAAATTGAAGCCATCGAAACGGGAAAGACCATTCCACGTGGCCATCCAGATGAAGCCGTAGTCATCCTGATAGATACCGGCGATGGCATTACTGGCCAGACCGTTTTCTGTAGAATAATGGGAGAGTGAGGCCTGCAACTGTTGGGCGTTAACTGTCTGGCAGCAAGCGAGGGCTGTGATTCCGATTATGAAATGTTTTAGCATCATTGTTTCTGAGTTACTTATATGTTAGATTGCAAAAGTAGTTATTTTTTTATGAAAAACCAAATGTATTTCGATATTTTTACTTATCTTTGCAACAAATTAGAGGTTATTATGAAAAAAAGCATCTGTATTGTGGCTGGTGCCCGTCCGAATTTCATCAAGGTGGCGCCCCTTTTGCGAGCTATCCATAAGTCTGGAGAGCTGAATTGTCATTTGGTATATGCAGGCCGTGAGGATGATCCCACTCTGGAGCCGTCGCTCTTCGACGACCTTCAGATGCAGCGGCCTGACTTCTATCTGGGTGTTGACTCCGAGAGCCTGAACGAGATAACAAGTAGGGTGATGGGGGAGTTTGACCAGTTCCTCGATGCGCATCCTGTGGATGTGGTGATCGTGGTGGATGACCTGGCATCGACGATGGCGGCTGCCATTGTCACGAAGAAGCGTGGCCTGAAACTGGCTCATCTGGTGGCCGGCACGCGTTCCTTTGATATCAATATGCCCAAGGAAATCAATCGCCTGGTGATCGATGCCCTGAGCGACTATCTTTTTACGGCTGGTGTCCGCAGTACTGGCATCGCCACCCGTGAACAGGCTGAGTCGTCGCAGACTTACCTCGTGGGTAATATTCTGATGGATACCCTGCGTTTCAACCACGACAGACTGCAACGGCCAAAGTTGATGGATGAGGTACAAGGACGGTATATCGTCTTTACGCTGAACCGTCGGGCTTTGTTGGCTGATGAGGAGAAAATGCAGCGGATGGTGAAGGCGATGACAGAGGCTGCCGGTGATGTTCCTATTATCGCTCCCTTGCGTCCTGATGCCGCTAAGGTCATCTCTCACCTCTTACCTCTTACCTCAAACCTCTTAATTGTTAATCCGTTAAGTTATTTGGAGTTCGGTTGGCTGACGGCAAATGCGGCAGGTGTCATCACGGACTCCGGCAATGTGGCGGAGGAGGCAACGTTTAATGGCGTGCCTTGTATTACGTTGAATAACTACACGGAACATCAGGAGACTGTTACCATCGGATCAAATGTCTTGGTGGGCGAGGATGCGGACCAGCTGCGTGAGGCGGTCGCCAAGATGGTAAGCGGCAACTGGAAAAAATGTGCCCTCCCGGATCGTTGGGATGGACGAACCGCAGAACGCATTGTTCAGATATTGAGATAATAGCCGAGCTTGTAGAGTTTGAAGAGACGGAGGCTGGGGTGGGAGCCACAGAGGTTCTTCCGTTCCCACTTGCCGAAGAGCTTGTGCCAGCAGCGGATGAGGGTGAGGATGATGGGCAGATGAATGCCCTCGACCAAGGTGATCAACCGTGAATAACCTCGCAGATCAGACTGGAACTGATGGAGGGTCCGCAGTCCTTCTTCTGTTTTAAGGATAAATTGAGCGTTTTCTTCAAATGTACTGAATCCTAGTGGGTTATCAATATGTGTGATAGCGATTTTGCTTTGGCGGAGTTGCTTGCCTAAGAGTACATCTTCATAGCCATAATACCGGAATCGCTCATCGAAAGGATGGGCTAACATCAGGTCACGACGGATGAGAAAATTGGCGGTATGAAAATCCTGATAAGGATGTTTCTGACGTATCTCTGTGGTATGTTCCTGCTCCGAGGCTTTCTCGTATTTGAAACGCAGATTTCCTTTGAGAATTGCTGCGTCGCCAACGATGGAAACGCCACCATCCACCACATCAGCCTGTTCCATCGTCAGATATCTCGACAGGTAGTCCGGTCTCACAATACTCATATCGCTGTCGATGAAGAGCAACCAGTCGTAGTGGGCCTCTTTGGCAAGGAAATTCCGGATGGCAGCCCTGCCGATATTCTGAATCTGTATGAGGTAATGGCAGTGCGGCCATTTGCAGATTTTACGGTTTTTCTCGATCACTTCTGCATCTGTCGAACCGTCATCACCCACTAGAATTTCAAAGACAATACCCGATTGCTCAGCCTGCTGTCTGAGGTCGTCCACCAGCGTGACACATTCGTCATTATAGGTGGGAATCAGTATCGATAATGCCGTTATTGCCATGATTTCGGCAACAAAATTACGAAAAAGTTTTGGAGTTTCCAAATTTTTTAGTACCTTTGCACCCGCTTTTACGAGATAAGAGCATGAAATTCAATTTTTTAACAACAAAATCATTTAAGAAATGGCAACAAAAATCAGATTGCAGCGCGGCGGCCGTAAGGGCTATGCTTTCTACAGCATCGTAATCGCTGACGCTCGTGCACCACGTGATGGTAGATTTACTGAGAAGATTGGTACTTACAATCCTAACACCAATCCTGCCACAGTAGACTTGAATTTCGATCGTGCACTCTATTGGGTAGAGACTGGTGCTCAGCCCACAGACACAGTACGTAACATCCTCAGCCGTGAGGGCGTCTACATGATGAAGCACCTGCGTGGTGGCGTGAAGAAGGGCGCTTTCGACGAGGCTGCTGCTCAGAAGAAGTTCGATGCCTGGAAGGCTGACAAGCAGAACGGTCTGGCTAAGATCGCTGAGGCAGAGGCAAAGGCTAAGAAGGAAGCTGCTGCTAATGCACTGAAGGCAGAGAAGGCCGTGAATGAGGCTATTGCCAAGAAGGTAGCCGAGAAGAAGGCTGCTGAGGCTGCTGCTAAGGCAGAGGAAGAGGCTGCAAAGGCTGCTGAGGCCGCTGCTGCTGAGGCTGCTGAGGCACCCGCAGAAGCTCCCGCAGAGGAGGCTGCACCTGCCGCTGAGGCTCCTGCTGAGGCATAAGGCACGATGCATATACTCGAGATACCATCTTTCTTTACTCCCTATGGCGGTGAGTTCTGCCTGGATCAGGCCAAGGCCCTGAAAGCCGTGGGACATGAGGTGCGTATTCTGAGTAATGTACAACTAGGATTTAGCATAGGAGGGAAGGACTTTTTTGTCCTTCCCTTCTGTCGTTATGAGCACGAACAGGATGGTGTCACTGTCTTCCAGTCTTTCCAACGGGGTGTGCCTAAGGCCGTCCGATGGAATATGAAAAGATGGGTGGCGATTGTCTGCGATATGTTCGATGACTATGTCGCCCGTTATGGCAAACCGGATATCCTGCATGCCCATTGTGCCAAGTGGGCGGGGTTTGCAGCGATGAAAATCAGCGAGAAACACGGCATTCCCTATGTCATCACCGAACATCTCTCCAAACTGGTATTTGAAAAGGAATTCGGACCGGCTCCCAGTGATACCTGGCAAATCCCTTTGCTGAAAGAATGCTATCGTAAGGCGAAGATGGTGATACCTGTATCTGAGGAACTGGTAGACAGTATCTCCTGTTATTTTGGCAAAGATTACCGATGGCAGGCGATGTCCAACACGATAGATACCGATTTCTTCCGATATCAGCAGCGTTCTCCCAGAGAAGGACGTGCTTTCCGATTCTGTTGTTTGGCTAATTTCTGGCCGCTGAAAGGCTATGATGTACTGATACCTGCTTTCCAACAGTTGCGTCAGGAGGGTATTGATGCAGAACTGCATATTGCAGGCCGGGGAACGGACTCTGCAGAGTTTAGGGGTTGGTTGTCGGAGGGCATCACCACACATGGTCTGCTTGATAAAGAGGGCGTCAAAGCGCTTCTTTATCAATGTGATGCCTTGGTGCTGGCTAGTCGCAGTGAGGTACAGCCTTTGGTGCTGCTCGAGGCGATGAGCACCGGTATCCCCGTTATTGCGACGGATTGCATTCCCCAAAGTTTACGTATCGAGGGTGGTTGTACGATTGTTCCTGTCGATGAAACCAGGGATTTGACAGAAGCGATGAAATCGACGGTTCAACAGCATGACTTCGATGGAAAGGCTGTTTCTGAGAAAGTGAGGATGATGGCTTCGCTAGAGGTGATAGGCAGACAGTTATCTGCTCTCTTTACCGACATACTCGCTTCAGCCTGACGACTATCTGGCGCACCGTCAGACCTATCTTCCATAGCCACTCACGGCTCATCACCACAAATAACAACTGATTCTTCAACGGTCTGCTGACATGCCAGTCTTTTTCGCATGCCAGTGTTTCCTGATAGAGTTCTGGCTGGTGGGCACGGAAGGCGTGCATACCAAGGGCAAAGATACGCCCCGGGAGGAAATCACTGATGTCTATATGATGCTTCGAGGCCAGATAATGAATCAGGTCCGTCATCTTCCTGACAAACCGGAACTGCTTCACGTCGTCTATGGTGTTAGACACACTATTCTGTGCCAGGCTATAGTTAAGTGTGATATCGGGCAGATAGGCGATGTCGCCATGCAGGGCCATCGAGAAAGCGACCTGAATATCCTCGCTGCAGAGACCTTTGTTACGGAATAGAAAAGTATCTTCCTCATAAGCATTTCTGAAGACATCAGCCCGGTAGAGCGCCGTACACAGATGGAACACACTCATGTTGTATTGGGTGATGATGGGCTTCAGCATATCGCGACCAGGTGTGATAGGAGCGTGGTGGTGTTGCTGACTAGGGATGCTCTTCTGGCGCTGCTCATCGAAATACTGCCAGTTGGTAATCACCATCGTGACGTTGTCGTGAGCCTCCATCACGCACACTTCCTTCTCTAGTTTCTGCGGATCTGTCCAGAAGTCGTCCCCGGCACAGTCGGCGATATAGGTCCCTCGGCATGCCAGCAGACAGTCGTAGTAATTATCGACGATCCCCTTGTTCTGCTCGTTGCATATCAGACGGATGATATCCGGATGATCCTCGGCATAACGCTGGCAGATGGCACGGGTATTATCCGTAGAACAGTCCTCGCCGATGACAATCTCAAAGGGCACGTGACATTGCTGCATCAGGATGGAGTCGAGTGTCCTGCTGATAGTCTTTTCCTGATTATAGGTGATGACAACGACTGATATCATGTTCTTCATCATCTTTCTTTTTTCATCAGTGGAAGAGCCCTTAGCAACATCTTACGTCCCAGGGTGTTATTACTCAGCCTGCGGAACCAGGTATATTTCGTGCTATACGGATGATTGGGTAGGGGGAAGAGTCCGTCCTTGCGCAGGTCTTCGAGTGTTTCGTTGAGTTTCTCCTCCGAACGCGTCAACAGAATGGTGTTGTAGATATAGTCCATCGTCAGCTGGGCCACACGACGTTGCAGAGCCACCTTGTCACTTTGTGGACGGGTGTCTGCGAGCTGATTGAGATGAAGGATCACTTCCTTGGTATCACTCAGACGCTTCTGAATACTTGATTCGTCTTTCTGGTGAACAGCCGATGTCTCCCGTTCGCGATAGAAATAGGCCTTAGCATCAGTGACATACACCATCTCTGCACGGATCAGCAGCTGGGGCGTGAATTCCTCATCCTCACCATAGGCGATGCCAGGGGTGAAGGCCAGATGGCCTCTGACTGCTTGTCGGAACAGACAACAGCAGGTTGCTCCTTGGATATTCTCTGTACGCAGGAGATCGGGGCCGCTCTTTTTCCGGAGGGTCACAGGGGAATTGCTCCCTTGTGAGTTTTGGTGGGTGAAGTCAAACATCACCACATCGGCATCGCCATTCTTTCGTATGAGGTCGAGACACTGCTCATAAGGCACCGTCAGCAGACAGTCGTCACCGTCGACAATCTGGATGAATTGTCCCTTGGCCATATCCATCGCCGTGTTTCTCGCCACACTGACACCGCCATTTTTCTGACGCACGTAGATGATGTCATCGCCGTATTTCAGCAGATCGTTCATCGGACTTTGATCCGAACCGTCGTCTACGACAATAATCTCCCGCTCAGCACTTTGGAGTTTCAGTTTCAGGATGCTGTCGATACACTCGCAGAGCATGTCTGTGGGCAGGTTATAGCAGGTCACGATGAAACTGACCAGCGGTTGTCTTCTATTGTCGCTTGCTGTCATACTGTTGTTTGATAACTCGTGTGCAAAGGTAGTTTAAAATGTTGAGACCACCAAATTATTGTGCGGATAAAATAAAACGGAACGTTTTACGTTATATTATTAGATGAGTGAAAACGAGAAAGGCGCCTACGGCCAAGTGTTGAAATACACAGGAATCTTTGGCGGCGTACAGGGACTCAATGTAATCGTGAGCCTTGTACGCAATAAACTTGCTGCCTTGTTGCTCGGTCCTGCGGGCATGGGCCTCGTCTCACTCTTCAATTCTACGGTTGCCTTTATCTCGCAGGCCACAGGCTTTGGCATCTCGATGAGTGCCGTTCGTCATATCTCGGAACTCACAGAGACCGGCGATGAGGCACAGCGGGCCTATTATATAAAGGTGGTACGTGCCTGGTCTATTCTCGCAGCCTTGTTGGGTGTACTGGTGTGTGTGGCCATCGGTCCCTTCCTCAGTAGCAACACCTTTGCCTGGGGTAACCACACCCTTCACTTCATCTTGTTGGCACCTGCTGTGGGATTGATAGCGCTCACGGGTGGCGAGACGGCAGTTCTGAAAGGCACTCGTCAGCTGAAACCCTTGGTGGTGGTGCAGACCTTTACTATCCTTGCTACCCTTGTGCTGACGGTGCCGGCCTACTATTTCTTCGGACAGGCGGGTATTGTACCGGTGATTGTGTTGATGGCACTTGTCACATACTTGTTTACCGTCAACTATTCCTACCGCCTTTACCCCCTACGTCTGAAAGGCTCGAAGGGTGTGCTTGGCGAGGGTATGGAGATGATTCGATTGGGTGTGGCCTTTACCTTGGCGGGAATCGTAGGTGCCGGTTCAGAGATGCTGATCCGCTCGTGGCTGAACTTGCAGGGAGATCTGGATGCCGTGGGATTGTATAATGCCGGTTATATGATCACAGTGACCTATGCGAGTATGGTGTTCTCGGCGATGGAGGCAGACTATTTCCCCAGATTATCGGCTGTCAATGGTGATGTGACGGCAACCAACGAGACGGTCAACAAACAGATGGAGGTGACGATGTTGATCATCGCTCCCATGCTGGTGGCATTGATCGTGCTGTTGCCGGTACTGACACCATTGTTGCTCAGCGAGAAATTCATGCCGATTGTGGCGATGACACAGGTGGCTGCTTTGGCGATGTTTTTCAAGGCTGTTACCCTGCCTGCTGCCTATATCACTCTTGCTCGGGGCTATTCACTCATCTACCTGGCTCTGGAAACGGCCTATTTCGTTGTGTTCGTGCTGCTGGTGATGTTTGGCTATCGCCATTGGGGACTGATGGGAACGGGTATCGCCATCACGGTGGCAAATGTGTTCGACTTCCTGATGATCCACGTGGTGGCACGTTTCTGCTACCATTATAAGATGTCGTCGGCCGTGATGCGGTACAGCGCCATTCATATCCTCATCGGACTCTTGGCATTCTTTACCACCATCACGGTCGACGGCTTCAGTTACTGGGTCTTCGGTATCGGCTTGTCGCTTGTCAGCCTGATGTTCTCACTGCTGATTCTTCACCAGAAGACCCACCTTTGGGCAGCACTGGTGAAACGTCTGCCCTGGCTGCGGAAATCTTCTGATTAGAAGCGGAAGTCAAGCTCCATGTCAACCAAGTTGTAGTTGTGCTTGTCTTCTGCGAGGTTGCGGTCGTTCACGCGAGAATATTCCAAATGCATCTCCAGATTCTTCGTGAAGAAGTAGTTCAGACCGCACTCCACCTGATTGACTGACGTTGCCCAGTTTTTCTGATTTCGATAACTCTGATAGCGTGCCTTGGCATGAAGCTTACCCTTAATGATAGGCACAATACCGAACACATACCAGCCATCGGCCTTGTCGCCATTCTCATAACAGATCTCGCGCACATTGTTGCCTGGAGATTTAGCACCCCATCCTTGGCTGTGTATATACTCTGCACGGAAGGTGTATTCATTCAGGTCGTACTCGGCAGAGAGACAGTAACGGTTCTTTTCGACGCTACGGGTCTCGCCAGTAAGTGGATCGTGCATTCCACCACGACTACCTTTCCATCCGAAGGCACCGATGCGCACGCCCTTGATGGGCATCACCCAGGCACCGGCGATGATATCCTTACGGTTGTCCTTGTCCTTTTCATTAACACCCTCACCGTTGTAGATACCTACCTGATAATGGAATAGTCTGCGTCCATTGGAATTGGGGAAGAGATCACCGGCAAACTGGATACCGATGTCACGACCGCCTGACGACTTCTCACCTGTACGGTCGCCAAAAGCAGACAGCTTGTTAATGACGTCAGCATAGCCACGCCAACCCTGTGTGATGGGGTGGGTGGGGTTCTCGTAAGTGAAGGCACGTTTGAACTGTCCTACACGGATTTTGAACTCGGGGTGTTTCCTCCACTCGGCATAGAGGTCAACCAATTGAACTGTTGGCTGGCCTGGGCCTGTGGCATTGGTACCCTGAATCTGGGCACGCCAGTCGAAGTCGCCGATCTTACCGTCGAGGATAAAACGGGCCAGGCGCAGGTTGAAGGAGTTTGAGTGGTTACCCTCGGGATCCTGCCCCTGATACTGCAGCATGCCGTAACCGCTGAACTTGATGTTGTTGATCCATGCAGGAATTTCCGCAGTCTTCTGCTGTGTTTCCTGCACTTCCTCTACTTCCGTCAGCGTCTCTGCCGCTACGGGGATAGTCGTCAGCGCCATCAGCGCCATCAGACTGAATAATTTCTTGATGTTCATACCTATTGTAATTATTTGTTTTTAGTCTTAGTCCTGCTAATCTTAGCTCTTCCTTAATTTTCTGCAAAGATACGAAAAAAAAACGAAACCACCAAATGTTTTCGGAAATATATTTTAGCAAATTCAGTCGTAGCCGACTAGACTGCCCATCGTTGGGAAACTGACCGCCAGTCCTAGCCAACAGGCAAGTTATTCCAGTTATTCACTTATTCACTTTGGACATTTGTGTTTTTTGTTATAGATTGATTTTGATTATAGATTTTATTATATTATTATATATATTATAATATATATAATAATATAATAAAATATTAAATAACTATTTTCTCTCTTCTTACTATATGTATGAAGCTGTAAATACCTAAATGTCCAAAGTGAATAAGTGAATAACTCGAATAACCTCTGTTCCTTATCGCCGTACGAGCAGCACGACATTCTCCACGTGTGGGGTGTGGGGGAACATGTCGACGGGTTGCACGGCTGCTACGCGGTAGTCTACATCCAAATCATGCAGGTCACGGGCCTGTGTGGCAGGATTGCACGAGACATAGACGATGCGCTGGGGAGCAGCACGGAGGATGGTCTTCACCACATCAGGATGCATGCCAGCACGGGGCGGGTCGGTGATGATGACATCAGGACGTCCGTGTTCGGCAATGAAGTCGTCGGTGAGGATGTCCTTCATGTCTCCAGCATAGAATAGGGTGTTGTCGATGCCATTAATCTCGGAATTGATCTTCGCATCCTCGATGGCCTCTGGCACATATTCGATGCCGATGACTTTCCGCGCCTTCCGAGCCACGAAATTGGCGATGGTGCCTGTGCCGGTATAAAGGTCGTAGACCATTTCGTTGCCAGTCAGGGCAGCGAAATCCCGCGCGACGCTATACAGATGATAAGCCTGCTCGGTATTGGTCTGATAGAAACTCTTAGGGCCTACCTTGAACTTCAAATCCTCCATCAACTCGAAGATATGGTCGGTGCCTTTGAAGGTGAGTATCTCCTGATCGCCAATGGTATCGTTGCACTTCTGGTTGTCGAGATACAGCAGCGAGGTAATCTGCGGGAATTGATCAGCAATATGCTGCAAGAGGGCAAGGGCCTGCTCCTGACTCCTGTCTCCTGTCTCCTGACTACTTCTGTCATAGTGGAACTGGATGATAACCATCAGTTCACCGCTTGCGCTATTGCGGATAATGACATCGCGAAGCAGACCCACCTGCTGTCGGAGATCGAAGAAGGAGATGCCCTGTGCGATGGCATAGTCGCGGATCTCGTTGCGAATCTGGTTGTGCAGGTCGTCCATCAGCCAGCACTTCTCAATCGGCAGGATCTTGTCGAAGGCTCCCGTGATGTGGAAACCGATGGCAGGCACGTCCTTCAGGCTCTGACTCTGGTCGTTGGGCAGGGAGGCGATCTCTTCCTTTGTCAGATAACGTTTGTTGGCACAGCCGTAATCGAGTTTATTGCGGTATTCCTGTGTCTTTACACTTCCCAGAATCGGCCTGAATTCCGGTAATTCAATCTTTCCGATGCGTGTCAGCTGGTCGAACACCTGCTGCTGCTTGAATTTCAGCTGCTCTGGGTAGGGCAGGTTCTGCCACTTACACCCGCCACAGACCCCGAAATGCTGACAGAAAGGGGTCGCGCGTACATTACTATATTGTATGAATCGCACCACCTCGCCCTCAGCAAACGAGTGTTTCTTACGTCGGATCTGTACGTCGCACACGTCGCCAGGCACACAAAAGGGCACAAACACCACTAGTTCTTCCCAGTGGAACAGGCACTTTCCTTCGGCTGCCACAGCCTCTATCGTAACGCCCTCAAGGAGCGGTAATGGTTTCTTCTTTCTGGCCATATCTATTCTTTTATGGTGCAAAGGTACGAATAAATATAAAAAAATCCCAATTTTTGCACGTTTTTCTTGCGTATGTGCGGAAAATTAAGTAACTTTGCACAATTCAATTCAAAACAATAAAATAATCATAATAATAACGTATTAAGTAACAAACTTATGAGTCAGAAAAGAGTTTACCTCTTCGGTAACGGTAAGGCCGAAGGTAATGCAAAGA
>JAEEGJ010010920.1_pt1 | contig 23309 bp, 27 predicted proteins | sample 8958761 | NCBI WGS metagenome assembly JAEEGJ01 (sample SAMN16246546, study PRJNA631951) | gut metagenome | biome: gut microbiome; feature: rumen; material: RS-attached | host: Bos | place: Iran: Karaj | collected 2018-10 | reverse complement strand
GCTCAATGAGGGCCTGCTCGTACATCATCTCGCGCATCTCCTTCTTAATTTGCGACATCGACTTGTGGAAATAGTTCTCGATGTACTTCTCGTCACCTCCCACCTGCTGGAGGAAATAGGCGATGCGGGTGTTGATGCGGTAGTCCACTTCCTCGTCGCTGACCTCGATACTGTCAAGGTCGGCCTGGTTGACCATCAGCTTGTTGAAGACAAGGGTCTCCAGTATGTAGCATCTCGTCTCGAAGGGATCCTCCACGGTTTTGAACTGGGAGGCGTAGTCCAGGTAATGCTTCTCAAGGTCGGACTGCATAATGATCTCCTTGCCGATGACGGCGATGATGCCGTCCACGGGCACGCCCCCGCCCTGCGCGTTCGCGACGAGGCAGGACACGAGAAACAGGAGGGCAAAGACGAGTTTCTTCATACGTTTTAACGGGTTGGGGTGAACGAATAGGGCGCTTTCAAAACGCGGGGCGAAAATACAAAAAAAAGAAGACATCTGCCTTCTTTTGATTGTTGAAAACGCTAAGGGCAATATTATTTTCTGCCCAGGCTTTCGTCAGAAACCGTCAGTTTCTTTCTGCCTTTCGCTCTGCGGGCAGCCAACACGCGACGACCATTGGCCGTGGACATTCTTTCTCTGAAACCGTGTTTGTTTCTGCGTCTTTCGTTAGAGGGTTGATACGTTCTTTTCATTTCTTTATATGTTTTTTTTGCTTACTTTTTTGAGGGTGCAAAAGTACACTTTTTTTGATATACTCAACACCCTAATCGTAAAAAAGTTATAAACATTGAAAAACATCGTTCCCGAGGCACTTTTTGTTGTCAAATTTTTATTATTATTGCTTTCCCAATTCCTAACGCTAAAAAACGATGTCCTATGAATAAAAACATCTTCTTTGCATTAACATTTATATTGTTGATATTCAGCAATGTAGCATTATCACAGACCGAAAATCCTTACGCTGACTTCAATCCTGAACAATTGAAGAAAAACGCCAAGTATGCACAGAATTTCGCGCCTAACACCTACAATGAGCAGACCTTGTACAATTGTATGGCCGATGTGATCAATGCCGCGCGGGCCCAGTACCGTTTCCTGCCCGCCTTCAAATCGGACATCCGGCTCGACTCCACCGCACAATTCCAGGCCGACTACCAGGCATCGAAGGATGAAAAGTCGCTCGACAACGTGGCCCCCTACAAGACCACCTACTTCCGTCTGCGCAAATATGGCCTGGCCGGCAATGGCGACGAATTGGTCACCAAGGTGAAAGCCTACCTCGGCGAGACCGAATACTCCTACTATGACCTCTGCCTCGCCGCCGTGCAGTCACTGCTCAAAAACGTCAAGACCGCCGAGGTGCTCCTCGACAAGCAATACTCCCATCTCGGCATCGGCTTCGCCACCGACCCGTTGATGAAGAGCCTCTATCTCTCCTACATCCTGACCAACGACCGCGCATTCAACGATTACAAGCCCGGATACGGCGTCAGGGACCTGCCCTACACCAAAGGCCAGGCGGGATTCAAGAATTATGACGACAAAATCTGCAAGAAATGCGCCACCGAACCCGCTCTGGAATCCCTGTCCGAAATGGTCAGCGTCAACAAAAACGGGGAGGTCTATCTCAACTGCGACGACTACAAGGGGCTCAAGAAGCTCATCGGCAAGGAGGGCGACGCCATCGCCCTCGACTTCGTGCAGCATTCCCAATACCAGTGCGACGACTTCACCGTGGACTATGACCACGCCCACCGCGGCACCGTCACCAAGCCCTTCACCTTCGAGAAGATAATGGAGCTTAACGAGAACAGCAACCTCAAGTCCGGCAAACTCTCCGCCAAACTCTGTGACGTGCCCGAAACCGTCACCGATGACTATGACGTCCACATCCTCGTGCTCAAAGAGGGCACCCGCGTCTGCCGCACCGTCATCCCCAAAGCAGTGGAGACCAAAAATGCCTCCTACGACGAGAAGGTCAACTTCATCAAGGACCTGACCAGCGTCAAGGCCAAGGGCGAGTGGGTGGCCACCGCCGAAGAGGGCGACTTCAGCGTCTCCTTCCCCTACGAGCTGAAGAAAACCGACTACACCGTTGCTGCGTTTGAGGACCAATTGAAGGACGCCGACGTGCCCGAATACAAAATCAACAGCATCGAAATCATCGCCCACAACTCCCCCAACTATTACAAAGACGCGGTTTACCAGAAGATTCAGGACAAGCGTATCGACGTGCTGAAGAAGAGCATCCTGGCCAAGTATCCCGGATCCCAAATCACCACCTCCTACGACTACTGCTGGGAGAGTTTCAAGAAGAACATTGTCAACGACGAGAGCTACTACGACCTGAGCTTCCTCACCCTGGAGGAGTGCGCCAAGCAGCTCAAGAGCGAGTCGTGGACCGTCAAGTACCTCGACAGCGGCTATCTCGCCCCTTGCCGCTACATCGAAATCAAATACCACATCAACTATGTGGTGGACACCAAGGCCCAGGAGGAGAATTTCGCCGTCTGGAAATTCAACAAGGCCCTGAAGGAGAAGAACCGCCCGCTGGCAATGGCCATCGAGAACTACATCATCAACCAGGTGGAGGGCGGCCATTACACCGCCACCCCGCTCAAGGATATGGTCATCCCCAAGAACAAGGAGAACCAGGCGCTGCTCAACAACCGCCTCTATATGCAGTACTACCTTGCCCCGAAACTGAACGAGGCGATGGCCAACGAGATGAACACCATCTTCAACCTCAACCCCGCCAACGTGCAGCTGCTGTACAACACGGTGGTCTGCGACGTCTTCCAGAAGAGCATCGCCTCCCTGGCCGACATCACCAAGACCCAGGCCAACATCGACAAGCTCTACGCTATCCCCGGCATCCCCAGAGACCGTGTGAACGCCATCAATATGGAATACCAGCTCAAAATCATCGACTATCTGTCCAGCATCCCCGCCAACACGGAGACCACCGCCCTGATGGCCGCCACCTTTGCCAAGATCAAGGAGATCCGCAACCCCAAGATGGACAGCTGGCAGAACGCCTACAAGCTGGCCTCCCGCTTCGTCAAGCAGTATGACTACTCCTATGCCCTCTCGCTGATGGATCCCTTCCTTGATGACTCCTCCATCTCCGAAGACTTCCTCTTCTCCTACATCTCCCTTGCCGCCCACCGCGAGCAGACCTACCTCGGTCCTCTCTTCGCCAAAGCCGTCAAGATGGGTGCCGAGAAGAATCCCACCCGCCTTTGCGGCCTCTTCGACAAACTGCCCGTGGCCGTCTTCGAGAATGAAGAGGTGAAGGCCGTCGTGTGCAAGGCGTGCAACAGATAGAATTGAGAATTGAGAATTGAGAATTAAGAATTAAAAATCATACTTTAAACAGCCCCGTAGGGGCAAGAGCTTGGTAGACCCCCACAAGGCCTTGGCCGCCGTGGGGTGAACAACGGGATCCTTAATTAAGATGGTCGAAGAAAACGATTCCAACGTCAAAGACGAATTATACGAACATTTCCGGTTTGTGGTGGATCCGGGCACGGATTTGCTGCGCATCGACAAATACCTGTTCAACCTCATCCGCCACACCTCGCGCAACAAGATCCAGCAGGCGGCCAAGGCCGGCTGCATCCTAGTGAACGGCAAAGCCGAGAAGCAGAACTACAAAGTGCACCCCAACGATGTCATCTCGGTGCTGATGCCCAACCCGCCGCGCGACACGGAAATCCTGCCCGAGGACATCCCGCTGAACATCCAATACGAGGACGACGACCTGCTCATCATCAACAAAGAGGCCGGTATGGTGGTGCACCCCGCCTTCGGCAACTACACCGGCACAATGGTCAACGCCCTCTACCACTACCTCGGCCAGCAGCAGCTGCCCGACGGCTCGCCCGTGAAACCGCTGCTGGTGCACCGCATCGACAAGAACACCTCCGGACTGCTCGTCGTGGCCAAGAACGAAATCGCCCAGATGCGGCTCGCCAAGGTCTTCTTCGACCACGACCTCGAACGCAAATACCGCGCCTTAGTGTGGGGCGACTTCCCCGACGACGAGGGCACCATCGTGGGCAACGTGGGCCGAAATCCCAAGGACCGGATGGTGATGACGGTCTTTCCCGAAGGCGACGAGCGCGGCAAGCACGCCGTCACGCATTGGAAAGTCATCGAAAGGTTCGGCTACGTCACCCTGCTGGAGTGCCAGCTGGAAACGGGCCGCACCCACCAGATCCGCGTGCATATGCAGTCCATCGGCCACCCGTTGTTCAACGACGAGGCCTACGGCGGCAGCAAAATCCTGAAAGGCACCACCTTCTCGAAATACCAGCAGTTCATCCGCAACTGCTTCACCTTGATGCCGCGGCAGGCGCTGCACGCCAAGTCGCTGGGCTTCGCGCACCCCACCAGCGGCAAGTTCGTGCTGTTCGATTCCGAACTGCCCGCCGATTTCCAAGCCGTGCTCGAAAAATGGCGCAACTACGTCCACACATCACACCCCGAAGAGTTATAATCCTGCATATTTTTCATAATGATGATTTGGGCGTTCCCCCGCCCTTGCCTTTGTCACACCCTGCGCACGGCGGGGTCGGGCTTTACGCTGCAATGGCATTGCCGCCCCACTCTCCCACGCAGAATGCCATTTCCGCTGTAATCCCTAACGCAAGCGATTGGAAAAGCACACCGTAATGGCTGATACCTAAGTTATACCTTGGAACTGTAGCAGCGGGTGCCCCGCTCCCGGAACACACAACCCGCGCGGGCCACACATCCCTCGCAACTCTTGCGGCTCTCGCCTCCCAACTTGACAATGCCCGCCATCGACTTCAGCGGCACCATCAGCCCGGAGTCCAGGAATGTGATACCGATTCTGTCGGCCCGCAACCGCAACACAATGTCGCGACTGTCGTCAAGCGACGTGCCTCCATAGCCCGGACAGAAACGGAAACCTTTGTCAGGATAGGGAAGTGCGCGCTCATACTCGTCAGCTTTATATTCCAGACAGGCCGAGCACGTTGCGTCAAAGACTATGGCGTAAGCCATATCGGTCAGTTCCAGCCGCTTGAGATGGCGATCCACCTGCGCGCCCAACGTGGTGGCGCACAGCAGAAAACCCTCCGCTCCCGACAGATACTCCATATAGGCGGCATTGTGCCGCATAAAGTCCAAGGGCTCGGTAAAATGGGCATATAGATAATGGAACGACGAAAGTTTTTCCACCTCTTCCAAAGCACGGTCAATACGCTGCAAGATATCCTCCCCCACCGGTGCCTCCGGCGGGTAGCCCAGATAACGCAAGATTGTGTTCTGGAGTTCCTTATTTGATGATTCGCTTTTCATTGTTGGCGATGAAGGATTTCCAGTCGGAGAACTTGGAGCCGCCGCCCACGACCACGCGCGACTGCAGATGATGGCATACAGCGGCGGCCAAGGCGTCGGTCGCGTCCAGAAAGTCTATGTCCTGTGACAAAGGATACATATGGCACAACATCGCAGCCACCTGCTCCTTGGCGGCATTGCCGTTGCCGGTGATGGACTGCTTGATCTTGCGCGGCGAGTATTCGTAAACCTCCATATCAGCGTGCAGGCAGGCGGCAATCACCACACCCTGCGCCCGGCCCAATTTCAGCATCGACTGCACATTGTTGCCATAAAACGGGGCCTCAATGGAGAGAATATCGGGATGATACTGCTCTATCAGAGCATTGGTCTTCTCGTAGATATATTTCAACTTGGCATACTGGTCGGGCAGTTTTTTCATCTGTATCACACTGATCACCTCCACATCCGATTTGTTGAGGTTGGTGTGCAGCACAGAGTAACCCATTACCGTGGTGCCCGGGTCAATGCCCAAAATACGATGTTCAGTCTTCTCCTCCATCACTTTTTCTTTTTGTCCACCGTGAAATAAAGGAGACCCTCCTCGTAGTCGATGACAGCACGGTTTTTGACAAAGAAGTCGTTGCCGAGAATCATCTGGAGGGGCTTTTTGCGCAAACGATGGTAGGCCTGGTTGATATAGGTGAAGTCGATGAGCGCCATATTGGGATAGAAGGGCAGGTGGAAGCGTCCGATGCGAAAGTCAGGCACATCGGCAATCTGCACCTCGAAGTCATCGCCTCCGATGCCGGCGGTGACACCTTCGTGCTGGGCGGTCTGCAGAGCAGGCAGAATTTGCCGGGCAAAACCCTGGTCCATACAACTGTGGGAGGCGCCCGTGTCGAGCACAATGCGGATGCGATGGCCCGCCACGGAACCGTTCACCAGCGTGTGATAGTCGCCACGCTCAAGCTCCAGAATATGGATTTTCACTTTATATTGCATAATCGTTCAAAATCGTTTTTTTGATGGTTGTCCCGCAAACGTCCTCAAATATGGCATTCTAAAGCCAATGTTTCTTCACAAAGAAAATGACCAGGCCGATCAGGATCACGGCGCAGAAGGCGATGACGATGAGGAAGGCGTACGGCGACTCGGCGAAGGGGAGTTTCACATTCATACCATAGATACCGCTCACAAAAGTCAAGGGCAGCACGATGGTGGATATGATGGTGAGCATACGCATAATCTCGTTGGTCTTATTGGTCTGCAACGAGTCGAAGGTGCTGGAGAGGCCGTCCACCAACTCGCCGTAGTCGTCAATCATATCCCACATCTTCTGGTAGAAGTCGAGGATATTGCCCCAGTACTCTTCCATATCGTCGGCAAAGCCGCGGATGTCGCCCGACTCGAACAGTTTGAACAGGCGCAGCTGCGGTTTGAACATTGTGTTGAGTTGGATGATATTCTTGCGGAAGCGCGAGATCTGTTCAATGATCTTCTCCGACTTGCTGCTGAAAAGTTCGCGGTTGATGACATCCAGCTCGGTGCCCATCCGTTCCACCAGGAGGAAGGTCTCCTTCATCATACTATATAATATATGGTATAGGATGGCGTCGCTGGTGCCGCTGATGTCATCTTCGTCTTCAGGTTCGGGATGAATCTTGGTGTAGTTGAAAAGGTCTTGCACTACATAGTGCGAGTTGCCAACCGTAATCAGATAGTCCTGGCCCCAGAAAATCTTGGTCTCTTCCGTCCTGACCAGCTGCGTGCGCTTGTCCATCAACGGAAAATGAAGAACGAGGAAGAAATAGTCGTCGTAAATGTCTATTTTGGGACGTTGCACAAAACTGGAACAGTCCTCGATATCCAATGGGTGGAAATGGAAGTTATCCCTCAAAAAATCCAAGTCTTCGACGGTCGGATTTGTAATATGATGCCATTTAAAGGTCCCGAAATCGATGGTGTCAACCATTTATAACCTCCTTTCTTCTATTGGATTAATACTGACAAAGACTACATCTTGGTGTGAATTTTAAAGCCCGCAAAGATACAAAAAAAAGTTATTTTTGCGCCAAAAATTGATTTAAATGAAAAACTACCTGTTTCCTATACTGTTCCTCGCCATCATCGGGGTGGCAGTCTGGTACCTGTCGCGCCGCACGGCATTCATTTTCGGATGCAAACCCACTTGGTTCTACATCGGCTATGCCTTGTTGCTGTTCACCACCTTCGTGTTCACTTTCGGCGGGGCCTCGGCGTGGACCAACAATACCGTTGGCCATATCCTGTTCTGCATCTTCAGCACCCTGCTGGGCGTATTGCTATATCTGCTGCTCATAATGATACTCGTGGACATCGTGCAACTGTTCGCGCATTTCCCGGCCCGCGTGTTCGGCGCCATCGTGGGCATTCTCACAGCGGTCGTTTGCACTGGCGGCATCGTCAACGCTTTCGTGCCGCGCCTCACGCCCGTGACGGTGGAGCTGCCCAACCTGCGGCAGCCCGTGCGCGCGGTGCTGCTCACTGACACCCACCTCGGACATTTCCGCGGACGGACACACGTGCAACGGCTCGTCAACAAGATCAACGAGGCGCAACCTGACATCATCTTTTTCACCGGCGACTGTTTTGAAAGTCCCTACAACCTCAACATCCGCACGGTAGAGCCCTTCCGGCAGCTGAACGCGCCCGTCTATTTCGTGTCGGGCAACCACGACGGCTATGTGGGCACCGACTCGGTGAAGAGCCTTCTGCGGCAGGTGGGCGTGCGGGTGTTGGAGACCGAAGTGGTGGTGGACCACGGCCTGCAGATTGTGGGGCTCGACTATATGCGCGCCGACGAGCAGGATGGCAACTCGATGCACGCGCCCGTGGGCGACGCCACTATCGAATCGGTAAGCAAGGAGCTGATACGCAAGGGCGATTTGCCCGTTGTGGTATTGCATCACAATCCTTGTGGCGGCCAATATCTGGAGAAGGCCGGCGTCGATCTCTATTTGGCGGGCCATACGCACGGCGGGCAGCTCTACCCGCTCATCTGGATCAACGACCGACTCTTCCAGTTCAACCGAGGGCTGTACCGATTGGGCAATATGCAGGCCTACACCTCCTGCGGTTCGGGCACCTTCGGCCCGCCGATGCGCCTCGGCACAAGGAGCGAAATAACGGTGATGGAGATGAGGTAAGAAGGGTGTAAAGACGTCACATCGTGGCGTCTCAAAAGAAAATATAGATATGCCAAAAGAGAAGATAAACAAGACCAACGCTTGCCTTTTGCTGGACCAGAAAAAGATCCAATACGAGCTGATACCATACGAAGTGGATGAAAACGACCTCGGCGCGCAGCACATTGCCGACCAGTTGGGCGAGGATATTAACCAGGTGTTCAAGACATTAGTGCTGAAAGATGACAAGACCGGCCATTTTGTGTGCGTGATTCCGGGCAACGAGGAGGTGGACTTGAAGAAGACCGCCAAGGTGACGGGCAACAAGAGTTGCGACCTCATCCCGATGAAGGAGTTGCTGCCGTTGACGGGCTACATCCGGGGCGGCTGCTCGCCCGTGGGCATGAAGAAGCCATTCCCCACCTACATTCACGAGACCTGCAAACTGTTCGACTACATCTACGTCAGCGCGGGCGTGCGCGGCCTGCAGTTCAAACTAAACCCACAGGATTTGATTGCCACGGTGGGCATGACCGTTGCGGACCTGACATAGGCCACACCATACATTTGACGATTCTAAGATCCTACATTCTTGACATATCAACGCCACACCGCAAAGCAATAGAAACCATAGCGCGTGTCCATATCGGCGGGCACGAAGAAACGGAGGAATTGTACACTCTCCGGGGCGATATAGTCATCCAATGAAAAGACATTGGTGTCCGTTGTAAACTGGAAGGTGCGCACTTTCAGCTGCTGCACCAGCATCGATTCGGCCACTCGGTCGGTGCGCCAGCGGCAGTAAGCGGCTGCCTGCTCTGGAGAGACGCCCAAGACCGGCTGGCGACGGTATTTTGGATGATTGGCGTAAACGACAGCCACAGAATCGGGCATCAACGCACGCGCCGCCGAAGGATCAAGAATAGCCGACTTGTACTGCTCAGACTCTTTCCCGAAAGTGTGCTCCAACCACCATTGGTACTCCAGCCAATCCACATTCAAGACGTATGATTTATCGCACAGTGTTTCGCCCACAAACGGCGTCAGATTCACATTTGCGGCCACTTTCTGCTGCATTTTAGGGGTAAGTTGCTGCGCAAAAGTCGCATGAAAACACCCCACGCACAGCAAAAACAGAAATATCGGTCGGAATTTCATAGGGTAAGGTTTTAAAGGTTTATATTATTGCAAACGAAAAAAAAGGCGGGAGTCTTGGGTGGATTCAACTATCAACCTTGTTTAACTTTTCCGCGCCTCATAAAGTTGTATCTGTATTGGATACATCAATTGTATCTGTATTAGATAATATAAATTATTGATTATGCGCCTAGTGGTTGTATTTTTGCTGTTTGATAAAATTATTTCTATGGCAATAATTGATGTTGTAAAATGTGAGCTTCATGACTATGAAGTCTGTGTAAAGTTTCCCTCAGAAGATTTAAGATTGGGAACACAGCTTGTGGTATATCCTTCACAAGTTGCTTTTTTTGTCAAAGGAGGACAAATATATGATGAATTTGAGGCAGGAACATACACTCTAAAAACAAATAATATCCCTTTATTAAACAAAGTAGTTAACATACCTTTTGGGGGTGACTCTCCGTTTCAGGCTGAAGTTTGGTTTGTCAATCTAACCTCAAAATTAGACATTAAGTGGGGAACCCCATCAGAAATCCAATTAGAAGACCCTAAATATAATATTATTGTACCCGTAAGATCGTTCGGTCAATATGGAATAAAGGTTACAAACCCAAAGTTGTTTCTCAAAACCCTAATGGGGAATATGACATCCTTTGAAGTATACAAGGTGAATCAATACTTTAAAGGGAAAATGCTGTCTCAATTAAGTTCTCTGATAGCAAAAAAAATAGCGCAGGACAATATCTCTATTTTGGAAATCAACGCTCATCTTACTGACATGTCCGAGTATTGCAATATCCAAATCAATTCTGTCTTTGAAAAATATGGCATTGAACTGATTGAATTCTGCATCATGAGTGTGAATGTCCCTGAAGATGATGATAGTTTATTGAGATTAAAAGATGCCAAAGATCTTGCCGCCAGATTGAAAATTGCAGGAAAAGATGTTTATCAAATGGAACGAAGTTTTGATGTTTTGGACACTGCTGCTGGCAATGAAGGAACAGGAGGGCAGATGATTAGTATGGGTACAGGTTTAGGTGTGGGATTAGGTGTGGGATCTTCTATTGGTGGAATGGCCTCCCAGATGATTAACACATCTCCGACAGTCCAACCTCCGGCATTCGCTGAATGCACCTATTTTCTCATCATAAACGGTCAGCAGATTGGGAATCAAAACATCAATAATATTAAAGAGTTTATAGCCAGAGGCCTCATGAATGGAGACACCATGGTGTGGAAAAATGGATTACCGCAATGGGTTAAGGCCTCTCAAGTCAATGAATTAGCTCCTCTATTCATTCAACAAGTACCACCTCCACCTCAAATTATACCACCTGAAATTAATTATTTTCTACATATCAACGGACAACAAGTAGGTGGCCAGACGCTTCTATCCATCAGTGAACTAATAAAAAAAGGAGAAGTTACGGAAAGCACAATGGTTTGGAAAGCTGGTCTGCCGCAATGGGTCAAAGCATCAGATTTGCCAGAAATCGCAACCATTTTGTCTCAACATACACCCCCAACATTTCCACCTCAAATTTAATTTGACATGAAAAATATTCATCTTTTTATTGGTATTATTTGTTTGGTGTTTCATGTTGTAATTTGTCTGCTGTTTGATTCGATAGGGACTCATTCCCTGATAATTGGAGGCATGGTGATTCTAATTACGACTGTATTGAATCATGTATGTACAAGTATTGAGATTCGGGATGCATTCAAAATTTCTCTACCGTTTTTCTTCTCTTTTCTAGGTCTTGTGCAATACATACTAGCTTTTTTTGTGGACCGTGCAGTGAAAAATGACGGATTTCTAATTGTAATTCTATTACTTCTGTTGCTTCAAATTCTGGTTCTAATTATTTCTTCAGCAGTGTCAAAATACAATAAATAATTTTACTTTTTTCCATTAAATTATGAGCGAACATATTAACATTCAGACAGGTTTAGTGAAAACCACCGCAAATTATCAAACCGAATTAAGTCCCAACGAATCTCAGGTCAGATTGGAACAAGCAATCCGCAATTGCAATTTTAAAATTATCAAGAAAGCGCCAAATCAGATTGTATTTACAACACCTGTTACTTTGAGAAGTTGGGGATATAAAATGACAGCCTCAATATCCAAGCAAGGAAGAGGTTCTTTTATCTCTATTACAGCCAAAAATAAACTACCTATTAGTTTGGATATCCTTGGCGTTGGCAAAAAGGAGATTGAAAAACTTCAACAATTTTTATAATTTAAACAATAAACCACTATTATTATGGCAAACAAATGTAATTCTTGCGGGGCAACAATCCCTGATGCTGCAACTGTATGTCCCTATTGCGGCAATTCTGTAACTCCTATAACGGCGTCTTACTCAAGCAATGAGCAAGACGAACCATCAACGGGGTTGAATATTTTGTCTCTTTTCGTACCCATTGCAGGATGGATATTGTATTTTGTTTACAAGGATGAAACTCCTGTCAAAGCAAAGGCTTGCGCAAAATGGGCATGGATTGGTTTTGGCATTAGCGTGGCTTTTTCTCTTTTAAGCGTTATGATTGAAGCATGTAGCTACTAACAACCAGACTCTGTAACATTATGGCAAGTGATTCCTGAGACAAGATAGATTTTTCATTAAATATGGCAATGTTTTTTGACACCTTGTCTCAGGATTTTATATGTCTTGATATATGGCCTATATAAATTGTAAAAATTGTGGATGTCAGATGTCTGACAAATCTGAGGCATGTCCTATGTGTGGAATGCCGATAGACGCAGATGTGGAAGAATTTAGAAAACAAATTGAAGAAGAGCAAAAAGAGAGAAAACAAGAAGAAAACAGAAGTCGTGACGAAGTTTCTCGGGCTGATGTCTTGCCTGAGAAAGACAACACTGCTTTGGCTCAACAGGGCATGACTAAAAATAAAAGTATGCTCCCAATAATTATTGGAGTTGTTTCCTTGTTAGCGATAGCTATGGTTACGCTTGTTGTTATAAAAGTATTACACAAGGGAAAAACTAAAACAGACAAGATCGGATCAGATGTAATGGTCGAGAAAGAAGTGATTGATGAAGTGGAGGAAGATTTTTATGATGCCTCTCCGTTTATCAATGGATTTTTCAAACATTGCAGTGAAAGTCGTTTTGATGGCTTTACGAACCATTCAAGTCTTGACGACATTCTAAAACATAAAGTATATTCCGATATTGCAGAATCAAACGATTACTACCCCAATAATGTTGATTGTGAAGTTAATCAGCACATCACAGAAGATATAATATTGTCCAAAGTTTCTTTCAATTTTCCAACAGCTATATATACGAATAATGAGTATGGAGAAAAGGATTATTTGCTTGATGAGAAATTTCAGTGTATCACTTACGGATTTGATCTTTTACGCAATGCTCGTGTTCACAATCAAGATATATCATATAATGTGAAAGAAAAGATAGCCGAATTGTATCATATATCATTTGACAATTATAATTCAAAGTGTGATGATGGAAGTTTCTATTTTGGATCCGGAAATATTTTTTCATTTATTGTAACAACTTCTTCTAAAGATATGGGAATATATGTTTTTACGAGCAAATCGGATTACTATAGCTTTCTGGAAGAGTGTAAGGGGTTGCTGGACAATGACTTTACGATAGAAAACTATTAAAAAACGGTAATGAAAGTGTTGAGATGGATAACATTGTTAACTGCCTTCATTATGATAGGCAACTATTCTCATGCGCAAATAAAAAGAGACATTCAAAGCCAGAAACAACGACAAGAGCAAGAGAAACTGTTGCAGGAGCAGGAAAGACATCGTCAAGAACAGGAACAAAGAGCCCAATTAATAGAAAAAAAATCGAGAATTTTATCTGATTTTCAACGAGTTGATATTTCTTTTGACCAGCTGTTGTTCATATCAGATATGTCACAGGAAAAAGCAAAGACATATTTGCTGAATGCTAACTATAAAGAACAATCCTCTCGTGTTGAGAGCTACTACGATGCGGAAATCAAATGCAATGTCGAATATGAGCGAGTTGTTCTTAATAAAGGAGTGAAATTTGATGAGTGCAATATTTTTTATTCCGCGTTTGGAATAGTCTATACCAAATTTCAAGGGCAGGAGTTAAGTACGGTAACCTATAAAGTGGGTTATCAGAACAAGGGTTGTTTTGAAAGTCAAGAAGACAGGGATATAATAGAAAGTGTAATTAAAGATATTGTTCAATCATGGGAATCTTCAGCTCTGGAAAAAGGATTTAAGAGGATTGAAAATGGGCATTATAGAAACGATTTTTGGGATATTGATTTCGGAGAGAAAGAGATAGCCGTTTTCAATTTTCAACATAAAATGCAAGCCGAAAGTCTTGCAATGGCAAAATTTCAGCAAGATTCCATCGCTTATGAACAATATAACACTGCTTTGCAAAAAGCATACGAAGAATGTAATAGCCAATTGTTGGACTATCCATATAATTTGGACAAACAAGGGCTGGAAATAATTTTTCTTGCGAAAAACTATTTTGGAGACAAAAATTTGAAATCTATAACTGAAGAAAAGATCAAATCGTTGAAGCAACAACAGATAGAATTACAAAAGCAATGTTATGATAAGTTAAAATCCACAAATCCGGAAATGTTTTCCAAAATTTATTTAAATGAACATCCGGAAATAACAGACACCTTAAAGTACCTGCTGCTTGAGTGTCGGTGTGAAGAATATGCGAAGAGCCAATTAGTCGTGTTCATTGCTGATAATAAAATACCCACATGCAGTTGTAGGGAAAATTACTATTCAGAACGAGGATACCTTTTCTCAAGTCGTAAAGAATTTGATGAAATGTATGATGTTGGCGAGAAGGAACTTCTTGACAATATTAATTATCGTTTGCAGCTCAAGGCAGACATAGTGGAACTCAAGGCTGCTCTCGGATCTATGAAAAGTGTCAAAATGAAAGATGGTAGGGTAAGTAAAAATGATGCTGTTCAAAATATTGCACAAAAAGTTCAATACCATCGGGACAAGTATTACTATGAAGAGGTCGTCTCTATGATATTTGAGTACGATGAAAATCTTGTTAAGGAATGGGAGAAAAACGGACGATTTTTCAAATCCAAAGAGGATTTTTATGAGGCGTATGTGTCAGGCAATTATAAACAAATTTTAAAAGAAAAAAAGAATATAGAATAAGTCATTCATTTAAATTATCAACAAATCTGTTTAATTATGGCAAACAAATGTAATTCTTGTGGGGCAACGGTCCCTGATGCTGCAACAGTATGTCCTTATTGCGGCAATTCAGTAACTCCTGTATCTGCGACTTATTCAAGCAATGAGCAAGATGAACCATCAACAGGCTTGAATATATTGTCTCTTTTTGTACCCATTGCAGGATGGATAATGTATTTTGTTTTCAAGGATGAAACACCTATCAAAGCAAAGACTTGCGCAAAATGGGCATGGATTGGATTCGCAATCGATGTTGCTTTTTGGTTTTTGGATATTCTTTAGATGATCATAAAAGAATATTCAGTATTTAATTTCCGAAGAAAAACAATAACTTAACCCCCAAAAAATGTCATTAATAAGTTGTCGAAATTGCGGTTGTCAAATGTCTGATAAATCCGAGGCGTGCCCTATGTGTGGGATGCCAATAGATGCAAATGTGGAAGAATACAGGAAAGTCGTTGAAGAAAAAAACAATTTAAACACAAAGACTCCTGAAATGCAGAAGTTGAATGAGAACACGACGCCTCCGGTTCAATCCTCTCCATCGGAATCTTCATTTAACCCTCATCCTAAAAAAAAGAAAAATAACACCTGGCTTATTCTCGTTGTGATAGCTGTGATACTGCTATTGGGCGGCAGTGTAGGAGGGTGGTTTTATTACAAAAACATCTATCTGCCTAAAAAGATTGATGCAGAAGCTCCGCGATATTATACCTTTGCTCATATTCTTAATCTTCGAAATTCTAAATCTTCAGGTGCGGAATACAATAAGGTGGCCGAACTTCCCTATGGTACGGAATTGATCACCTACGAACATGATTCGGAGTGGAGTAAAGTGAAAACTAACACTCCAGGATACGATGGTAAACAACAAGAAGGGTTTGTGTCTTCATACTTCATCCTTAACAAACATGACTTCTTTTTGCTTAACAGTATTTTTGGCGACACAGACAGCAAAGAGGTCATCAGCTCAGCCAAATGTCGTATTGCCCTACTTAACTATTTTAAGGAGAAAGGTTACGTCGGCAAAATTTCCGAGCAGGAACGACTTGATGCCGGTATAATTGAACCCAACAGCAATAATCAATGGCAGGTTTTTTCCAAATCGAAAAATGCTAAAAACAACACCACATATTATAAACGAATTGTGAATCCCAACTCCAAATTTACTGACTTCGCTGTTATCATCAAAAATATCAATACAGGAGATCGGAAACTACTTTATTTCACTTTTGATGATGACGAAAATCCTTCCCTTTATGAAGAAAAATCAGCTCCGAGAGAAGGTTATATCAAAAAAATCAGTAGTAGTTTCTATGGTTATTTAGAGATTTTATATTCTGACAATTAATAAATGGAAACAAAAAAGGTATTTCTTTATGTGTTGTTGGGCCTTGTGCTCATTTTACCTTATTTGGGCTTGGTTTATGTGAAAAAATGGTATGACAATAAAGTGCAGGATATAAGAAACGCTGCCATCATTATAGTCAGTAAAGAAAACATGAAATTGTACATAATTGACTATTCAGGTAAAGTATTGAAGCAATATGGCATTGCTTGTGGCAAAAGTTATGGTGATAAACAAAAAGTGGGAGACATGAAGACTCCAGAAGGAATTTTCCATATTTCCAATATAGAAAATGCAGATAAATGGACTCATGATTTCGGTGATGGACAAGGGGATATTAAAGGTGCGTATGGACCGTGTTTTCTGCGCCTTGACACACCTGGTCACAAGGGAATCGGAATACATGGCACTCACAAACCTGAATCCATTGGCACCCGAGATACGGAAGGTTGTATACGGCTGAAAAATGAGGACTTACTTGATCTTAAATCTCATGCTTATATAGGTATGACTGTCATTATTACCCCTTCATTTCTTGATGCCGCCAATTCTCCCAAACTGGATAACCATAAATAGTGAAAAAATACTATCTTTGCCGCTCATCTTAGTGTTCAACAAATCTTATGATTATAAGACAATAATAGGCAGATAACAGATATTTATACGGCGTTTTCGCTTTTCTTCGCAAGATCGAAATTCGGGAAAATTTCAATCAATTGCCACGCAAGGACAGCAGAACGTCCACGGTTTTTCACCGTGGGCTTTCTTGTTTGTGGTAATAGGTTTTTCCCGAGCCTCGATCTTAAACAAAAAGTTCACGGTTTTTTTATGGGAACAGACAGCACATATTCGGGAGACATCCACATCGGGCACCTCATCGAGGCACAGCTCCGACGCGACGAGCGCAGCGTGAGCTGGCTCGCCCGCCAGATTCCCTGCACCCGAAACCACGTCTATAAAATCTTCCAAAAAATCTCTCTTGATACCGCGCTCCTGCTCCGCATCTCCAAGGTGATGCACTTCAACTTCTTCCAATACTACGCCGCCGAGGTGTCCAAAGATCTCGCCAAACGTGTTGGTGAATGAAGAATTTCAGTAAAATCTTTGGGTGTTAAAAAAACTTTCGGTTCTTTCTTGCTATTCAAAAAAAATGTATTTTTGTCGGCGAAAAGGTGGCCTAACAGCCACCTTTAACAAAACATTTTAAACGATGAGATATTTAACATTAGAAAAAGCCATTGCCTTATGGCAGAACATCCAGCCGCTGTCAGAAGACGATCAATTCTGGTTGAACCGCCGATTTATGGTTGATTTCAACTACAACTCAAACCATATTGAAGGGAACACGCTAACATACGGGCAAACCGAAATCCTGCTCTTGCTCGGCAAAGTAGTAGGCGAGGCTAATGTGAAAGATGTCCAAGATATGACAGCGAGCAACGTCACTCTCAATATGATGAAAGAAGAGGCTCTTGTACAAGGGACACCTCTCACACAAAACCTCATTCGAACATTGCACCGCACTTTGCTGCGCGAGGATTATACCGTTTACCGCAATCTGTCTGGAGGTATGACAACAAGTTACACCGTCCACGCCGGACAATACAAGACCCGCCCCAACAGCGTCATCACACGCTATGGCGATCGTTTCGAGTACGCCTCGCCCGAAGAGACTCCGGCCTTGATGACCGACCTTGTGGACTGGTACAATCAAGCGGAGAGAGAAGGCAAACTGTCACCTGTGGAACTGGCCACACTATTCCACTATCGCTATATCCGCATCCACCCTTTCGAGGACGGGAACGGACGCATAGCCCGATTACTGGTCAACTACATCCTGACCAAGCACAACTATCCGATGATTGTAGTGCGCAGCCGACTGAAGAGCAACTACTTGGAGGCCTTACACCAAGCCGATGAGCTTGTTGGTGCCGCACCTCACGATGGAGCTCACGCCACATTACAGCAAATCAGACCTTTCTTGCAGTATTTCAAAGGATTAATGGCTGAAGAGATTTATACTACCGTGTGCTTTCTGACAGAACATAAGGACAATCTTTGGTGGTATGACGGCGAACGTATTGAATTCCGTTCAGCCAATTACAACAAACTACTGATGTTGATGATGTCTGAACCAGTGTTAACACTCTCGGAAATGCAAAACCGTATGGGCATCAATATGTCTGCGGTCAAAAAGCTGGTTGGGCAACTACTTGACAAACATTATATTGAGCGTGGTTCAACAGAAGGTTCCTGGCGCGTGTTTATCACACCGTCGGTGCGATAACCCTGTAAATCTCCGCCATCTTCTCCTCCTCCGACAACGCCACATCTATCCAGTGGATGTCAAAGCTGAGGCGCTCCATCCGGCGGAACCAGGTCATCTGGCGCTTCGAGAACTGATGGATGGCTGTGTTGAGGGAGGTAAACATCTCCTCATAATCTATTTGCCCTAACAGATAGAGCGTGACGTATTTGTATTCCAATCCATAACGAATCAGAATCTCCGAAGGCACGCCCTCGTCCAGCAGGGCCTTCACTTCCTCAATCATCCCCTCCTCCAGTCGGGCCTTGAGCCGCTGCGTGATGCGCGTGCGAATCAAATCGCGGTCGCCGCGCAGCCCGAAGATGACCGACGGCACGGGGTCGGACAATATCTGGCTGTCCTCCTGCCATTTGAAACGATAACCCGACAGCACGGCCTCGATATAAAGGCCGCTGCCCCCGCATATCACCACCTGCTTGCCCCGGCTCTGGATGTCGCGCATCGCCTTGAACGCCTCCTGCTGGTAGCGATAGACGTTGTACTTCACGCCCGGCTCCTCAATGTCGATGAGATGGTACGGGACCGGCTGCCCGTTGTACTCGTACTCGGAGATGTCCTTGCCCGTGCCAATGTCCATCCGGCGATACACCTGGCGCGAGTCGGCACTCACAATCTCGCCGCCCAACTCGGCAGCCAGGCGCACCGCAATGTGCGTCTTGCCCGTGGCGGTAGGACCGAGAATCGTGATGATGGGTTTTTCGTCGTTTGTCATTTCAGAGGTTGCAGTTTGGGTTCGTCATAGATTTCAAGGTCGAAGATGCGTTCGCCGTCAATTTTGAGGCGCAGCATCGTGAGATGGGTATGGAAACCGTAGCGTCCGGCAGCCCCGGGATTGATGAAAAGCAGGTTATGCTGTTTGTCGAACATCACCTTTAAGATATGGGAGTGGCCGGCCACCAGAATGGTCGGCTTGGCCTGGCGGATCAGTTCCAGCGCTCTGGGGTCATACTTGCCCGGATAGCCCACGATGTGGCGTATGGCCACCGTGTGCTGTTCGCACTGGAAGACCTGGTTCTCCGGAATCTCGCGGCGGATATCCCAATCGTCGCAGTTGCCGTACACAGCGCGTACGGTAGGCGCAATGGCGGCCAACTCATCCAGAATGAAGTCGTCCATAATATCACCCGCGTGCCAAATCTCGTCGCACTCCTTGAAGAACTCGAAAGCGTCGGGATGCAGATAGCCGTGCGTGTCAGAAAGGATGCCAATCTTCTTCATTCTTTCACGGGATTGCGTTGTTTGACAACCTCAAAGAGCGTAATACCCGTGGCCACGGAGACGTTGAGTGAGCGGATAGTGCCCACCATCGGGATGGTGATGGTGTCGTTGCAATGGCGCAGGTAGTCCCAGGCGATGCCCTCGTACTCGTTGCCCATAATGAGGCAAAGCGGGCCAGTCATATCCTTGTTATAGAGCGCGTGGTTGGCCTTCTCGGTCACGCCCACCACCTCAATGCCGGAGTCTTTGAGATATTGAATCACCTCCACGAGGTTGGAGTGGCGACAGACGGGTATCTTGTTGAGGGCGCCGGCGGAGCTCTTTACCGCGTCCTCGTTGAGTTGGGCACCGCCATTGAGCGGCAGGATGATGGCATCCACGCCCGCGCATTCCGCCGAGCGCGCGATGGCGCCCACGTTGCGCACGTCAGTGACCTTGTCGAGCAGCAACAGAAACGGCACACGCCCCTCCTCAAAGATGGTGGGCACGATGTCGAAAATGCTGCTGTACTCAATGGCCGAGAGGAAGGCCACCACGCCCTGGTGGTTGTTGCGCGTAAGGCGGTTCAGCTTTTCGAGGGGCACATATTGGAAGGGGATCTTGTGCTGGCGCACCTCAAAGAAGAGTTGTTTGAAGAGCTCGCCTTGAAGGCCCTTTTGGAAGAGCACTTTATCGATGGTCTTGCCACTCTCGATGGCCTCAAAGATGGGGCGCATCCCGTAGATGAGAGAGGCGTTGTCTTGGTTTTGTTTCGGGTACATTGCGGTGGTGTTGGAATTGGAGGTGCAAAAATAGCAAAATTGTCGGGATTGTCTAACACCTCTCATTCTTCTGTCACTACATAATGAAATTATTGTATTTTCGCGCCATCTGATTTTTTTGAGGTTCAGGGTGTAGTTTTTCGCCACACCTTGTAGTCAAAGGGAAAACAAGTTCTTAAAATGAAGCAGAAAAAAGACAAAGAACAGAAAGAACGCGAGTTTGAGCGGTTGGTGCAGGAGCAACGGCAGACCATCTACTCGGTGTGCTACCTCTTCGCCGACGACCGCCAGCAGGCCGACGACCTGGCGCAGGAGGTGCTGATACGCCTCTGGCAGGGCATCGACGGTTTCGAGGGGCGCAGCTCAGCCAAAACGTGGGTCTATCGCGTGGCCCTGAACACCTGCGTGACTCTCGACAAACGCCACCGCCGCCGTCCCGACTGCATGCCCTTGGAAATGGACATCGATCTTTTCGCTGATGAAGAGGCCTGTCCCGCCGCCAGCCGCCTGCACAAGCGCATCGCGAAATTACATCCCTTTGACCGGGCACTGATCCTGCTTTGGCTCGAAGACTTGCCCTACGACGAGATCGCCGCCATCCTCGGCATCACCGTCGATAACGTCAGTGTGCGTCTGGTGCGCATACGCGAGAAACTCAAATCATTCACCGACTAAGCCTCAGACAGATATGGAACAATACGAAGATATCAAAAACGAACTGCAGCAGGAACTGCACGACCTGCAGCAGAATGTGGAGCAACACAGCACCTTCAACAGGGAGGTATGGCAGCGTGCGGTGAAACGACACAGCAGGAACCTCTATTTGCAGAACTTGTTTTCCGCCATTTTTATCGTGATTGTACTGGTCGCTTCCACCTTATTTCAAATATGGCCTTGGTGGATTTTGGTTCCCCTTGACCTGATTGTTGGTTTCATAGTAGTGGAGAGCCTTATTGCCTCAAACGACCTCCGAAAGGCCGACGTGCAGAGTCGTGAAGGGCTTCTCTCGTTGCGGGAATCTATGCGCGTAAACCGCATTTACTCAAAGCGCAAGCAGATCATCATACGAATTATAGCTTCGATTTTACTGGTGATTATGTTTGTCTATCTCTATTTACACGTGCGCGATGCAATTGTCCCTGTGCTTGTTGGATTTCTTGCCTCTTATTTTGTCGGGCCGTGGATCACCAAGCGGATAAAGAAACAACACGACGATTTCGTCGAAGAAATCGACGAGTTACTGAAAGAGTAATAATAATTAAAAAATAGCATTTATGTGGAGTACAATTATTTACATCGTTTTACTTGTTCTTGGAACAGTGGGGTATGCCTACTACCTCAATAAAGTCATTCTCAATAAAAGAATGCAAAAAGAAGAAACTAAAAAGGGGAAAAGAGATTTTTGGCTAATGATCGTTTTTGGCGCCCTGATAGTCGTGTCTGGTGAGCTTTTGATGTGGAAATGGCTCTCGCCATACATCACTAATGAATTCGCCTTATATTTTCTGTATACTCTGATCGAAATTTTCTATATAATGATCGTCAGCTTATTCGTCAAATGTGTTGCAAATAAGAGGAATCAGACAAAAGAGGGATAAAGAAAAGTGAACAGCCTTAAAATGAGTTTGGTGCGTTTATCATAAAAACACTTGCAGAATAAGCTAATACGACATACACTTTCGCCAAAATTCGTCTCCTGTGAGTTTGGCGGAGGTCGGTGTTAAGGGAATGCGTACTTTTGCCGTGTAAAACCAACCACTATGCAAATCACCATCAAGCAAAAGCCGTTCGGCTATTTCAAAATCATCCCGTATCTGGTGTTCATCGACGGAGAACTGGTCGGGAAAGTACACCGTTTCCGCCCTCTAACCCTCAATGTGGAAAAGGAGGAATTCAATTTGACCCTCAAGGACAACTTTTTCAAAAGCACCCGCCATTGCTCGGTCAGAGATGGGGACACCATCCTGTTCGATACTATTGACAACTTCCCGATGTGTCTGTACGTGTTGTATGATCTCATCCTCATCCTATTAATGTTCTTGCACGTGAACTTGTTTCTCCCCTTCGGGGCCATTATCGCCACCATATTACTCTTTCCAGTGTTCATCTATGTGTTTGCACTCATCAATCGGAACCATTACTTTGTGATTAACAACGTGGAAATGGTATTTGCCTACGCGGATGACAAATTAGTGGTCATTTCGCCGGAGAGGAAGCAGCAGCTGATTGATTTTAAGGACATTGCCTGTTTTTCCTGCGATACGAACGGAGTTGTTCTCATCTTGAAAAACGGGGAAACAACACATCGAAACGGCACCCTTTCAGAATTGGAGGAGCTGATTCCTTCTGAGCTTTGGATCCGGGTCAACCGCCAGGCCCTTGTCATGCGAGACAGCATCGTGCGCTACAACGACTCTGCGCTGTGCATAAACGTGAACGGGCAGGACAAAATCATCCACTATTATTCCACAAAAACGGAAGAGGTCCTGAAGCATCTAAAAGCCTGGAATCCAGAACTCTATTCTCACGAAGATTTCAACGAAGTGGATGTGGAAAGCCACAATGCGGGCCTTTCCGAAGATTTGAGACGGTTACGGGACTATCTGGAAAAGAATCCTGGTGCCAATGCGCAACAGGTGGCAGACGACCTGCATTTCTCCCTCCGCACGGCCCAACGTCGTTTGGCGGAACTGAAAAAATCATTGAACTAATACCTCCCCCATTCGAAATATATTGTAATTTTGCAGTAGATTTTGACTGAACCTTATTTTGGATATATCGTTAAATAGTGACTTAACCAATAATAAGAATT